>Ga0210050_1003849_pt1 | contig 12985 bp, 18 predicted proteins | sample CryGey132114_all_FD_185463 | JGI IMG/M metagenome (GOLD analysis project Ga0210050, IMG submission 185463) | Groundwater microbial communities from aquifer - Crystal Geyser CG22_combo_CG10-13_8/21/14_all (SPAdes) (version 2) | ecosystem: Environmental > Aquatic > Deep subsurface > Groundwater ...
TTATAATGGCTTGCTTGATAAATTTATCAAAAGGAGAAATTATAAGAGTTGAAATTATAAGATATATAAAAAAAAGATAAGCAAAAACCAGAGAGGCAATGATAAAAGATATTAAACCGACAATTAAAGACTCAAATATAAGAAATATAATTAGAGTGGAGGCTAAAATATCTATAATATAAAAGAAAAGAGATAAATAAAAAATAACTTTAACTTTGGCGGTATAGATTAGGGTCTGTCTTCTTTGAGTACCCCTATTTAAAAAATTATTGAGAGAGACCTTAAAAAATCTTTGAATATGATAATTTTCAAGTTGGAGAAGGTAGAGTTGAAACTCCAGTTTTTTAAAGATAAACATTAGTTAATAAAATTATTTAGTATGGTAATAAATTTTTGAGGTTGATCTATAAAACAAAAGTGACCGGCATTTTCTATAATCTCTAGTTTAGCATTGTTTATGTTTTGTTTTAAGGTTTTAGCCATTGATATCGGAGTAATATCATCATCTTGACCCCAGACAATCAAAGTCTCTTGATTTATGTTTTTTAAAAGTGGTTCTAAATCTTCGTTAATAATATTTAAAAATGTTTTTTGCATTGCGGGAGTAGCTAGATAGTCTGGTCCAATTTTTTTATATATGGTTTGTCTTAAAGAATCTAGGCCCGGAATATAGAAAAATGGTTTTACTATTTTAGCGATTATTTTATAGATAAATTTTTTTAAATTTTTTTCCTGTAGTCCGGCACTGTCTACTAAAACTATTTTTTTAATCCAGCTAGCATTTTTTGAGGCCAACTTAATAGCGATACGTCCGCCAAAAGAGTGGCCAATTAAAATAGCCTCATTTATATTTTCAGATTTTATAAATTCATTAACTAAATTAGCGTAATCACCTAGAGTGGCGCCATCTTTAAAACTTTGAGAGACGCTGAAGCCGGGAAGATCTAGGGCGTAGATAGTTTTCTTTGGTATATTGTTTATTATTTGAGTAAAAACTCGTCCTTCCGACCGCCAGCCGTGTAAAAAAACTAAAGTCGGAGAACTATCCCCTGCTTTTTTAAAATATGAGATTATTTGGTTATTAATCAGTTTTTGCATCGTTAACAGTACAATACAAAAAAATACCCTCTTTGGGAAGAGGATGTTTTTTATTTATTTTTTTATTTTAAGGATAGATTTTATAAGTTTATAGGCCTCATCGGCATTATCCACTATGTGATAAAGATTAAAATCTTCTTGACTTATAGCTTGATGGTCTTTATAAACTGTCTTTTTGAGAAAATCTTGGAGTGGTTGCCAGTAATCACGCCCAACTAATATAAGAGGGATGGGTTTTATTTTTTTAGTTTGGACTAAAGTAACAAGTTCAAAAAATTCATCTAAAGTGCCGAAGCCTCCAGGAAAAAATATATAAACTTGAGAGGCGAAGGCCAACATAACTTTTCTGGTAAAAAAATGATGGAAATTGGCGGAGTCTTTAACATATTTATTAATAGTTTGTTCCTCGGGCAGTTCAATATTAATACCAACCGAATCTCCGCCGGCTTTAAAGGCGCCTTTGTTAGCGAACTCCATAATACCAGAGGCGCCACCGGTTATAATAGCGTAGCCGTCTTGAGCGAGTTGCCCAGCTAAATCTTCGGCATCTTTGTATTCCTTAGGTTTTAGACCGCTTCTAGACGAACCAAAAAAAGTAGCGGCCTTCTTATATTTGCGTAAAAGTTCAAAGCCCGTAACAAATTCAGACATTATTTGAAAGATGCGCCAAGTTTCGTTTTGACCACCCGAATCTTCAAAAAGTTCTTTATCCATTCTCTTAGACTCAACTTCTATTTTTTTAGGTTCATTTTTCATTGATATCATTTTAGCATATTTTTTAGTGATACATTAGTTTTAATATTGATTTGGTAAGAGGGTTTAATTTTTTAGACATATATTTAGAAATAAGAGATTTATTGATGCGAGTAGCTGTGGGGTAGGGATAGGTTTTAGAAAATAATTTATTGATATTTAATTTTGCGAAATTAGCCAATATTAATTCTTGAATAAGTTCTCCGGCATTATCGGCCATCATGGTACCCCCTAAAATTTTATTATTTTTAATATAGATTTTTAGTTTGCCTTCCTGGTTATTATCCGTTATGGAGCGGTCGTTATCTTTAAAATTTGTTTCCAAAATATTATATTTTATTTTTCTTTTATTTAATTCTTGGGGACTTAAGCCAAAAGTGGCTATCTCGGGGCTGGTATAGGTTACCCAGGCAAAATTATCGGTATTTATTTTTTTCTTAAACGGAGAGAAAAAATTTCTGATGATAAGGCCGGCGTGGAGTTCGGCGGCGTGCGTGAATTGCAATCCACCTATGACATCTCCAATGGCATATACTTTTTTATTGGTGGTTTGCAAATATTTATTAACTTTGATGTGGCCACCTTTGTCTGTTTCTATGCCAGCTTTTTCAAGATTAAGGGATTTTGTGTTTGGTACTCTGCCGATAGATGAAAGAATAAGGTCGTACTCTAAACTTTTGGTATTGTTATTTTTATCTTTAATAATAACGCAATTACCTTGAAGACTATCAAATTCGTAGTCGTATATTATTTCAAGACCATCTTTAATCAATTTATATTCAAATAAATTTATAATTTCAGGATCTTCCTTATTTAAAATTTTATCTCCTCTTTGAATAATGGTTACTTTTGAACCCAAAAAACTAAAAGCCTGGCCAAGCTCTATGCCGATTGGTCCTCCGCCAAAAATAATAAATTTTTCTGGAAGTTTATCTATGTCAAATATTGTTTCGTTAGTAACTATTTTTTCTTTATTAATGTCACCCGCTTCAAGTTTTCGAGGGGATGAGCCTGTGGCAACAACTATTTTTTTAGACACATAGATTTGATCGCCAACTTGAACGGTGTTTTTATCTTTAAAGGAGGCCTCGCCTAAAATAACATCAAGGCCAAGATTCTTAAGATAAGAGGTGTTTTCATGTTGTCTTATTATGTTTTGCTTGTCTTTAATGTAGGATTTAATTTTTTTAAAATCTACCGAGCCGGAGGAAGTAACACCAAATTCTTCCGAGCTTTTAGCGACTTTAATAACGCGAGCAATATGAATTAGAGCTTTACTTGGAACGCATCCGAAATTTAGGCAATCTCCGCCAATATTATGGTCGGTTTTATCAATAAGTAAAACATTAAAGCCGACTTTATTCATAAAAGAGGCGACATTAAGTCCGCCCGAGCCAGCGCCGATTATTATAATGTCGTATTTTTTAGTCATTATAGAAAGTCTAGAATAAATTCTTCGTAGTTAAGAAATTTCAGCAACTTATAGCCGTATTGAATGGTTAAGCCGAAGTTGTCGGTTAAAAGAGGCAGAGTGCAGGGAGCGAGGAACATAAAAAGGCCGGCTATGAATGCAGAAATAATAAGTCCGATTTCAATCATGATTGTATATTTTTAGTTAATTGTAATAGTTGGTTGGCTTTTTGCCTCATTTCATTAAAGTCCATAGAGCCTCTTTTGTGGATTCTGATATTGCCTTCGCTATCTATAAATATTGTTTCAGGCATACCAAAGCCTCCGATTGATTTATAAAATTTATCACTTGGGTTAAGCAGAAATATTAGATCATCGGTAACGCCGATTTAATTGGTAAAGCCTTTAGCATTTTCCAAAGACTCTTCTCTATCAATAGAGATTATATCTAATTGACCATTAAACTCGGACTGCAGTTTAGCAAAATCTGGCAGTTCATCGCGACAGAAAGGACACCAAACAGCCCAGGAATTTATGATAGTCGGCGTACCGGCAAAACTTTTCAGCGATATATTATTTCCCTTATAGTCTTTAAGGGTAAGGCCTTTAACTTCTCCTAAATTAGGCAAATCGGTGATGTTATCAGAGTTGGTACCGGCATTATTTTGACTTTCAATATTTTTATCTTGCTCCTGTAAAATAAAGACTCCTATGGCTAAGACTATGATTATAAGAGTTATGATTGATATTTTTTTGTCATATTTTTATTTATTTTACAGATAATACAGAAAAATATTTTTATATTAGTTCGTCAATAATCTGTTGCCAGGATTCATAGGGCAGGGCTCCGGAGACTGGAGTGGTGTTGCCTTCTTTATCTATAATGATGGAAAATGGTGTGCCTCTGCCTCCGGCTTTGGTAGCCTCGGCGCGATCGGTATTAACCTCGTCTATAATTGATTTATCAGACAAACAGGAATTAAATTCTTCGGCATCTATGTTTAAGTTTTGAGCTATGCTTTTGTACAAATCGTTGTCTAGGCTTCTTTGATTTTCAAAAACTTGGTTGGCAAACTCCCAAAAAGAATCTCCCCCACCTAGTTTAGCCACGCACTCCGAGGCAACAGCGGCGCTTTGAGCGTTAGAGTGGATATTAGTTAAAGGAAAGTGTCTGTAAACCCATTTAACCTCACCTTGATAATCTTCAACTACTCTTGAAAGAGTGGGGTGAACTCTTTGGCAGAAAGGACACTCAAAATCGGAGTATTCCACTATAGTGATAGGAGCACCTAGATCTCCTAATATGTGGTCGTCGCTTGAAACCGGTCTTATAGTAGAAGAACTACCCGCTTCATTATTGCGAGTTGGTTGATTATCTTTAAAATTGTTAGAGATTGACGAGGCGACGCCGTCATTACCGCCTCCACCTGAAAATATAATAGCGACGGCTATTATAAGGCTGGCTATTATAATGGAGATTGTAATTGTATAGTTATTGGTTTGATTCATTTTATTTTTATTTTTTCGCTCTCTATGCTTGTTTTGTAAGCTAATATTAATACAGAAAGGTTAATTTTAAATGCCATGCAGACTTGGAGAGACTTTCTCCGGACCGCGATTTTTATATCTTTTAATAAAGTCCTTGATACGGTTTATATTAAATTCTGATTTATTAAAGGTGTCTAACCTCCCCCAGGCGACGACGGCTATATCGCTATCGTTTTGACTTCTTGGTGTAATGATAACTTTATTGCCGGCTAAATCCTTTAAGGTTTTGCGTTCTTGATATGTTTTTTTATCTTCTGAATCTGACATAAAGAAAATTTTATTTTATTTCTAAAAGCTCTTTAAACTTACCTTCGTTAAAACCAATAACTACTTCTTCTTCTCCTTTGTCGTTTGTTATAACGGTTACTGGAACTCCCATTTGGCCGGTCTTGGTCACCATTTCTTTGGCGGCAATGTGGTCTACAGCGACATTTACATCAGTGTATTCAATGTTGTTTTCTTTGAGAAATTCTTTGGTCATTTTACAGAAAGAACAGGTTGGAGTTGAATAAATTTTTACACTCATATTATATATTTTATTTTTAATTATAATTTTTATTAATTAATCGACTTTCTTATTTATAAAGTTCCGTATTAGGGTGAACCGCCACCCAAGAAAACCAGAAACCCCCTATGGTTGGCAATATATCATTATTTGACCCTATGGTCAGGGAAACTTCTCCATTAGGAGTCTTATTTATAGTAACAGTTTTACCGGCAAAAGTATCGGATGTTTTGCCGATCGGAATAACTTCTTTGAGATAGGCTTTGAATTGCCCTTCGTGTTCTACTCCAAGAACAAAGTCTTTGGGGTGGAGCCTGTTGTCGGTGAATTTTGCCCCAAAACTAACATCTTCGTTAGTATAATAGTTTCCGTAAGGATCTGACCCGTAACTTCTAACAGTTCCCGTATCACGAGATAGAACTTTGGTATCGGGATAGGCTTTTTTCCACTCTCCATACCTTACTACATCGCTTGGAATTATATTAAGTCTTTGGCTAGTGTGTTCTCCCAAGACGGCCTCGCCTAAAACCTGTGACCAGAGTGATTCACTGGATGAGCGGTTATACATTAAAAGATTTGACTGCCAAAGACGGCCCGAGACGCCAAATTCCACCGGCTGGCCGTCTATTTTTCTTTCAAATACGATGCCAGTGGCACAAAGCGGGCAATAGGTTACCAAAACAGGCTCTCCTTGGATGGTATCGTTGGTTATTTCGTGCCAAACCATTATCTGATTGGGATAGAACCTTGACTCTCCTTTAAGATTAACTCCCAGACCGATTTCGTTGTCATCTAAAAATTCGTCGGCCTCGTTTGGGTTTATAAACTTTGGATTATCTATAGAGGGGATGCCGTCTTTAGGGGGGCCTCCGGAGAGAATTTCATTTAAAGGAATGGAGTGTTTAACTCCGTCGGTTACCATTATTTTTCTATTTGACTCTCCTCGTATACTCGTTGATTTTTTATTCATGTTTGTATTTGTAGTTTCGGGTTCATCTAAGTTAAAGGGTTCTTCTTTTATTTCTATATTAACATTTTGGGAATTATTTTCATTATTATTTGTGTTTTCTTTAGCGTTTTGAGCCCTATCTAAGGCCTCTTCAAAGGGCATAGACTCTCCTTTTGGTATGGGAAACTGGTTGCTGTTTCTGTATAGTAAAAATCCGCCGAAGACTAAAATAGTTCCCGTTAGTATTATAACTGGTGTTTTCATAGAGATGTTGTTTTAATTATTTTTTTAATTATATTATTAAGTTTATGATTAGTGGTTTTATAACACATCATATGGCCTTGGCGTAAACATTCCACCAGGCCAAGACTTTCAAGTTTGGCTAATTGGTGGCTAGTGGCGGAGTGAGATATTTTAATATGGCTTGATATGTCGCTGACACATATTTCTTTTTTGTTATTAAAAAGAAGGCTTATAATTTTAAGCCTGGTGGGGTCGCTTATAATTTTAAAAAGATTGGCTTGGTTTGTTATGGTTTTATTGTTAAATGCCATATTTTATTTTATTTATATATAAATAATACATGAATATCTGTTCAAACTTTCATTTAATTATAACAGATATAGTTTTACACAGTCAAATTTTTAAATAAAAAGGATTGAAGATAAAAAATATCTTCAATCCTTTGGTTTTTATTCGGGATAGACTACTTTATAACGAAAGTAGCGATAATCTCCTGTTGAGTTTTCTTTTTCATCAAAATTATATTTTTCGCTTATGATTTTAAGTTTCGGAGCCTTATCCGGATGAAAAACCTCTCCCATAACAAGAGTAGGGCGATTAGCCTCCCGGCTATTGCCGGCCAATATAGGAGATTCGGTAAGCCATATTTCGTTTATTAAATTATGGCTTAAGAAACTCCCAAAAACTTTAGGACCGCCTTCCACCAGAAGAATTTTAACACTGTATTTCTGGCGAAGAATTCTTAAAACTTCTTTCTCAAAGTTATCTTTAAACACGATTTCAATAATGACATTATCCGGTTTTTGACCTGAATTTTTTATGTTTTCAGCGCCGTCTTTGGTGGTAAAAACAATAGTTTTTATATTCGGATCACTAAAGACCGGGGCCTCAAATGGAACAGAACCGGAAAGCGTTACAAAGGTGTTAATATATTCACCTTTTTTATTTATTTTTTCTCTTTGCTTTTGCTCCTGAAAAGCAACTTTAGCTTCCGGAAAAATAAATTCCGGGGTCCATTTGTGCTTAGGCTCTATACGCAAGGTATTGGCGCCGACTAAAACAGCGTCGGCCAAGGTACGCAGAAGGCCCATAATAAAGACATCTTCGGTGTTAAAACCGCTTATTTCTCCCCCGCCGTCGCGCCCTTTAACATCGCTAAAAGATATGATACCGTCGACGGTTTTAACAAAGTTGGCTAAAACATAGGGCGATTCGGACAGGACCTCGGGAAACACTATATCGCCGTCAAAAAGGCTAAATAAGTGATTAGTGAGGTTTTGCCTAACATCTTGTTTAGTGAATAGGCTTCCATCCACTAAGGTTTTAATTTTGGGGTGTTTGGGTTTGGTCATTTGATTCTCCTTAAATTAAATTTTTAATGTGATGATATTTCGGATTTTAAATCCGAGATAAGTTTGTCAAAAACGGTTGAAAAGTCAACATCATAGGTATCAGCCAGGTCTAAAACTATAAAGAATATAGTGGCCAATTCTTCCGATATTTCAGAAGAATGATTTTGATTTTTTTTAAAGCCTTGACTGTTTAAAATAAGTTGAGATAAGTTGCCGACTTTAGCCTGTAAATCCAGAGTCTTAACCTCTGGAGGCCAGGGCTTAGGGTCAAGGTTGGCAAAATTACGAGCTATGACTTGAGCCTCTTTTATAACCTCGGTAAATTTTTTGGTTTTAATATCCATCGGTTTATCTCCTTTATTTTTTGTATTTTTACAGACGACCTTTATATGAATATATGTTCATATATTAATACAATAAACTATATAAAAGATTTCCGCAAGGGCAGTTTAGGTATTTAGCTTAGATTGAAAGTCTTTTAGTCCTTGGTATTGGTTTTGTTTCAGATGGACGGATGGCCTTTTGGATTTTATTTTGGCTATGGCTTCATCCACACTTAGACCCTTATATATATAGTAGGCGGCAATAAGAGATGGCCCCCGGCCGTGGCCAAATTGGCAATGAACGTATATTTTGCGGTTTTGATTTACAAGTTGTTCTATATGTCTAACGCCTAAGTCAAGCTGATTGGGTTTGGATATTTGATTGTTGGGAGTTGGTAGCCATAGATAACTTTCAACTCCAAAAGGTAAATCAAGTTTATCCGCCTCTAGAGATATGTCGGCGGTTATGCCTTTATCCAATAATTCTTGCTTAAAATGAACCAAACAGCATATATTGGTGCCGATAAATAGTGACTCGTCTATTTGATTATATTCAAATGATAGAATGTGGTTTTCTAACATGTAATTTTATTATAACAGAATATACTGTAATCATATTTTAAACTTAAGTTTATGTTTTATTTAACACTATCAATTATTTGTTGCCAAGTTTCAAATGGAACAGCGCCAGGCACAACAGTCTTATTTCCATTTTTATCTATAATAATAGAGAAAGGAGTACCTTGTCCGCCAGCTTTTGTAACTTCTGCAAGATCTTGATCAACTATATTTTTAATATCTGTATCGGATAAGCAGGAGTTAAAATTTTCTTTATCTATACCTAAATCTAAAGCGAGTGACTCGTATAAAGAAGGATTTAAATTTGTTTGATTACTAAATAAGTTGTCTACAAATTGCCAGAAAGCGTCGTTACCCGCTAATTTAGCGACACACTCCGAGGCAATGGCGCTAGGTCTGGCGTTAGAGTGGATATTGGTTAAGGGAAAGTGCCTATAAACCCAACGAACCTCATCTTTGTAGTCACTCGTAACTATTTGTTCTAAAGTAGGGTGAAGACTAGCACAATAGGGGCATTCAAAATCTGAATACTCAACTATCGTAATAGGGGCGTTTGGATTGCCTTTAATATGCTCATTTAAAGAAACCTCTCTGATAGAAATATTATTTTCTGGTGGGGTATTATTGTTGTTTTTTGTATTATCTGAATTATTTATTTTATTACTACCAACAAATATAACGGCGCCGGCTATGATAATAGCGGCTAAGATAATAGCCCCCGAAATGCTATAATTATTATTTTCTGTATTCATATTATTTAATGTCTAAAACTGTTTTTAATTTAGCCTCGTTAAAACCGATAATAACTTCTTCGTGGCCATCTTTTTCTATAATAGTAACCGGCACACCCATTTGACCGGTTTTCTCTACCATTTCTTTGGCGGCAATGTGGTCCTCGGCGACATTAACATCGGTAAATTCTATCTTATTTTCTTTGAAAAAATCCTTGGTCATGTGACAAAAATGACAGGTTGGGGTGGAGTAAATTTTTACATTCATATTTTATGTGTTTTTAATTTTAATACCTTTTATATTTATAATACCTTTTTATATTCCATTTTAAAAGTAGGGCTTATTATAGCATAAAAAAGAGCTTCTAATTAAGAGTCTCTTTATAGAAAGATAGTGTGGACCATGGCGGATTTGAACCGCCGACCTCTACAATGCGAATGTAGCGCTCTACCAACTGAGCTAATGGCCCTTGATTTATAGATAATAAAACTTAAGTCTGATGAGAGGATTATCATATTTATGGAAATTTTCATATTTAAAGTTCCTAAAGTCCACTTGTGGTCATTATACCAAAAAGTTCGGACTGTTTTCGTCGCCGAAGGCGGCGAGGAGGGGGTGAACAAAAATGCGGCCCCGCCGCGCCGATGACAATTTCAAGTTTTTCTTTGGCGGCACAAATTCAATATGAATTTTAATCTAAAAACGCAAAAAATACAAAAAGAAAAAACTCCAGCAATAAGCGGTTTACTGGAGTGGATGTCGGCGAATTTTTTCCGCCGCAGAAAGAACATCATTGGGAATTTCTACTTTTACAATATCGCCCTTCTTGGCGTAATCGTCGAGTCTTTCAAGCTCGCCAAGAAGTCGGATAATTCGACGAGGAGTAAACCATTCTTCTGGCATTGGAAATGCGCTCCCGTAGACAGTAATTTCTGGAAACTGCTTTCGGAGAGTAGCACACGACCTCCGCAACAGCGGTGCCATAGCACACGCGATTACAGATTTTGGATTTACTCCGGCGTTGCGATACGTAGCCATTCCCATAAGAACATTCTCGAGAGAGTTTGTGGATTCCTTCTCAAGTATCAGAACTTTTTTGGGAACACCATCAGATTCAATCAACGAAGAGTAGAAACCTGCCTCTGTCTCAAATCCTTTGGGAATTGTATCTCTGCCTTTACCGGAAATGATGATATGCGATGCTTTATTTTTCTTCCAAAGTTTTGCGGCGTGATGCGCTACCTGCGGCTCGTAATGGTCAAAAACAAAAATAGCATCAACTCGCGGCAAATTTTCAGTTGGGACGCTTTCGGTCAGAAACTCGGTCACTATGTCAATGAACGGTTGGATAATTTTCAAGTCGACCTCCATAGATTTTTTGTAGTAATTTAATTGTACGCCTTCGTATATCCTTTAGAATATCAGAGACAATAAGTGGTCCTGTATGAAAAGTTATAGAGTTATAATCAGACGACTCTCCTCCAAATGATGGCTCTAATAACTCCTTCGTAATTTTGAAAATGATATCCTTGTTATCTAATAGTGTTTTTCTGTTCCACTTCTCCATTTCACATAAAATCATATTTTGAGTATATAAATCCTTTCTTAAATAAAAATAATTATATTTAGCAATATGCTCAAGCATATCCATTGCTTTTTTAGATATGACTTGATTGTCAAAATGAGATAAAAATATTGCAATATTAAACGCATCTTTTGTTTCAAAATATCGTATTCTATCAAGAAGGGTGATACATATTTCTATAAGATCATCATGAGATTTTCCATAAAATTGTTCAGTTCCAAATTTCTCAAGTGGTTTTGCTTGTAGTGGTTTTTTTGATTTGATTATCATTTTGATAATTGATAGTACATTTTTTGGCACACGGTGAACAAATTCTTCCAGCAATTCCAAATTTACGAAAATATCATCATTGTTTTTTGATTTACTGATATCATGATGAAAATCTTTCGCTAATTTAGCAAGATAATCATTAACTATTGGAAGTTTCATACTTGATAGTTGTCTAAGAGCTATTTTACGATCACTAATATTATCAAGAACAGTCTCTAAAGCATTTAAATTTAGGGTTTGTAAAAGTTCAAAAAGGTATTTACACCCGTTATCCGGTTGGATTTGAGGAACGTTCCCCCCTCAAAAAATTCATATCAGTTTGAAGCGGTTAAAAATGGATGCGTTCACAAGGTAAAGTAGTCTAGGCTCAAAGAGAATGCTCATTTCATTTTTGATGTTTTTTCAGATACGAAGGATTTGTCTATCTTTGAAAAAGTCTTTGCCTTAAACTTCGTGACCCTCAAAGATAATGCAGAGTGGGCGCTTGGAGTGGTGACTGGCGACAACAAGAAGTTTATATCCGGCAGCAAAGTAAAAGGCAGTGAGCCGATATTAACCGGAAAAGATATCAAGAGGTTTATCACTAAAGAGGCTGAGAACTTTATTGTCTTTGAACCGAAACTGTTTCAGCAGGTTGCCCCCGAAGAAAAATACCGTGCTAAAGAAAAACTGCTCTATAAGTTTATCTCTAAGGAACTGGTGATGGCGTATGATGCCAATCAAACATTGACGTTAAACAGCGCCAATATCTTAATCCCCACTGTGCCGGATTACCCCATTAAAACCATACTGGCATTGTTCAATTCCACTCTCTATCAATCTATCAATTTATTCATCAAAAGAAGTTCGGGGCGTTAAAGGTTTTACGCGGTGATTTGGAGAAACTGCCTTTGCCGCTTTTAACCAAGAAGCAGCATGATGAGATTGATAATCTTCTAAAACCGCTGCTTAATCCATCCACTACGAATGCGGAAAGATTGTCGCAATACAGCGAATTAAATAACTACATCATGTCAACCATTTTTAAATTAACAGAGGCAGAACAAAGTCATATAGAACAACACGCCAATTGTTCAACAAATTCATTATTCATCAAATAATATGGAACTACTCAAAGAAAAATTAGATCAACTGATAAACGACTTAACCCATGACCAGCAAACCTTATTGCGGGACAGGTTGAGTGATTTAGTCAGCGTGTATCCCTTTAATGAATATGAGTATATCATCTCCTCATTGATGGGGTTTGGCAAAATCAGCCTCGATGATTATTACGAAATACGGGATGAGTACATTGCCCGTAATATGTATCTATACATCTTTGAAATCAGTTCCCCTAGAGGTTTTGGTGAACAGTGGGCGCAAGGGCATTTAAAAGGACTGGTGCCGGACCTCATAAAACCGACAAAAAAAGTTGATCCGGAGTATAAAGGCGATTATGATTTTATTTTGAAAGAAGGCGAGGCTGTTTCCGCATTGAAGTTAAAGCCTCACGGGCGGTTCGGGGTGATAGTTCCGAAGCCTTGTATGTCAAGGCATTATCTTATGAGAATCATCATCCTTTTTGGATGAACTTTCAACAGATCAAACCCGCTCATTGCGATGTGTTTGTCTGGATAGCCGTCTGGCGGGATGTGA
>Ga0210050_1003851_pt1 | contig 12984 bp, 9 predicted proteins | sample CryGey132114_all_FD_185463 | JGI IMG/M metagenome (GOLD analysis project Ga0210050, IMG submission 185463) | Groundwater microbial communities from aquifer - Crystal Geyser CG22_combo_CG10-13_8/21/14_all (SPAdes) (version 2) | ecosystem: Environmental > Aquatic > Deep subsurface > Groundwater ...
ACTGCCCGGCTATCGGCTTCCCGGAGCCATTAACCTGCATTTTAAGCTCTTTAAACCTGCTTTTCATTATGGAAGCCAGCTCAAGATTAAATGCTCTTATTCTTTCTTCTGTTTCAGAATCATGAATCATTTTTCCTCAATCCCAATATGGAATAATATAGGAACAATTTTTGTCTTTTCCAGTTCTGCTATATGTTTCTTAAAATCTTCATAGTTACTGCAGAGGTGCATTTCATAGATGAATTTGGCTGAAGATTTATCTTTTAATTGCGGGAATTTCTGAAGAATTTCTTTTTTCAGGCGAAGCATGCTCCAGGCCTGGTCTCCTTCACTATAAGATAATTTACCCTTTATCTTCTGCAATACCTCCTGCCTTGGAGCCAGAAATCTCGGCTCTTCGGTGGCTTCCTTCTCAGAGATCACCTCTCTGGAATTTTTGGCCATAGGTGTATTAATTTTATAGTAATACTAAAGTATATAAACATTTCGTTCCATACAAATGTATACAATTACAACATTTAAATAACTAAAGAAACGACACTAAACACTATGAGCACAAAAGTAAAATACAGCAAACCTGTATCAGTAAGATTTCCTGATGAAGTCTGGAAAGCGGTAATAAAGAGAACAGAGCATAAGAGGAAGATTTTCGGAAAATACCGGGAAGCTGATGTTATCAGGACAGCCGTTGTCAATCATCTGAAGAAGAAGGGTTATCTGGAAAAGGGCAAGGACTATCTTTAAAAATAGTTAAAAAGGCATTATTCTATTGTAGCTTATGGCTGGGAAGAAGGAAATTAAGACAAAATATGGCACGAAATCAAAGTTAGTATTGTCTGATAATGAAGTAAGAGACATTATCAATCATTTAGAGAAAGGCATACCCTTGCCTGATGAATATCGTTTCTTGCTGTTTGGAGACAAAAGAGAAGTGGAGTTGCTTTGGAATGGGAAATCTGGAGAAGTATCAAATATTGTTCTTCCATTTCAGACAATTGAACAAGTAGATGAGCCACGAAAAGAAGGTTCAGGAGAAGAAAAACAAGTTAGTTTATTTGATTTTAAAACTGATACAAGTGGGAGGCAAATTGGTGGATGGGTAAACAAATTAATCTGGGGAGACAATAAATTAGTTCTCTCAAGTTTAAAGAATGGACCTTTAAGACAAGAAATTGAAAAGCAAGGAGGAATAAAATTGATTTATATTGACCCTCCTTTTGATGTTGGTGCAGACTTTTCTATGAAGATAAATATTGGTGATGATGAATTTACAAAACAACCGAATGTTTTAGAAGAATTAGCGTATAGAGATACATGGGGAAAAGGTGCAGATAGTTTTATTGCGATGATGTATGAGAGGTTAATGTTGATGCGAGATTTACTTGCAGAAGATGGAAGTATTTACGTTCATTGCGATTGGAGAATGGAAGCTTACGTAAGATTAATTCTTGAGGAAATATTTGGAAAAGATAATTTTATGAATACACTTACTTGGAAAAGAGATTCTGCCGCCAAAGGGGCAAAGAAGTTTGCTAGTCAATGGTCAAGAGAAGGGGATACTATAATTGTTTTTAGAAAAAGTAAAGATGCAATATTTAACACTGTATTTATGAAAGAGCTGACAGAAACTCAATTAAGAGAATATATGTACCAAGATCCTGATGGAAGAAAGTTTAAAAAAGTACAATTGGGAGATTACTCTCAAAAATCTATAGAAGAGTTTAGGAAACAAAATTTAATTTATAAAACCAGTTCTGGAAGGGAATATAAAAAGTATTATTTAGATGAAGCACAATTCGCAATAGGATCTATATGGACAGATATAGTTAATTTGTCTAAAGGACAACATGAACAATTAGGGTATCCTACGCAAAAACCAGAAGAATTAACTCAAAGGATAGTTGAAGCATCATCAAATTCTGGCGACCTCATCGCAGATTTCTTCTGCGGTTCTGGCACTATGTTAGCGGTCGCTGAAAAACTGGGTAGAAAATGGATTGGTTCTGATTTAGGAAAATTCTCAATTCATACAACAAGAAAAAGATTGATTAATGTTCAAAGAGATTTAAAGAAAGAAGGAAAAGATTTTAGGGCATTTGAGATATTAAATTTAGGTAAATATGAAAGACAGCATTATGTTGGGATTAATCCAAATCTAAGAGATGAAGAAAAGCAAAGACAATTAGCAAAGAAAGAAAAAGATTTTGTAAAATTAATTCTTCACGCTTACAGAGCTGAAGGTGTTACAGGATACAAAACTTTTTCTGGAAAAAAATTAAACAGATTAGTGGCAATTGGTCCTATAAACTTACCAGTTGGTAGATTGTTTGTTGAAGAATCTATTGAAGAGGCAATTAAAAATAAAATAACCAAAATAGATGTTCTTGCATTTGAATTTGAAATGGGATTATTTCCCCACATTCAGGAAGAAGCAAAAGCTAAGGGGGTAGATTTAGCATTAAAGCATATCCCAAGAGAAGTATTTGATAAAAGAGCAGTAGAAAAAAATCAAGTAGTTTTCACAGATGTTTCATATATTGAAGTAACTCCTTATTATGACGGAGATAAAATTTCAATACAACTAGCTGATTTTTCAGTATTTTATAATCAAAATTCAGTAAAGGACGCAGAGGAAAATCTAAAAAATAATTCCAATAAAATTGTTATTGAAAGTGGAAATATTATCAAAGTTTCAAAAGATAAAGATGGAATTGTAACAAGAGAACCTTTAGTTAAAAAATGGACTGATTGGATTGATTATTGGGCTGTTGATTTTAATTTTGAGAGTAAAAAGGAAATTATCAAAGTTGAAAAACAAAAAGACCAAACGGGAAAGCTGGATTTTGTAAAAGAATACGAAGAAAAATGGACTGGAGATTATATCTTTGAGAATGAATGGCAATCTTTTAGAACAAAGAAAAACAGAGATTTAGAACTTAAAACTCCTTTTAGAAAAATAGAAGGAAAAAAGAAGATTGCAATTAAAGTAGTAGATATTTTTGGAAATGACACCATGAAAATAATCGAAATAAGAGGAGGGAGGAGATGAAAAAAGTAAGTCAGGAAAATAAAATTAAAGCAGAGTTCTTGGAAAAAGCAAACCTCTACCGGAAAGAAAATTGTAATCTCCCAGACTATCATGGAGATTTAATAGGGGAAAATATTAATTCATATTGTAAAATTTGTCAAAGCACTCAAACTTTTATTTTAAGTGCTCCTTTTTTTGAGGGAAAAAATCTCTGGAGCGGACCGAAAAGTTTTCATTCTAGTTATGTGCCCCACAAAGAAAACATTAGTGGCTTTTTATTTTTAGGTTATCATTGTGCTAAATGTCAACAAGAAAGGGTAGTTTTTTTAATAAAAATAAGCGATGAAAAAATTGAAAAAATTGGTCAGTATCCTCCAATAGATATTTCTCTTCCGTATGAAATTGAGATATTGAAAGACAAAACAATTGAAAACCTTTATAAAAAAGGAAAAATTTGTGAAAGTCAAAGTTATGGGATTGGCTCTTTTGCTTATTATCGTCGTATTGTAGAACTAAAGATAGATGAATTATTAGAAAAGATTAAAGAATTTTTCCCAATAGAAAAGAAAGAAGCATACGATAAGTGCATGAAAGAAGTGAGGAAAGAGAAAAATGTTGAAAAGAAAATAGAGATTGTTAAAGATGTTATTACAGACAAAATTATTCAAAATAATCCTCTGAAGAATATTTATACTTTGTTAAGTATTGGGATCCATTCTCTCACAGATGAAGAATGTTTAGCATCTGCCCAGTCGCTTAGAGAATTAATGGTTTTACTAATAAAGCAGATAGAACAAAAGAAGAATGATGAAGAGAAATTAATCTCTTCTCAAAAAAACATAGAAAAGATTATAAAAAAACAAGGAGGAAAGAAATAATGGCACTTCACAAAGATTTTCCAAAATCACCTCATGAAATTCTTGACCCTTCGATTAGATGGTTTCCAGCAGATGAAGCACTAAGAAAAGAAGGTTATGAAAAACTTCTTCCCCCATTAGTCGATAAGATTAGAAAAGAAGTCAAACAATGGAGAGATTCAAATTATGAAGGTGCAAGTGAGACAAGCAAAGCTCTATTGAAATGGTGGTTTGAAACAGAACATCCGGTTGAAGATTCTGATGGAAATATATCTAATTTCAAATATTATTTTTGTCAAAGAGAAGCAATTGAATCAATCATTTATTTATACGAAGTTGTTGGCGTTCAAGACAAACACGATTTATTGAGATATGATAGTTCTGGAGCAGTCTCTACTGGAATGTTTGCAGAAACGTGGAGAAGATTTGTCATAAAGATGGCGACAGGTTCAGGAAAGACCAAGGTTTTAAGTTTAGTACTTGCTTGGAGCTACTTTCATAAACTTTACGAAGAAGATTCAGATCTAGCAAGAAATTTTTTAATAATTACTCCAAACATTATTGTATTAGATAGAATAAGAAATGATTTTGATGGGTTAAGAATTTTTTATGAAGACCCAATCATTCCACCAAATGGTTTTGAAGGACAAAACTGGAACGATGATTTTCAATTAAGTTTACACATACAAGATGATGCGAATGTTGTAAGAAAAGTTGGAAATATCTTCTTAACAAATATTCATAGAATCTTTGATAGCAGAGATAAAACTCCTTCTGCTGATGATGAAGACACCACGGATTATTTTTTGGGAGATAAACCTGTTGGAGCAACAAATGAATCTAAGGTCGATTTAAGTGAAATAGTTAGAGATGTTGATGAATTATTAATTATGAATGATGAAGCACATCATATTCACGATGAAAGATTAGTTTGGTTTAAATCTCTTGAAGATATTAATAATAAACTTCTACAAAAAGGAAGCAAAGTTTCATTACAATTAGATACAACAGCAACACCTAAACAAACAAACGGAGCTATTTTTGTTCAAACAATATCAGATTATCCTCTTGTTGAAGCAATTTATCAAGATGTTGTAAAAAAACCAATTGTTCCAGACGAGGCAAGTAGAGCAAAATTAAATGAGATTAAAAGTTCTAATTTCACAGAAAAATATAGAGATTTCATCCATTTGGGTTATGAAGAATGGAAAAAAGTTTATGAAATTCAAATTAAGGCAAATAAAAAACCTGTTCTTTTCATTATGACTGATGATACTAAAAACTGCGATGAAGTTAAAAAATATCTTGAAGAAACTTATGCGGACCTAAAAGATGCAGTTTTAGTTATCCACACAAAAAACAACGGAGAAATAGCAGAATCTCAAACAGGAAAAAATGCAGATGAACTAAAGAAATTAAGAAAAGCCGCGAATAGTATAGATAGTTTAGAAAGTCCGTATAAAGCGATTGTTTCTGTATTAATGCTAAAAGAAGGATGGGATGTTAAAAATGTTACAACCATTGTGGGCTTAAGGGCATATTCTGCTAAAAGTAATATCTTACCAGAGCAAACATTAGGCAGAGGATTAAGAAGGATGTTTAGAGGACAAGACATTGAAGAATATGTTAGCGTTGTTGGAACTCCCGCTTTTATGGAATTTGTTGAATCAATAAAAAGCGAAGGTGTTGATTTAGATAAAAGAGCAATGGGAGATAAAACCCCTGCAAAAACTCCTCTTGTTGTTGAAGTAGATCAAGAGAATAAGAAAAAAGACATTAATAAATTAGATATTGAAATCCCTGTTTTAACTCCGAGAATTTTTAGAGAATACAAAAATCTCTCTGGATTAGATATTACTAAATTTAAACATAAAAAAGTAAAACTCAAAGAATTCTCAGATGAAGAAAAAAAGGAAATTCTTTTCAAATATGTTGTAAATAAGGATGATGAAAAGGACGACACACATCATAAAACCATTTTAGATACAAATTCAATAATAAACTTTCAAGGTGCAATCGGATTTTTTACTCAAAGCATTATGAAGGAATTAAGGTTAATTAGTGGATATGATATTCTTTATGAGAAAGTTAAATATTTTGTTCAAAATGAATTATTTGATAAAAGCGTTAATTTAGAAGATTTAAACACATTGAGAAACCTATCTGAGATTGAAGCAACAAGAACAATAATTGAAACATTCAAAAAAGAGATAAATGATTTAACAATCCAAGATAAAGGAGATTCTGAAATTAGGAATTACATTAAAATAAGTAAATGTAGACCCTTTGTTGTTAAAGAACAAGGATATTTAGTCCCAAAGAAAAGCGTGTTTAACAAAATTATCGGGGACAGCCATCTAGAACTAAGGTTCGCTAATTTCTTAGAAAATTGCGAAGACATAATCTCATACGTAAAGAATTACTTTGGAGTTCATTTCAAGATAGATTATAAAAATTCTGATGGAAATATATCTGATTATTATCCTGATTTTGTAGTTAAGAAAAATGAAAAAGAAGTCTTTATCATTGAAACAAAAGGGAGAGAGGATTTAGATGTCCCACTAAAAACTCAAAGATTAAAACAATGGTGTGAAGATTTAAACAAGGTACAGAAAAAAGTAAAATATGACTTTATTTATGTTGACGAAGAAAGTTTTGATAAATATCACCCTTCTACATTTGAAGAATTAGAAAGAAACTTTAGAGAATATAAATAAAAATGACTAACCAAAAGATTTGTCCGAAATGTGGGAATGAGAAAAAACATTGGTTTAAACTTTGTTTTGATTGCAATGAAAAAGAAAAACAAATTCCTTCTTGTGAAGTTTGTGGGAGAGAAGTTCCTGAAGGTCACACCCTATGCAAGGTTCATTGGAAAGAAAAACAAGATGAGAAAAATAATTTGAAAAAGATTGAATATGTTAAAGGGAAAAAACAAGAGGAGTTTAAAGAAAAGTTCGAGGGGAAATTTTATTTTAATGGGCAAAAGGTAAAATCTAAGTCTGAGCTTTTATTATGCTATTTTTTTGAAGCAAATAAACTACGCCCGCAATATGAACCTTGTTTATATCTCAATGACAAAGAATATAGGCCTGACTTTGTGATTTCTAAGGGAGAGGATATGGTAATTATTGAACATTTTGGAATAGATGATGAAGAATATAATAAAAAGAAAGATGCAAAAATAAAAGAATACACTAAGCTAATTGAGGAAAATCCAAGTTTTTCTTTTATCTGGACAGATGAATATGATATGTACAATTTAAAAGAAAGATTGGGTAAAAAACTAAACCAAACTCCTCTTAAAAGTGTGATGTGGAAATAAATAAAATGGCAACTCCTAAACTCCTCACCAAATCAAAATACCTCTTAGGTCTTGAATGCCCGCAATACTTCTGGATGAGCGTTCATGAGCCTGAAATAATAAGAAAAGCCACAACAGCAGAAGAATTTAGATTTGAACAAGGCGACAAAGTTGGAGAGCTTGCTAAAACCCTATTTTCAGATGGAATAGACATCCAAGCAGAAGATTATCTAAAAAATATAGCTGAAACCAAAGAATTGTTAAAAAAGAGAAAGCCGCTTTTTGAAGCTGGTTTTGAGTTTGAGAATTGCTTCTCAAGAGCAGATATTTTAGAACCTATCGGGGATGACGAATGGGATATTATAGAAGTCAAGTCAGGAACAAAAGTTAAAGACATAAACATTCATGACGTTTCCTTCCAGAGATATGTCTATGAGAAAAATGGTCTAAAAATAAGAAAATGCTTCTTATTGCACACGAATAATGAATATGTAAGAAAAGGAGATTTAGACATAAATGAACTCTTTACTAAAGAAGATATAACCTCTGAAGTAGATAAGGCAACTGAAGGGATAGAGAGCAGGATTGACAAATTGCTAAAGATAATATCTTCAGACAAACCTTCAGACCTCGGAATCCTAATCCCTAAAATATTCAAGGAAGGACATCACGACTGCCTGAACGATGGCTGTTTAAACCATCTTCCCGAAAATCATGTATTCTGCCTTTACAGGGGCGGAAAATTAAGCTGTGAGCTGTTTGAGAATGGAATTGAAACGATAAAGGACATACCAGACCATATAGAACTTAATGGAAAGCAGAGCATACAAAGAGAATGTGACCTAAAAAATCAAATTTATATTGAAAAGCCTAAAATAAAAGAATTTCTTGATACTCTTGAATACCCTGTATATTATTTTGACTTTGAGACCTTTTCAACTGCGATTCCTATGTTTGACGGCTTGAAGCCATATTCACAAGTGCCTTTCCAGTTTTCCATACATGTAGTTGAAAAGCCTGGAGCAAAGCCCAAACACCATGAATTTCTTTATGATGGAAATGAAGACCCCAGAAAAGAGCTTCTTCAGACCTTAAAAGAGACAATAGGAAATAAAGGGAGTGTAGTGGTCTATTATCAGAGCTTTGAGACAGGTAGATTAAAGGAAATGGCTGAATGCTTTCCAGAGAATAAAGAATGGATAGATAACGTCTTAGGCAGAATTGTTGATTTATGGGCTCCTTTCATGAAATTCTACTATTATAACCCAAAACAACAAGGCTCTGCATCAATAAAGGATGTTTTGCCTGCGATAACCGGTAAGGGCTACAAAGGCATGGAGATTGGAGATGGCGGAACAGCTTCAGTTGAATTTTATAGGGCTGCTTATGAATCTTGCCCGGATAAGGAGAAAGCAAGGATTAGAGAGAATTTATTGAAGTATTGTGAATTAGATACTTTGGGAGAGGTATGGATTGTTGAGAAATTGGAGGAATGTTTTTAAATCAATTTAACATAATATGAATATGAAAAAAGGACTAGTTGCGGTTGACTTGTTCTGTGGTGCTGGAGGACTTACTAAAGGCTTGTCAGATGCAGGCATAAATGTTTTAAAAGGTTATGACTCTGATGCAAAAGTATCAGAAACATATGAGAGGAATAATCGCAGATCAAATTTTTTTCATATGGATGTTGTTAAGTTAAAGAAAAAAGAACTGCTTGATGGTATTGATAGGGAGAATAATTTCTTTCTTCTTGCTGGGTGTGCCCCATGCCAGCCATTTTCCTTGATAAACAGAAAAGGCATAGAAGGAGATGATAGAAGAAATCTTGTCTTAAAATTTGGAAGGCTGATCAGAGAGACTCTTCCTGATTTTGTTTTTATGGAAAACGTTCCAGGGCTTGTAAATGGAAAGGGTAAAGTGATATTTAAAAAATTTCTTGCCATCTTGGACAATTACAAATATTTTTATGATTATAAAGTTCTGAATGTGGCGGATTATGGAGTGCCTCAGAGAAGAAAGAGACTCGTTTTGATTGCATCAAAGGGCATTAAGGTAAAGATCCCTGGAAATTTATCCTCGGATAACATTGTAACCCTCAAAGAAATTCTTACAAAATACCCTCCGATAAAGGCAGGGGAAAAGCATCCTGGTATTTCAAATCATGAAGCCAGAGGATTAAGTGAGCTAAATTTAGAACGTTTACAAAGAATAAGAAAAAATGGGGGATCAAGAACAGATTTACCCAGTGAATTTATCCTTAAATGTCACAAAAAACATAAGGGACATACAGATGTCTATGGCCGAATGTCTTTTGATAATTTGGCTCCTACGCTTACCTGTAAATGTACTAGTATTTCAAATGGAAGATTTGGGCATCCGACCCAGAATAGGGCCATATCTGTCAGGGAAGCGGCAGCAATCCAAACATTTCCAGATGATTATGAATTTTACGGGAATATGAGCGAAAATACTAGGTGGGTGGGAAATGCTGTGCCTGTTAGGTTTGCAAGGGCTTTCGGGGAATATTTTATAAACCTAAGCAGTAATGCTAATTAATGCCTGAACAAGAGCAGAACTCAGAAAAGCTCGTGATGAGGTTTGATCCTAGGACTATAGAGCATCTCGGAATAAAAATGTACTCCAGAGTTCCATCTGCTCTTGCTGAACTTATTGCCAATTCTTATGATGCGAAAGCAAAGGAGGTCATCATAACTTTAGAGGATGGAGAGAATAAGAAAATAAGTGTGAAAGATGATGGAGAAGGGATGCTCTTTAAAGAGATAAATGATAAATTTTTGATAATAGGAAGAAATAGAAGAGAAGAAGAAGGAGTTTACTCTTCTGATGGTAAAAGAAAAGTTACTGGAAAGAAAGGTCTTGGAAAGCTTGCTTTGTTTGGAATAGGAGACACCATTAATATTGAAACAATAAAGAATGGAGAAAAGGTAACTTTTGAGTTGGATTGGAACAAGCTAAAAAGTTCATCAAAAGATTATAGGCCAGAGTCTATAAGGGGATCTGCTTCGGAGAAAGAAAGAGGAACAAAAATAACTCTCACAAATTTGAAAAGAGAAAGTGACCTTAATGCTAAAGACCTAGCAATAAGTCTCTCCAAGCTTTTTAATTTCTTTGATAAAAACTTTAAAGTCTTTGTTAAAAAAGGTGAAACTATAATCAATGTTGATAACAATTTGAAATACTCTGAGATAGAGGAGCAATTTAGTTTTGATTTCCCTGCTTTCTCAAAGAAGGTTTTTTCTGATTATGGTCATAAAGGTGACATTAAGGGCAAGATTGTCACAACAGAACTACCATTAAAACCAGGTCTTAGAGGGATTACTCTCTTTGCGAATGGAAGATTAGTGAATGCTCCTGAATTTTTTGGAAGATCAGAGTCAAGCCATTTCTATTCTTATGTCACAGGATGGCTGGAGGTTGATTTTTTGGACGATTTAGAAGAGGATATAATCTCAACAAATAGACAATCATTAAATTGGGATCTTGAAGAGACTCAAAAACTTAAAGACTTTCTGCAAAAAATTTTATCAGACATACAAGACGAGTGGAGAGAAAAAAGAAGTGAAAAGAGACGAGAGAAGATAAAAGAGATTACAAAGGTTGATGTTCCTGGATGGTATAGTAAACTGCCAGAAGATATTTTAACTAATATTGAACCGATGATTAATGCGATTATAGACAAATCCGAATTATCTCCCGATGAACAAACAAAAGTTGTCCAAAAGTTACACGCCATTGTTCCAGAATATCCTAAGTATCACTGGAGGCATTTACATAAAGATGTTCAGGAATCTTCAAAGGAAAAATATGAAAATAAAGACTATTATGATGCTTTTTTAGAGGCAGTTAAAAGATACATTAATTCAACCAGAACAAAGTCAAACTGGACTAATTCTAACGGTGATTTTGACATGATGGCTAAAGTTTTTGGAAATAAATCCAGAAGGCTATCTGTAGCAAAGGACTGTATCAGGCCAAATGGTACAGAATTCAATTCAGACACGAGGAAAAATCTAGAAGATGGTCAAAAATTTTTATCGCAAGGTATAGTTGCAGGTGGGAGAAATATTTTAGGTCATGAAGAAATGAACGATTTAAGAGATTCTGGTTTATTCACTGAAAATGATTGCTTAGATATGTTAAGTCTTTTGTCTCATTTGTCTAAAAGGCTGGAAGAATCTAAAGAAGATATTGTAGAATCCGAATAAAAAACAAAAACCCCCTCCTTTCGGAGAGGGCTTGATTTAATTCTCGCTGAAAGAAATAACCTGATATTTCAGGCGAGGTTCGCCGTTTGAGCGTCTTGTTTTGACGCCGCAGGCATTTTGCCAGACCTTCCTGACAGGATTCCACCTGAAGCCAAGCCCTTTAAGGAACTCAAGTTCCTCTGTGCTTAACCTCTGTGTGAATTCAGCCCAAATCCATGCTCCTACTGCATAGCAGGACTTCACAAATTCAGGATTGTAGCCTTTTACAGCTTCCACAACCTCAAGTTGTCTGGCATTTTCTTCTAATGCGTTTTCCATTTTAACTATTACCTCCTTTCAGCTTTGTCGAGTATTTTTTTATCATGCCCGGACTAAAACGACTGATTTTTACGTTTTTAGACGAGGAATACCTCTGGAACGAGCTGTATTCCGCAGGCGACCCACAGGGGAAAAATCTAAAATGAAGGAGTTTAGGGTATGAAATAAAAAAATAGAGAAAGCGAAAGAAGAGGTTAGATAAAAGGAAGGCAGAGAAAATGCACTGATTAGAAAGCTGAAAAAGCAGATATGAATTGAGGCTATGCAGGGAGCGGATGGGCTGATAGGTTAAGCGGGATTAAAGGCAGGGCTTTAACAGGAAGAAAGCAAAATGCGCGTAAAACAAGCAGAGAAGCGAGCAGGAAGGTTATTTCTGAAGGAATTAAACTCTTGAGGGATGGGGTTTTTGTTTTTTTGAAAAATGCCTGTGTGTTTCTAAGTAGTGGTAACACTACCGAAAGATTTAAAAAGCTCAACTTTATAGAAAAAGCATGGGATTAAAACTGAACGACCAGAAAGTAAGACAGCCGTATGAGGAATTTTACGGAGCTATAGTCAAACAAATGCCTCTTTTGATAGCAGATAACAGAGTTCCTATGAACACTGCCCAGATTATGGAGAGAAGGCTTAAAGCAGGCGAGGAAAGTGTAGGTACATGGAGCGATAATTATTTTGGTCTTGGAGATGCTTTTGCCTATAAGGGCGACATGGTTAAAATTGGACTGGATGCTCCTGTTCTGCGTGAATTAACTCCAAAATCAAGTTTGTCAGGCGGAGCATTAGTAGTTTCAGATAAGGATTATAAGGCTATTGAAGGTCCTGAATTTTCAAGAAATGAGCTTAACGCAGTTCTTAATAGGGATTTGTCTGCTGATGAGGCAAAGAATCATCCTATGTTGAGAGCATTAGCAAGAGATCAGGGATTGCTTAATGAATATGTTGACAGAATGTTTGAGGAAATGAAAGATAGATTTGGTTATGATACTGCAATGGGAATTTATCTGCCTAACCAGAGCAATACACCTAATGTAAAGGCGTTGTTCGTTCTCAGGCTTGAGAACAGCAGGTCTTTTTTCGGCGGTGCGAGCGATCTTGACTGCTGGTATGGCCGTCTGGTCGGAGTAGCGCCGGAGGCGCTTAGTGCGCCAGGCAAGGCAATTCAAAGGCCTAGTTTAGAAGCTTCATTAAGAGTTGTCAATGATACTTTAAGAAATGCAGGTTATGAAATTACAGCTTTCCCAAGAAAGT
>Ga0210050_1003871_pt1 | contig 12917 bp, 10 predicted proteins | sample CryGey132114_all_FD_185463 | JGI IMG/M metagenome (GOLD analysis project Ga0210050, IMG submission 185463) | Groundwater microbial communities from aquifer - Crystal Geyser CG22_combo_CG10-13_8/21/14_all (SPAdes) (version 2) | ecosystem: Environmental > Aquatic > Deep subsurface > Groundwater ...
GAGAGGTTTTAGCCGACACCAGCTCGGGTATGGCCATTAAATAATTAATAACGAATAATTAATAACCATGATTGACAAAAAATTAGTGGAAAATGTGGCTCGCTTGGGCCGTCTGGAGCTTTCAGATATTGAAAAAACTAAAATACAGCGAGAGCTTTCGGCTATTTTGGACTATGTGGCCCTGCTCAACGAGGTTGATGTTAGTGATGTAAGGCCGTTTTACGAGAACACAGCCTTGTTTAATGTGACCAGAGCCGACCAAGCGACTCCTCGTGATGAAAAAGCAACACAAAAAATCATTGAGCAATTTCCTCAAAAAGATAACGGCTATCTAAAAGTTAAAGCTATTTTGTAATATGGAACTTCATCAGTTTTCTATCAAGCAAATTCACCAGCATCTTTTACAAAAAGATTTTTCTGCTCGCGAATTAGTTGGACATTATTTAGGAATAATCAAAAAAGAAGAGCCAAAAATAGGAGCTTTTTTAGCGGTGAGCGAAGACGAGGCCTTGGAGCAAGCCGACTATCTTGATGAAAAGATTAAACAAGGCCAAGAGGTCTCCTTGCTGGCGGGCGCGCCGTGCGCTATTAAAGACGCTATCTTGGTGAAGGGGCAAAAGTGCACGGCCGGCTCGCGTATTTTAGAAAATTATTTTGCTCCTTATGATGCCACGGCCGTAGCTGAACTTAAAAAACAAGGAGCGATTATTTTGGGTAAAACCAATCTTGATGAATTTGCCATGGGCTCTTCTACCGAGCACTCGGCCTTTCAGGTTACTAGAAATCCTCATGATTTGACCAGAGTGCCCGGAGGCACTTCGGGCGGGTCGGCTTGTGCTGTGGCGGCCAATGAGTGTGTTTTCGCTTTGGGCTCGGACACTGGCGGCTCTATTCGTCAGCCCGCTAGTTTTTGCGGGGTAGTTGGCTTGAAGCCAACTTATGGAGCTGTTTCCAGATACGGCCTGATAGCTCACGCTTCGTCATTAGATCAAATAGGGCCTTTGGCTAAAACCACCGAGGACTGCCAGATTATTTTTAACGCCATTAAAGGTAAAGATGAAAATGATGCCACTTCAGCTGATACGGATAACTCCTCTGTTAATATTGATTTAAAAAATGTTAAAATAGGTATACCACAAGAATATTTTGGCGAAGGCCTGGAAAAAGCAACGCGTGAGATAATTGAAGGGGTTATTAAAAAAGCTCAAAAAGCCGGAGCTGAAATACGAAAGATTTCTTTACCGCATTCTAAGTATGCTTTGGCCTGTTATTATTTAGTGTCTACCTCGGAAGCCAGCGCTAATTTAGCGCGATTTGACGGCATTAAATACGGCTTAAGCCAAGAGGCCAATGACTTGGCTGAAGTGTATTTCAAAAGCCGCGGCCAGGGCTTTGGCTCGGAGGTGAAGCGCAGAATTATGCTGGGCACATTTGCTTTGTCATCGGGCTATTATGACGCTTTTTATATTAAAGCCCAAAAAGCGCGCGCTCTGATAAAACAGGACTTTGATCAGGTCTTTGAACAAGTTGATTTCATTTTTACGCCGGTCTCGCCTTTTCCGGCCTTTAAGATCGGCGAGAAAATTGACGACCCTCTTAAAATGTATCTCTCGGATATTTTAACTGTGCCGATCAGTTTGGCGGGCGTGCCAGCTTTATCCTTGCCGGCGGGCAAAGATGGCCACTTGCCAGTGGGCTTGCAAATCATTAGCCGGCCGTTCAATGAACAAGGAATTTTTCAAATTGGCCAGCAATTAGAAAAGATTTTGTAACCATTTCTAAATTAGTATGGTGCCTGATTTTCTCAACACAACTGAATTGAACGCGGTAGGCGGGGGAGTGAAAAATGTTTTGCGTATTTTATTATCCTCGGATTTGCAACGCCAGCTGTGGCCTTTGCAGATTATTTTTGTTATTTTAGCCATTTTTTTTATCTGGATGACTGTTTATTATTCCATAAGAACGACTTATTGGAATAATAAATTTTTGGGCGATGCCAAAAATTTTTTGTTTCCTAAATTTTTTGAACAGAAGAGCCAAATAAGGCGCTGGCAGAAAATTCAAGACGGCTTAGAGAAAAACCACCAAGACCAGTGGAAGCTGTCTTTAATTGACGGAGCCGCCTTTATGGACGAGTCGCTGAAAAACGCTGGGTTTGGGGGAGTTAATTTGGAAGAACGCTTGCAAAAAGTAACCGAAGAAGATTTATCAAATTTAGCCGCCTTAAAAAACGCCCAAAAAGTTTGCTCGGATGTGGTGCACGACCCCAACTATCATTTAACCAAATCAATGGCCAAAGATGTCATTGATCAGTTTGGCCAGGCCCTAGGCGAGTTAGGTGTTTTATAAAAAAATACGGGTGATGTGAAATTATTGCTAGGCGCGCGGAGGAATTGGCATAGGTCAGACCTCCTGAAAACTTGGGCCCAGTCTGGGGAGGTCTGACCTATGCCAATTCCTTACAAGTTTTGCTTGATAATAATTCCACATCACCCGTGTTTTTTTGTTGCTTTTTGCAACTTTTTTAGTTAGAATAGTAATGCGGGGTGGACTAATAGTAGGTTATCAGGCTCATAACCTGGAGATTCCGGTGCAATTCCGGGCCCCGCGACAAGCATTAGCAAGTAGTAAGTAGTTTATAATTGGTAGCAGGAAAGAAATCGGGCTATGTAGCTTAATGGTAAAGCAGGCGTTTCATAAGCGCCCGACAGAGGTCCGATTCCTCTCATAGCCACAGACAAAAAGCCGCGCTTATGGCGCGTTTTGCGTTTTAACCTTGAAAAACTTGAAATTTTTTGTTATTCTAAGGTTGATGCAAAAGTTATCCGAATCCCAAAGGGTAAGCGAAATTGAGCAAAAATGGCAAGGCGGCATTGAAAAGTTGTTTTATAATTGGCACTGGAATGACGGCTTTACCCATAGGGAAATCGCTAATACGATTGATGTGCCAAGGCCCACAATAACAAGATGGTTCAGGCAATTAAATATTTCCACTCAAGATTGTGAAAGGCCTACAAAAAGGAGATATCAAATTCGTTTATTGAAGATATTGAAACAGATTCAAAAGAAAAAAATCCACTACGAGAAACCCTGCCTTGCCAATAAACATTTTTTCAAAAGCTGGGGCCCGGGAATGGCATATGTACTGGGTTATTTCGCCGCCGATGGCTGTATGTATATAAACCACCGTGGCTCTCATTTTATTGAGTTCACTTCAACCGATAAAGAGCTGATTGAAAAAGTGAAAATTTTGATAAGTTCAGAACATAAAATAGGTTCGCATAAGCATGAAAATTCAAACTTGCTTTGTAGTTATCGACTTCAAGTTGGCAGTAAGGAAATGTTCAATGATTTATCCGAACTTGGTTTTACACCAGCCAAGAGCAAAACAGTAAGATTGCCCAAAATTCCTAACGAGTATTTTAGTCATTTTGTTAGAGGGTTTTTTGATGGTGATGGTTGTGTCTATTTTGGCAATTGTTACAAAAATGATCGTCAACGGAGAGAGTTTGTTTTAAGCACTAGATTTAGTTCAGGGAGCAGAGAATTTCTTCAAGAACTATGGCATTATTTAAAAATTTATGCTGATATAAAAGGAGGATCGCTTGTTGCGAAAGAAAAAGATGATAAGATAAATTATGATTTGCAATTTAGTAAAAATGACAGCATTCAGCTTTTCCATTTTATGTATAAAGGTGTTACGGAAATTAAATTTTTAGAAAGAAAATATTATAAATTTCAAGAAGCTTTCAAAATTATAAATTATGCGGGTGTGGCCTAGTCCGGTTAAGGCGCGATCCTGTCACGATCGAGATCACGGGTTCGAATCCCGTCACCCGCGCCAATAAAATTTCGTTGCAATCAAAAAAATATGGAAAAATGGGAGATAGCTCTAAATAAATTTTTCATTCCTTGGAGGAAAAATAAAGAAGTGGTTGGGGCGTTAGTTTGCGGTAGTTTTGTGATGGGCAACCCGACAAAACATTCTGACATAGACCTTCATATAGTGCTTTCTGAAAAAGCCAAGTGGCGGGAGCGGGGCAATAAAGTAGTTGATGGCTTTTTGATAGAGTATTTCGCGAACCCTCCTCGGCAAATTATTGAATATTTCAAAGAGGATTATAATAGCGGTAAGCAAATGGCAGCTATACAGTTTATTACTGGCAGGATAATTTTTGATGATGGTAGTATTGAGCAGTTGAAGAAAGAGGCAAAAAAATGGCACAGTAAAAAATTTATTAAACCATCTTCAGTCAGCAACGAGCTTAATAAATACGCTATCTGGGATATGCTTGATAATCTGCAAGATTGTCTTGACAAAAAAGACGCAAATTTTTGGTTTGTGTATCATAATTTTATTGCTGGGCTTATTCAGTACTATTGCAAGTTTGTTGGCTACCCAGCCATTAAAGATTATAAGGCGCTTGATATTTTTACCAAAGAGAAAACAAGAAAAAAATATTTGCTTCCCGAGTTTCCCGACAAAGTTTTTTCTGGCTTGATTATTAAAGCATTTGCCGCCAATGACAAGAATAAAGCCATACTGATATACAAAAAAACATCTGATCATCTTCTCAAGCAAATGGGTGGGTTTAACATTAACGGCTGGAAAATAAAAAGCCCAGTATCATAGGCTTGTTTTGGGTTCAAAAATGGGGTAAAATATAGACAATATGCTTATCAAAGCAGAACGGAAAAAATTAAATAAAAGAGAAATCAACAGAATCGTTACTTTATTCAAAGATAAATTAAAGCAAGAGAAAATTCCTTTTCAAAAGGTTATTTTGTTTGGCTCTTATGCCGCCAGTGCCGCTCATATTGATAGCGATATTGATGTAGCGGTGATTTTGCCTCAAGATGTTTCTCGCGATGTGCGGCAGAAAGTTAATGATATCGCCTGGTGGGCAAAGCAGATAAATGTTAAATTAGAACCCCACATTTTAGGTTCAAACGATTTTGAAAATGATTTTATTTCATTGCCAGCTGAAATTAAAAAATATGGCATTGTCGCTTGATTTTCAGTAAAATTACGGATGATCAAGGGGTTTAGTGTTGACAAAATGATTATTTTAGTTTATCATATAAGCAATTGAGATGGTCGCAACCGTCTCATAAGATCTCGTTGTTTTTTAGGGAATTAATGAGATGGTTACAAAACTATTTCGTGATGGAATGGTTTCGCAACCACCTCATAATTAAGGTGCTGTGTTATATCTCCTATCTAAAAAATTAAGAGACCTGTTCCGGTCGCTTTTTTGTTATGGCCGGGTAATTAGAAAAAGTTATGTATTCAAGAAAAAGTTTTAACAGTAATAGTAGAAGCAGGGGCAACGCCCCCAGAAGGCCGCAAGCCAGGTCGTTTGGTTTTGGCGCCGGGGGAGCAAGAACAGCTGGGCGATATGGCAAAAAAGGCCCAATTGACCAGCATATTAACCCATTAAAGTTTGTTCACAAAGCCGTGATTATTGAAGAGGCGGATTGTTTTACGCCCGAGCACAAATTTCAGGATTTTTGTCTTGATGAGCGATTAAAGCGCGCTATCATTGCCAAGGGCTATACTTTGCCCACGCCCATTCAGGATAAAATCATCCCGCATATTCTTAAGGGCGCGGATGTGGTTGGGGTGGCCAATACTGGCACTGGCAAAACAGCCGCTTTTCTCTTGCCCCTTATCAATAAGGTTTTGTGCGACAAAAAAGAGCAAGTTATTATTATGGCGCCCACTCGCGAGCTGGCCATTCAGATAGACCAAGAGCTCAAAGGATTTGCTCGCGGCCTGGGCATTTTCTCAGTGTGTTGCGTGGGCGGAGCCAGCATTGGCCAGCAAATGTCAGGGTTGCGCTATCAAAACAATTTTATCATTGGCACGCCCGGCCGCTTAAAGGATTTAATTAATCGCAAAGCCCTACGGTTGGCTAATTTTGGCAATGTGGTGCTTGATGAGGCCGACAGAATGTTGGATATGGGCTTTATTGGCGATATGCGCATTATCTTGGCTGAAATGTCTAAAACCCGCCAAACCCTTTTGTTTTCAGCCACTATTGGTTCGGACATTGAAAGGGTGATTGGCGAGTTTCTCAAGGCGCCAGTGCGTATTTCGGTTAAAACAGGCGACACTCCTCAAAGCATTGACCAAGATGTTGTCAAGGTGGCTCATGGCCATGACAAGTTAGATGTGTTGACTGACCTTTTGATTCAAAAAGAATTCAGCAAGGTGCTTATTTTTGGCCGCACCAAGTTTGGCGTAGAAAAGCTTTCCAAAGTGCTGATTCAGAGAGGACTTAAAGCCGAATCAATTCACGGCGATAAAAATCATTCCAAGCGCCAAAGCGCTCTCAATATGTTTAGAAGCAATCGTATTCAAATTTTAGTGGCCACGGATGTGGCCGCTCGCGGCCTTGATATCGCTGACATCAGCCATGTGATTAACTACGACCTGCCCGCCACTTTTGACGACTATATCCATCGCATTGGCCGAACCGGCCGAGGCGACAAGCCAGGCAAAGCCCTAACTTTTATCGGCTAAGCGCCAGAAAAGGCGCGTGGCCCGAAGACCAGCCAACAGCCAATCAGCAAAAATCAGCCCATTAAAATGGCTGTTTTTTGTTGAAAATTGGGGATAAATAGGGTTTGTTTTTGCTTTGGAAATAGGGTAAAATAGAGGAATGTTAGATATTATTTATTATGGCCAAGAAAAAAGAGCAACAAAACAAACAAAATAATAGTTCATACACCGCCAAAGACATTTATGTTTTGGAGGGTTTGGATCCGGTGAGAAAGCGGCCGGGTATGTATATTGGCTCAACCGGCGTGGACGGCTTGCATCATTTAATTTGGGAAGTGCTTGATAATAGTATCGACGAGGCGATGGCTGGTTATGCTAACGAGATAACTGTGAGCTTATTGCCGGGTAATCGGGTAAAATGTACAGACAATGGCCGAGGCATTCCGGTGGAAATGCATAGTCAAACCGGCAAGTCCGCTCTTGAAACAGTGATGACCACCTTGCATGCTGGGGGTAAGTTTGGCAGTGAGGCCTATAAAATTTCCGGCGGGTTGCATGGCGTGGGCGTTTCAGTGGTTTGCGCTTTAAGCAAGTATATGAGGGCTGAAGTATGCCGTGACAACGGGCTTTATATGCAAGAATATGTCAAGGGTGTGCCCAAGGCCAAAGTAAAGAAAGTTGATGTTTGCAAGGGGACTGGCACTACTATAATTTTTGAACCCGACGAGGAAATTTTCAAAGACAAAGACGCCAAATTTAGCTTAAAGCGCATTTTAACCCATGTGCGTCATCAAACCTATCTCACGCCCAAGGTAAAAATGGTGGTTAAAGATGAAACTGTCTCGCCGGCTTTTTCCTACACTTTTTATTTTGAAGGCGGCTTGAAATCATATTTGCGTTATTTATTGGGCGACAACGAGCCCAAGCATGAAAATCCCTTTTATTGCAAGGCTGAAAGAGACAACATTGTGGTGGAAACGGTTTTGCAATACGCCAAAGAAATGGAATGCTTTGAAGAGAGCTTTGCCAACAACATTAGCACCGGTGAGGGTGGCACGCATTTAACTGGTTTTAGAACCGCCTTAACCAGAGTGATTAACGACTACGCTCGAAAAAATGGCTATCTCAAAGAAAAAGATGAAAACCTTTTGGGCAATGATATGCGAGAGGGCTTGGTGGCGGTGGTGTCTATCAAGATTCGCGAGCCGCAATTTGAAGGCCAAACCAAAGCCAAGTTAGGCAACACCGAAGCCAAGGCGGCGGTAGAGGGTGTTTTCGGCGAGGCCTTTAGCGATTATTTAGAAAAAAATCCCACGGACGCTCGCATTATTGTGGAAAATTGTTTGCTGTCAGCCCGAGCCCGCCGGGCGGCTAAAGCGGCCCGCACCACCATTTTAAGAAAAGGTATTTTAGACGGCTTAACTTTGCCGGGTAAATTGTCTGATTGCCGTTCTAAGGACGCCAGCGAGTCAGAGCTATATATTGTAGAAGGCGATAGCGCTGGCGGCTCAAGCCGTCAAGCAAGAGATAGCCGCTATCAGGCGATTTTGCCCTTACGAGGCAAAATTTTGAATGTAGAAAAAGCTCGGTTGGACCGTTTATTGGATTCGCAGGAAATTAAATCATTGATTATTGCCTTAGGCACAGCCATTGCCCAGGATTTTGATGCGAGCAAGGCCAGATATCACAGAGTTGTTATTATGACCGACGCTGATTCTGTGACAGGGGATACTCCTATCTTTGTTTTTAATAAGTCAAAAGGGCAGTTTTTCTTAACCGAAGTTGAAAAATTTATCGCCAGTTGCGAAGATACCGCCAACTATCAAATTTTAACTTTTAACCACGAAAAAGAAACTCTTGAGCTAAAAGAAATTTTACAAACAATTCAGCACCCTTTGAGAACTGATTTATATCAGATAAAAACTTATTGCGGCTATCCTATAAAAATTACTGATTGCCATAGCGTTTATGTTTATGAAGCGGGCGTGGTAAAAACAAAGAAAGCCAGCGAAATCAAGCAAGGCGATGTTATGGTTTTCCCAAAGAAATTTCCAACGATACAACAGGAAATAACCATTGATTTAACAGAACAAATTTTAAGCGGCAAAGTTAAAAATATAACCGTGAAAGTGTCGCGAGATTTAGTTCAGCATATACCAGCCAGCGCCTGGTGCGAAGTTGATCTAGCGTCTTGGGGAGAGCTGCAAAATCAAAGAGAGCTGGTCAATGTTTCAAGAATGGCTATGGGCCAATCAATCGGCATTTACGATAAAGTAATTCAGCAGTGGGAGCAAAAAATTGATAATGTTATGCCTAGATTTGGCCAATTTGAGAAATATCTAAATCAATTGAATCAAAATTCTGATTGTTTGGATTTTAAGGTTTATATTCCGGTTGAAGATTTTAAGGGCAGGTTGCCAGCCGGGGCTGATTTTTTCTACAATGGCCACGCAAGGTTGTTGCGAAAAAAATTTACGCTTGATGAATCTTTAGCTTATTTGCTTGGTTTTTATCTAGGCGATGGTTGCCGGTCTTTTCAGAAAGAAAATCCCAATAGATTCACTTTGTGTTTGGGCAATCAGAAAAATCAAAATTATTTTGCCAAAATAGACAGAATTATCAAGGATGTTTTGGGGGCAAAAACAATTTTAGATAAAAGAGGGGAGTGCTTTAATTTGCATTTTTATTCTTTGGAATTTCGTCTGATCTTAAAAGAGTTGGGGCTTTTGGGCAAGAAATGCCATGAGAAATTTATTCCTGATGTTTTTTTCAACGCGGCCGCAGAAGTTCAATCAGCGCTTTTGGCTGGTCTTTTAGACAGCGATGGTTTTATCAGTGTTTGGACAAGTAAAAAAACAAACAGAACAAAAGCGATTTACGGCTGGCAACTATCTTCCAACGAATTGATTAAGGGCATTATGACAATTTTAAGGCAGAAAGGTATTTTTGCTAATTACAGCCAAAGAAAACAAAAAGCGCACTTGAGAAAAGATGGCGTTTTGATTAAACCCAAGTTTGATTCTTTCAATCTTTCGGTATTAACTGTTGAGTTTTTAGAAAAAACAAGAGATATCTGGCAATTTCACAAAGACGCTTCAAAATTAGATAGTTATCTATTGCAGGTTAAACCCAATAAAATTACAGGCAAGCAACTCGTTAAAATCTCTGATGATTTTGTTGGTTTGAAAGTTAAAGCTGTTGAGAAAATTGAAAATCCGCGGGATAAATGGGTTTATGATTTTTCGGTTTTGGGCCACCAGAATTTTATTGCTGGAGTGGGAGGTTGCCTTTTGCATAATACTGACGGCGCGCATATTCGCACGCTTTTGCTTACATTGTTTTATCGCCATTTTAAGGAGTTGATAGAAAAGGGCTATATCTATATTGCCCAGCCGCCGCTTTACAAAATTCAATCCGGCAAAAATATCCAATACGCCTATAACGACAGCGACAAAGAAGACATTATAAGCGAAATTCAGAAACAAAAAAGCGAAAAAATAAAAAAACCGCCAGTTATTGAAGATGGCGATATTATTGTGGCTGGCAAAGAAGAAGGGGGCAAAATAGCCGGCATTAACATTCAACGCTATAAAGGTCTTGGAGAAATGAACCCCGAAGAATTATGGGAAACCACCATGAACCCGGAAAATCGTGTTTTACTGCAGGTAAAAATTGACGACGCCAAAGAGGCCGACCATATCTTTGACACCTTAATGGGCTCGGATGTGGCCCCGCGCAAAAAATTCATCCAAGTGCACGCCAAAAGCGTCAAAAATTTGGATATTTAGATAATAAAAAACAAATAGTTTCAAATTCAAAAAAGCAAAAATATGGAAAATCTCTGGAGCAAAAAACAGGAAAAAGATTTTTTTATAAAGTCATTAGAATTTGCCAGTCCCGAGCAATTATTTTATATTACAAAGGATAAAAAGTTTTTGGCATATTGGCCTAAGAATTACGGCGGTGTAAAAAATACCCTGCAAAGTCGTAATTCTTTAATAGGTTCTTACACTGAAAAATGGACTACAGATTTGTTTAGTGAAATCGCTGAAACAATTGGCGGTTATTCCGTACAAGGTGTTGTGTGCGAGGAAATTGGGTTAACTAGTCAATCGTCGGCTGATGTAGCGGTTTGTAAAACAAAAAATATTATTCAAAAATCACAAAATATTTTAATGATAGTAGAAGTAAAAATGTCTGTTGTTTGGAATTGGGAATTTATTCCAAAAGATAAAAATTTAATCTGCGTAGGTGATTGTAATTCACATCAGGGTAATCCAGGTCTTTTAAGGTCAGATACAATGTTAAAAGCCATCGGGAAAAGCATTAATATCCGCGTTTCTAGTTCTTTTGCTTCAAAAATTCCAATTATTATCATTGGTAATACTCCAATAGCAAAAAGTTATTACGAAAAAGTCGATCATCTGAAAAGGAATGGGATTATTCAAGGATTTTGGTCGGTTAACCCACTTCCTTTTGATAATGGTGAAAGCATTAAAAACACCCCTTACAAAGGTTTTTATAGGTTTGATGACTATGAATTTTTAAAGCATAGTTCAATAGATTTACTAAAAGAAGAAAGAGAGTTTTTTTCTAGTATGCAAACAAAAAAGAAATTAGGGGAAATTATTGAAATCGCTAATAAAGAAATAACTTACGAGGCAAAAGCTCAAAGATTTTTGAAGCTTTTGTGTCAAGAAAAAGAGTAATATTTTATGCAATCGCAAACTTTTTATAACCAAAGGAAAAACGGCACACAAACTAGCGCTTTTGGGACGGCGGGTCGCGTTAATCACGACTCATCAAAATTTTATAATGGCAGATTATACGAAGGATTGAATCAAGGTAACGATGTAATTTATAATGAAAACCCAATTGAACCGCAGTATGTAAATAAAATTCTTTGCAAAAGTAGCGAGGTAATGACTGAATTACCAGACAATAGCGTGCATTTAATGGTGACCTCCCCCCCATATAATGTTGGTAAAGAATATGACGAAAATTTATCTTTGAAAGAATATAGAATGCTACTCAAGCGAGTATTTCAAGAAACATACCGAGTATTAGTTCCAGGCGGTAGAGCTTGCATCAATATTGCTAATCTTGGTAGAAAGCCCTATATCCCACTCCATAGTTTTATTATAGAGGACATGCAAGATATTGGATTTTTAATGCGCGGTGAGATATTGTGGGACAAAGGTAATAGCGCTACTTCGTCTACCGCTTGGGGCACATATTTGAAAGCTAATAACCCTGTCTTACGAGATATTCACGAATATATTCTTATTTTCTGTAAAGATACTTTTACTCGTCTTAATCCGCAAAAAAGGAAAAGTACTATTTCTAAAGAGGAATTTTTGGAATTTACGAAAAGTATATGGAGATTTTCACCAGCAAGGGCAAGAAGCGTTGGGCATCCAGCTCCGTTTCCAATTGATTTACCATACCGAACTATCCAGCTTTATACTTTTGAAGGTGATATTGTATTAGATCCATTTGTGGGAGCGGGAACAACTTGCTTAGCGGCCCTAAAAGTTAATAGAAAATATGTTGCTTACGACAATGATGCAAATTACTGTACCTTAGCAAATCAAAGAATAAAACAGTTTTTGTCGGAACAAAATAATTTATTTTCAAAATAAAATTTGTCAGCAAAAGCTATTAACCAAAATTGAATATTTAAATTATAATAAAGCAATCATTGTTTCTGGCGATGGCGATTTCCATTGTTTAATAGAATATTTGCAAGATAACAGCAAACTACTAAAAGTTATAGCGCCAAACTGGAACAGATATTCTTCGTTATTGCGGAAGTTTATCAAAAATATGGTTTTTATGAATTTACTGCGAGAGAAGTTGCAATATACGAAAAAACCCATTTAAGGACAAAACCTTAAAGGGTTTTTTCAAATGGAAAGGGGCATTAACCTTCGGACAAACCTTAGGTGTGTCCCCTCATCGTGATACTTCAATGATAGCATTATTAAGAAAGGGCTGTCAAGGTTAGTTGACTTTTCGGGAGGGGGGGTATATTATTAGGGTAATAACCCCTTGTGAGGGGTTTTAAAATAATTTCAAATTTTAAGAAAATGGCTATAGCCGATAAAATTAAATTGTTTTTTAAGGAGGTCTGGACCGAGTCCAGAAAAGTTGACTGGCCCAGCCGCCAGCAAACTTTGAAGTTCACGGCCTTGGTGCTTGGCATTTCCGCTGGAGTGGCTATATTTTTAGGAACTTTGGATTTTATTTTTGTCTCTATTTTAAGCAAGTTTATACTTTAGCGCCCAAGAGCGCGAGCCACCAGGCGAAGCGCGATTGGTGGCGCGAATTTACCCCGTGAAGTAGCCCGCCAAGGGCGGGCGCCTACTTTACGGGGTATAAGAACTCGTAATAAAAATTTTGGGAGGGGTCA
>Ga0210050_1003872_pt1 | contig 12915 bp, 10 predicted proteins | sample CryGey132114_all_FD_185463 | JGI IMG/M metagenome (GOLD analysis project Ga0210050, IMG submission 185463) | Groundwater microbial communities from aquifer - Crystal Geyser CG22_combo_CG10-13_8/21/14_all (SPAdes) (version 2) | ecosystem: Environmental > Aquatic > Deep subsurface > Groundwater ...
AAAGATGTACCGGCCTATTTTTTTACCAGTCTGTCCCACGTTCAATTCGGCAAAGTTTTGCCGATCACTCTAAAAGATTGCGGGTCGTTCAGGGGGTGGTCGACCTGGGATTTCGACGGACGTAACACTAAGCAAGCGGGGCTCAGCTTAATCGCAATGGCTTGGCGTACCCGGTCAGTTCCAGATAGCCGCGCCCTAAAACTTGACCACTGTCGTCCAGCAGATCGCTCAGGCCTTCCCAGTACACCGCACCGGTCGAGCGGCTGCTGTCAAGTTCCTGCGCATCGATCACCGCGCGCACGGTAAAGCGTCGCGCACCCGCCGTCACCAACCATTCCACCGGGTAGCTGGCACCGGTGGCGGGGCTCTTCCAGTGGCGCAGCGGCTGGAAGCTCACCTCTTCGGGGCGCAACACCTGCGCCGGTGCATGGCCCGGTGCGTCGCGCCATGAGCCACCTGCCCATACGGCCTGGCCGTTGGCGCTGCGTAACCTGAAGGCCGTCAGCGCGCTGCCGTCGTGCAGATTCATGCCAATCCAGTCCCAACCCACAGCCTCGGGCGGCATGAAGGCGTTGCTCCACTCGTGGTCCAGCCAGGCGCGCCCCTGCACGGGCAGGCGCTGGCGGCCCACGCCAACGGTGCCGTCCACCTGTAGCTGTGGCAAGCTGTAGTAAAAACTCGCCTGTGTGGCCAGCGGCCCTTTGCGTGACCAGCCCTGATCGCCCTGTAGCAACAGGGGCTGGGTGGGTTTCAGCGTCAACTGTAGGCTGAAGTCCGGCGTGCGCACCTCGGCCAGGTAGCGCCCATCTTGGCGCTGTAGTGACCAGTCACGTAGCCGCAGCGCGATATCGGCCTCGCTGGCGTGCGCCAGGTCAACGCCGTCTGACCCCGCTTCATTGCCCGAACTGCGCGCGATGCGCTGGTCGTGCCACAGGCGCTTGCCCGCCACGTCGGTGACGGCGGCATGGGCAAAAATGAGTTGTTTGGCGGCAAAGGCCGAGCGCATGCCCTGTGTGGACGGCACGCGCGACCTGAAAAATGTGAGCTGAAACCCCAGTGGCCGCTGCGGTGCCTGCAATGCCCCGGTCACATACCACCACTCCAGCGCCGTGTTGGGGTGGCTGCCATGGTCGCGCGGGAACTGTAGCGCGCGCTGGATCAGTGGTGGTGGTGCCAGATCGGGCTGCTGCGCCCGCACGAACAGAGGTTGCCACCCCAACGCACCGCCGCCCATTCCAAGCAGCACGGCACGGCGACTCAGCAGCGATGGGGTAGATGTCATTCGAAATGGTGCAAGAGAGTATTGGGCGCAGCATACCGAAAAAAAAGGGTTGGTCTTGCGACCAACCCTTAAGGGATCCCTGAACCTGATGGTTTCGAAAGGACCCGAGGAGACAACTTGCAACTAACCTGAAGATTCAGCCCTTGATGGGTTCCTAGTATCTCAGGGTTTTCCCTTAACTGTTAGAGTCTTGCGCTAAATTTTCTCAGGGAAAGCGTGCCCAAGGGCACGCAGGTGTGGATTAACGCTTTTTGGCAGAGGGTTTTGCGCTGGCAGTGGCGGTGTTGGCCATGGCGGTGAAATTGGCTTCAGCGACATCGGTGGCTTGCTTGACCGCTTTTTGCACCGATTCCAGCGCGTTGTTGGCAGCAGCCACGGCGCTCTTCATCACGGCCACGGCGGCTTCAGAGCCGGCGGGGGCGTTCTTGGCAGCGGATTCGATGATGCCGGTGAATTTTTGCTGGGCTTCAGAAGCCTGGCTTTCAATGGCTTTAGTGAATTCGCTGGTTGTGCCGGTGGCGATTTCATACAGATGGCGGCTGTAGACGGCGGTCTTTTCAGCCAAGGGTTGCAGCAGGCTCGATTGCAGCGCCAGCAATTCTTGTGCGTCTTTCACGCTCAGCAGGGCCTTGGCGTTTTCGCTGGTTTCTGCCAGAGCCGCCTTGGAGGCGCTCATGTTGAGTTCAACGATTTTTTCAACGCCTTCAAAAGCCTTGGCGGTCAGACCCAGCAGGGTTTCGACGTTGGCTTTTTGCGTGGCCAGAACTTGTTCTGCGGTCATCATTTTCAAATCTCCAAAAGTAAAAAAGGAAGCGGTACCATCGATGCAGCTGCTCTGAAAGAGATGTTGCAGTGCAGCATGAAGCGAATTATAGGGATAAACCCGCGGCACGCAAGCTTTTTTGTTGCGTTGCAGCAATTTAGACGTCGCATTCTAGAAAAACACTGGTTTTGCACAAGCTCAAGCGTTGCATGGAAGCGGTTTACTCAGACCAGTTTGTGCTGCCCCTGCCCAGCGGACACCGCTTTCCGATGGCCAAGTACGCCATGTTGCGCGAGGCGGTTGAATGCCTCTTGCCGGATGTGCGCTTGATGACGGCACCTTTGGCCAGCGAGGCAGACCTTTGCCTGGCGCATACCGCTGACTATGTGCAAGCCATTGCCACGGGTTCGGTGCATGAACGCATGATGCGCGAAATCGGCTTTCCCTGGAGCCTTCCCTGGCCGAGCGGGCGCGCAGATCGGTGGGGGCAACGATGGCCGCCACGCACACCGCCCTGCTTGACGGGGTGGCCGCCAACCTGGCCGGCGGCACGCACCATGCGTATGCCGACAAAGGGGGAGGTTTTTGCGTGTTCAATGATGTTGCCGTGGCCACTCGCGTGGCGCAGCAAGCGTGTCTGGCTAGGCGGGGGCGGCCGATGCAGGTGGCCGTGATCGACCTGGATGTGCACCAGGGCAACGGCACGGCAGATATTTTCAAAGGCGATGCAAGTGTTTTTACCCTGTCGCTGCACGGTGAAAAAAACTTTCCGTTTCGCAAGGAGGCCAGCGACCTGGACGTCGGGTTGCCAGATGGCTGCAACGACGACGCCTATCTGGTGGCGCTGGATGCGGCACTGGCTGCGCTGGACCAGCGTTTTGCCCCGGAGCTGGTGTTTTATCTGGCGGGCGTAGACCCGTTTGAAGGCGATCGGCTGGGACGGCTCAAACTTACTGCTCAGGGCTTGATGGCGCGTGACCAGCGCGTCTTTGACTGGTGTTTGCAAAGGCAGTTACCGGTGGTGCTGCTCATGGCCGGAGGCTACGGCGACGATCCTGCACAGACGGTGCAACTGCAACTCAACACTTACCGCATCGCATGGGCGCATTGGCGGCGGTTGAAAATAATTCATCCGGACAATCCCAGTCGTCCAGCAGTGTGAAGGGGCTTTCGCCGAGAATTTGCCACAAATTCAGGAGACACACCTTGCAGCCGTCACCCCTTGCGCCCAGAACCTATCCCCCCAAGCCATCTGACGTTTACCTTTTTGGCACCTGTCTGATCGACCAATTTGTGCCGCAAGCCGGTCTGGATGCCGTACGGCTGTTGGAACGTGAAGGGATTCGCGTGCATTTTCCTGATCAGCAGACCTGTTGCGGTCAGCCCGCGCACAGCAGTGGCTACCCGGATGAGTCCAGGGCCGTGGCGCTGCATCAGTTGAACCTGTTTTCTGAACCCTGGCCGGTGGTGGTGCCCTCGGGTTCGTGCGCCGGCATGATGCGCACGCATTACCCGCACTTGTTTGCGGATGACCCGCAGTGGCACGCCAAGGCGGTGGCCTTGTCGGAGCGCATTTTTGAGTTGACCGAATTTTTGGTGCATGTGGTGCACTTTCAGCATCCAGACACCGGGCCCGACTGCACAGTGGCACTGCATACGTCGTGTCACGCACGGCGTCAGATGGGGGTGCATGACACCAGCGTGGCCTTGCTGGGAACCTTGTCGAATGTGAAAGTGGTTGAGCAGGCGCGTATTGAAGAATGTTGCGGGTTTGGCGGCACGTTTTCATTGCTGCACCCAGAGATTTCTGAAGCCATCGTGACCGACAAAGTAGCGGCCATCAAAGCCACTGGCGCCGACTGCGTGGTCAGCGCCGATTGCGGCTGCATGTTGAACATCACGGGGCGTGCCGCCAAGCAGGACGAACTGGCCGGGCGTGCCGAGCCGACCTTGCGCGGCGAGCATCTGGCCAGCTTTGTCTGGCAACGCACGCAGAACACAGCAGGAGCCAAGTCATGAGCGCGCGCGACCAGATATTGGGCCGTCTGCGCTCGGCGCCTCTGAATACGGAGACGGTGACACCTGACGTTGCCGGTTGGTTTGCCGGCCATCGGACCAGCGACAACCTGACGCAGCGTGTAGCGCGACTGCGCCAGGCGCTGGAAGCTGTCAGAACCGAAGTGCATGCTGTGACCAGCGACAACTGGGTGTCGGTGTTGCTCGGGATCGTGGCGACCAAGAAGTTGCGTCATTTACTGATTGGCCACAACACCTCCCACGGTGAGGCGGTGGCACAGCAGGCACCAGCAGGCCTGCAGATCGTGCGCTATGAACAGGCCATTGAAGCTTGGCAAGCACAATTGTTTGATGGTATCGACGCCAGTTTGACGCTGGCGCGCGGTGCGCTTGCCCAAACAGGCAGCCTGATCTTGTGGCCCACCCCCGCTGAGCCACGCCTGATGTCGTTGGTACCTTCGGTGCACATTGTGTTGCTGGACGCACACACCATCCACGCCGATTTTCATGCGGCCATGACGTCTGAAAACTGGGCCCAAGGCATGCCGACCAATGCGCTGTTGATTTGTGGCCCTTCCAAGACTGCCGATATCCAGCAGACACTGGCTTACGGCGCCCACGGGCCACGTGAATTGGTGGTGCTGATTCGCCAACAGCAAGAGGGAGTTGCATCATGAGCAAGGTGATACCGATCAATCCCACGCAGGAGTTCAAAGAGCGCACCCGGCATGTGCTCAATGATCCGGCGCAGCGGCAGAACTTTCGCGGTGCGATGGACTTTTTGCAGGCCAAGCGGCGTGCCCAGTTTCCGGATGCGGATGAATTGCAGACTTTGCGTGAGTTGGGCTCACAAATTCGCCGCTACAGCCTGGCCAACCTGCCGCGCCTGCTGGAGCAGCTCGAAGCCAGCTTGACGGCCAATGGCATCCAGGTGCACTGGGCGCAAAACCCGGATGAGGCCAACGCCATTGCGTTGCAAATTGCCCAGCGCGTGCAGGCCAAACGCATCATCAAGGGCAAGTCGATGGTGAGTGAAGAAGTTGGCTTCAACCACGCCATGCAGGCTGCAGGCATTGAAGCCTTTGAATCCGACATGGGCGAATACATCGTGCAACTGGCGGGTGAGGCACCGTCGCACATCATCATGCCGGCGATCCACAAAACCAAGCAGGACATTGCCCGCCTCTTTGAGCAGGAAGTGCCAGGGGTGTCTTACACCGAAGACGTGGACGCGCTGATTCAGATTGGTCGGCGCGTGTTGCGCCACAAATTTGCCGAAGCCGACATTGGTTTGTCTGGCGTGAATGTTGCCGTAGCCGAAACCGGCACGCTGTGCCTGGTGGAAAACGAAGGCAATGGCCGCATGTGCACCACGGTGCCAAGGGTGCATATTGCCATCACTGGCATCGAGAAGGTGGTCGAAAAACTCGAGCACGTGCCGCCGATTTTGAGTCTGCTCACACGCTCTGCCACGGGACAGTCGGTCACAACTTACGTGAACATGATCAGCAAGCCACGCCAGCCCGGTGAAAAAGACGGCCCACAAGAGGTGCATCTGATTCTGCTGGACAACGGCCGCACGCAAGCCTATGCCGATCTGGAGCTGCGCGAAACACTCAAGTGCATTCGCTGTGGCGCCTGCATGAACCATTGCCCGGTGTACGCCCGCGTGGGTGGGCATGCCTACGGCACAACGTACCCGGGGCCGATAGGTGCCATCATTTCGCCCCATTTGCTGGGTCTGGAAACCACGTACCCCTTGGCCTTTGCTTCGACCTTGTGCGGTGCCTGTGCCGAGGTGTGTCCGGTCAAGATTCCGATCACTGATCTTCTGGTGCGACTGCGTAACGAGGCACAAGCCCGGCCTGATACCGAGGACGCCAGCCTTCGCGGCAGTGGTGCGGCGCGCAGTTTGGCGCAGACGACGGTCTGGAGCGTCTGGTCGCAGGTCTATAGCAAGTCGGGGCTGTACAAGTTGGCGTCGTGGTTCATGAGCCGGGGGCGCGCCTTGTCGCCGTCGGACCAAGGAGCCTGGACGCGAAGCCGCACGCCGCTGGTGCCGGCGCCAAAGCGGCTGCGTGATTTGATGAAGGATCACGCTGACAAAAAGTAAAAACTGGCGTGGCGCCAGATCGGAGCTGACTGCTGGCAAAATTCGGCGTATGACGCACTCAGCCAAGCTAGCCAAACAGGGTGCCAACGTGGCAGCCGTGAATCAACCCGAAACGCGCGCACACTACCGCGTGTTTCGCGACATCAGCACCCGCTGGATGGACAATGATGTGTATGGTCACGTTAACAATGTTGTGTATTACAGCTGGTTTGACACGGCCGTCAACGCCCATCTCATCGAGCAAGGCGTGCTCGACATCCATCAGGGCCAGACCATTGGCTTGGTGGTTGAAACCCAGTGCAACTACTTTGCCCCGCTGGCTTTCCCACAGACCATTGAAGCCGGTATTCGTGTCGTGCGGCTGGGCAACAGCAGCGTACGCTACGAAGTCGGGCTGTTCGCGCAGGGTGAACCGCAGACCGCAGCAAGAGGGCATTTTGTGCACGTTTACGTTGATCGGGTTTCACGTCGACCGACACCTTTGCCACAACCTCTCAAAAACGTATTGGAAAAACTTTTATGAACGCACCCCATTGGTCCCAAGATTGACCACGCGTTGCGGCGGCGGACTTTGCGCGTCGGCTCGACTGGCCTGCTATCGCACGCTCAGGTGACACTGGCGATGCGGGCGGAGCGGCGGCCAAATCCGCTTAGAATCGCGCATCCGTGTCGGCCTTGGGCCTTCACGATACCCGTTGTTAGGCACTCTGCCGTTTGAATTGGTAAGCGCAGCGTGCCTGCTGGCAAGAATTGAATGACGCTTTTTTACTGAGGTATGTTGTGAATAAAACTGAACTGATTGATTACGTCGCCGCCAACGCAGATATTCCCAAAGCGATGGCGGCGCGCGCGCTGGAAGCCACCATTTCTGCCGTCAAGGTCACCCTGAAAAAAGGCGGCACAGTGTCGCTGGTGGGGTTTGGCACCTTTGCTGTGGGCAAGCGTGCGGCGCGTGTGGGACGCAATCCACGCACCGGCGTGTCGATCAAGATCAAGTCGGCCAAGGTACCCAAATTCCGTCCGGGCAAAGCGCTCAAGGATGCCTTGAATTAAAAGTTGATATCGGTGGGGTGATTAGCTCAGTTGGTAGAGCGGCGCCCTTACAAGGCGTAGGTCGGCGGTTCGAGACCGTCATCACCCACCACACCAGCACAAGGCGAACACCTGGTTCGCCTTTTTTGTTTTACCCTGGAGCGTTGGCGCATGTTTGATGTATTTCGGAAACACACCAAGATCATGATGGTGTTGCTGTTTTTGCTGGTGATCCCGTCGTTTGTTCTGTTGGGTGTTGACGGATACAACCGGTCGCAAGAATCCAAAGAAGTCGTTGCCAAAATTGGCTCACTCGAAATCACCAAGACGCAGTGGGATGTGGCGCACAAAAACGAGGTGGATCGTTTGCGCTCGGCACAACCGCAGATTGATGTCAAATTGCTTGATTCTGATGAATCGCACCTAGCCACGCTCGATCGCATGGTGCGCGACCGCGTGCTGGCTCTGGCCGCGCAGGACGCGCACCTGTTGACCACCGACGCCAGATTGGCCCGCTTTTTACAGGAAGACCCGACGATCGCGTCGCTGCGCCGACCTGATGGCAAGCTCGATATGGACCGTTACAGGCAGTTAGCCGCCGCCCAGGGGCTGACACCTGAAGGCTTTGAGAATTCAGTGCGCGACGATATTTCGCGCCAACAGGTGCAGGCTGCCATTCTCTCGTCGGGTTTTGTTTCGCCTGCGGTGGCGGACGTATCGCTGAATGCATTTTTTGAACGTCGTGAGGTTCAGTTTGCCAACTTTTTGACCAAAGATTACGCGATCAAGGTCAACCCCTCTGAAGCCGAGTTGCAGAGTTTCTACAAGGCCAACGAAGCGCTGTTCAGGGCACCCGAGCAGGCCAAGGTGGAGTATGTTGTACTTGATATTGAATCCGTTAAAAAATCGATCACCATTCCCGAGGCAGATGCGCGCTCGTACTACGAGCAAAACGTTGCCCGCTTGAGCGGCAAAGAAGAGCGCCGCGCCAGCCACATTCTGATCAGCGCTCCCAAGGATGCTTCTGATCAGGACAAAGCTAAAGCCCGGGCCATGGCAGACAGTCTGCTCAAGGCGGTTCGGGCCAAACCAGAATCTTTTGCGGACGTTGCCAAGAAAAATTCGCAGGACCCTGGTTCTGCCACCAAAGGGGGCGACCTTGACTTCTTTGCGCGCGGGGCCATGGTTAAGCCGTTTGAAGATGCTGTTTTTGCGATGAAAAAGGGTGATATCAGCGACGTGGTGACGTCGGACTTTGGTTACCACATCATCCGGCTGACCGACGTCAAACTGCCCGTGCAGCGCACTTTTGAAGAGTTGCGGGCTGGTATTGAGTCTGACCTGAAGGCGCAGCAGGCCCAGCGCAAGTACGCCGAGGTGGCCGAGTTGTTCACCAACACAGTTTACGAGCAGGCCGACAGCCTGAAACCCGTGGCCGACAAGTTGGGGTTGCAGGTTCAAATTGCGGACGGATTGACGCGTCAGCCTCAACCGGGTGCCAAGGGCAGTTTGGCCAATGAACGGTTTTTGGCATCCCTGTTTTCCAAAGACAGCCTAGAGAAAAAACGCAATACAGAGGCGATTGAAGTAGGTGCCAGCCAGTTGGTTGCCGGCCGAATTTTGACCTACAGCCCGGTGCGTACCCTGCCGTTTAACGAAGTGCGCGCGCAGGTGCGCGAGCGCGTGGTTGCTGCTACAGCGCTGGAGATGGCTCGCAGTGAAGGTAAAGCAAAGTTGATTCAGTGGAAGCAGGATGCCAGCAAGGCGTCGTTATCCAACCCGCTGATGGTGTCACGTGACCAGACGCAAAACGTTGCGCCTTCGATTGTGATGGCAGCATTGCGCGCCGACGTAGCCGCTTTGCCGGTCTGGCAAGGGGTCGAAATCGGCCCCGAGGGATTTGCCATCGTACGAGTGAACAAGGTGGCTGCGCGCGCCGGAGTCTCGGCAGCGGTTCAGCAGCGTGACCGTGAGCAGTACACGCAGTGGTGGACAGCCGCAGAAGTACAGGCTTACTACGCCGCATTGAAAGAACGTCTCAAAGTTCAATTACTGGCGACAAGCAGTGGCGCACCGGCAACGACCAAGTAAATCTGACAATCAGTTTTGCCGGTGATTTTGGCAACGATCGCATCGCCTATAATTGTCACCCTGCGGTGGCTGTAGCTCAGTTGGTAGAGTCCAGGATTGTGATTCCTGTTGTCGTGGGTTCGAGCCCCATCAGCCACCCCATATGGAATATGGAAAGCCCGCTATTTAAAACGTAGTGGGCTTTTTCATTTTGTGTGTCATGTAGCCACCATGTAGTCACCAGTACCGGGTTTTGTACCGTGTAGCCAGCGCCAGCAGGTAGCCACGTCGCAGGGTTTCGTAACAGTCACGAAAACCCCAGCGCACCACGGCACGGTGTCGAGCAGGCTCCCTCAGTCTGTGTGAACCTCGCACTGCAATGGTTGGTGCAGGCCACCAGATAGCCCCAGGCGCGATTGAATAGGGCAGGCCATGCCATCGCACCAGCCCAGTGATTCAGCGGCTCAGGTGGCATTCAGGGTTTCGTAACAGTGACGCTAATTCAGCAGGCGTAAAAAAACCCGCACGCGGCGGGTCTGGTCGGGTGCGGCGTACAACCCCCCTTGACACAACCCCCTTAGCATCTGACAGAAAATAGACATCGCGCGTCGCCGAATTCACCCCCGGTCGGATACCCCCCGGAGTACATTGGATGCACGCTATCAAATTGATACCAGCGCGGCGAACACGTCTAGGCAGTCACGCGCCACGAATGCCACGCCACCAGCCGAACGAATGCGCTCCAAAAAGATAGCCTGTTCAGGTCGCAGGTGTCCGGTCGGGCTTTTCACTTCGCAGGCCAAAAACCTGCCATCGCGTAGCTGGCCGATAACGTCGCTGCACCCCGGCCAGCCGAAGCGGATAAACCTGTTGCCGACTTTCGCAGCGCCAGTGTTCTGCCTTTCGCACCAGCAAACGGCAGGATGCGCCCGTAACGCTTTCAGCACTTCAATCAATGCAGCGGCTTCGGGTCGGTCGTTTGTGCGCTTGGTCGGGCTTATGGCGTCACCCAGCAAATCAGTTGCACCAGAATGAAAGTCAGTCATTCAGTGCCCCCCGAAAAAACACCGAACCTTCGCCCCTATATAGGGGGGCGGCGGATTTCGGTTACGGATTTCACCGAAAACGGCGAAAACGGCGAATTTCGGTTACTCAGGCAGTCCATAACCAGCCCTCGTTTAAGCCCAGCACGCCACGCGAAACCAGCCCGGTAATTGCCTCTCTGGTGCGTGTAATCCGGCGGTCTGACGGGCAGGTCAACCGTGCAGCCTCGGCGGTAACGGCGGCTTCCAGTTCAATGCAGGGGCGCAATGGCGGCGCTCCGGGCTTGCCCGTGTGTCCGTCTTTGAATAGGCCACGAATGCCCTCGTAAACCAGCCGCTGATTGCCACCTTGGGGCAGCTTCACGCGTTGAACATCGGCGGCGCTTGTATCGGCACGCACCACGCACGAAGTCACCGGGTCACCATAGGCATCCATGCCCAGCGTTTTGATTTCCAGTTTGAACGGGTGCGCGTCACCGTCTTCCCCGTCTTTTGATTTCGCCACCTTCCACTCGCGGCGGTCACCATCGCGTGAAACTTCAACGGCGGCATCCATCGCGGCAAATAGGCTACTGTGCCCACGCAGGCCCTTAGTCGCGTCCTTGCCCGTGTGGTGAATCAAAACCACCAGGCCGGCAGTCAGGGCTTGCAGTCGCTTGGCGCTTTCGAGAATCAAGCCCATGTCGGCGCTGTCGTTCTCGTTCGCGGTCGGTGCGGCCCGGTTCAGTGTGTCGATAAACACCACAGCGCCAGCGGGAATCACGGCGGCAAAGTCGCTCACGTCTTGCGGGCTTGTTAGCTTGAACGGTTGCAACACCATGTGCAGGCCATCGGGCAGCGTGCGTGCGTTGTGGGCTTCCCAGGCTTGCGCTCGCAACTTGAACCCGGCTTCACCTTCCAGCGCGGCATACACCACGGGCGCGGTTTCAACACGGCATCCGAACCAGCGTTCACCGTCGGCAATGGCAGCGGCCATGTCGAACGCCAGGAATGATTTACCGCTGGCGCTTGGCCCATACAGCCCGGCCAAACCCACGGCAGGCAGCACGCCACGCACGCGCCAGGTCAGGGCAGGCAGTGCGGCCAAATCGTCACGGTTCAGTAGCTTGTAACGCGGCTCGGGCTTGGGCGGCTCGGTTGCAGCTTCCAGCAGGTTAGCCACCACGTCGAAACCGTCGCGACAAAACACGTCGTTCAGGTCGGCGTTGTTCGGCCATGATTCAGGCAGGCAGGCCACGGCGCATCCAAGCTCGGCGGCTATCTTTTGCGCGTCCGGCTCTTTGCCAACGTCAGGGCATAGCACCATCCGGGCGGCTTGGTCTTGCTGGCGCAGTGCAGCGGTCACCTTGCCCATGTTGCCAGCACCAAAACAAACCACGGCAGCGGCCCCGGTTGATTGCCAGCAGGCCCAGGCGGTCGCAACACCTTCAACGATATAAATCGGCTTGTCCGGCTCGATTTGCCCCACGGTAAACCAGCCTTGCACAGAATGTCCGGGCAGGTTCAGCTTGCCGGGCTTGCCAGCAGCTTTCAGGCGTTGCGCTACCTCTGGCGCGGGTATCAGTTGGAGGGTCGATTGCGTGCCATCTGCGGCACAGCATGGGACCACCAGCGCCCCGGCCATTGATTCCCCCATGATGCGCAGCGGGTCACCCTCGGGCAGTTCACGCAGGCCAGCCATTGCCCCGGCGCTTGCTTGCTTTTGAATAGCGTAGGCGTGTCGGTCAGTGGCAGGCGTGCAGCGTGCCCAAACCTCGGCAGCACTCATGCCAGGGGCAGGCTTGCGCGGCGGCTCTACAGGTTTGGATATACGTTCCGGCGCAGGTCTTGACGGGCGGTCGCCATCCTGCCAGCCGTTATCGCGTGCCAGGCCGAACAATGCGCCAGCAGTAACGCCACCGGGTGCAGCCTTGAAACTACGCCATGTAGCGCGGGCAGCTTGCGCGTTGTACGAATCAGCGCCAGCACTCCATTGGTCGAACGTGTCAAAGTCGCCACCAGCAGCATGAAACGCCATGCCTGTTTTAACCCAGGCGGCGCGGTCACAGTCGGGCGGTATCGCGTGCAGCGCGTCAACGGCGCGGGCGGTCTCATTCGCTTGCATGGTCACCCCCTCGCATCTGTGCAACGGCCTGTTTTGCCTTTTGGGGCAGGCTGTAGCGTGCTATCGGGCGCGGCCATCCGGCAGCTTGAACGCGGATTGACTGCGGCTCCCAGCCCAAATAATCAAGCTCCTTCACAGCAGCGGCCAATCGCCACCCCTTGCCGGATTCCAGCCAGTCGATTTGTGTCAGGTCACGCGCCAGCAGGTCGGTCAGGGCTTGTTCAGCGGCGCTACCTGTTGGCGGCAGCAGTGGGCAAAATGCAGGCCCTTCAAACATCGGGATTTGTTCAGGTGCGTTCATTGCAGCGCCCCCCAAACTTGCAGCGCCAGCAAGCCCCACACTGCAAACAAAACGACGTTCAGGCAGTATTTTCCAATTCAGGTATGAGCCTGAAGCGAAGCCAGTTTGATCTCAAACTTCCTACAGGTTGACCGGGTTGAAAGTGGCAGTGTAAGCGGGCTGAAGAAGCGCGCAATGGCCACCTTTCCAGT
>Ga0210050_1003875_pt1 | contig 12906 bp, 10 predicted proteins | sample CryGey132114_all_FD_185463 | JGI IMG/M metagenome (GOLD analysis project Ga0210050, IMG submission 185463) | Groundwater microbial communities from aquifer - Crystal Geyser CG22_combo_CG10-13_8/21/14_all (SPAdes) (version 2) | ecosystem: Environmental > Aquatic > Deep subsurface > Groundwater ...
TCGGTTAATCTCATGCAGCGGAGAGATATCCTCGAATTAGTGATGAAACAATCGCCTCCACCAAAACGACAACCAACTGAAAATTTAAACCAACTGAGCCTGATCAATGTTTAACCGGACAGCAGTGAGCAAGAATATTTATTTCAGCATATGGTTTGTGATGTTGATACATTACTCCATAGATATAGACCCCAACCTGTTCAGATCCCATCATATTTTTAAAGTGCGATGCACGTTCAACAGGAGTCCCTTCGTCATAGTATTGATGATATTTACAGAGCTCTTCCACATCACACCTCTGAGTTACATGGACACAACCACTTTCTAATAAAGACACCAATATCAGCATAACAGCTACAGTTAACACTTTCATCTCAATCACCCACTATTGTGAAAGAGGCGGGAACAACGCCTCTGAAAATTGATATGCTTGAATTTCAAAAGGTGCATTATCATACCCAAATTGAGCTACTTGTTTCAGATATAAAGCCTTAAAGGAGACCTCTCCATACTCGTAATACTGGGCGACATGCCTAAACTCATGAGCAATTAATCGAGCACCATCGACTGTATAGGGGTTATATTCTCCTTTGGCAAAAAAACACCGTACTTTTTGAAGTTGTAATACCTTGATAGCCACTAGGAACTTTCTTTGAATTTGGATATAGCCAAGTATTATCAAGCATTTCTTTTGTCACAGTCCCATCCTTTAACAGGGTTTCATACGCCAAGGAATCCTTTGGCAACCTGCGCCCTCTGGTACTTGTAGTATCCCCATTCGCATTTCCAGATGACTTACCCGCCGCCCCAGACATCTCTCTACCAGTCGCAGCCACATCACTGGAAATATAATCAATAGCAACCCTAGCAGTCATCGCAGCGGCAGCAGTAATGAAAGTATTCTTCAACGATTGGCCAAGCGCCCTTCTTGCGTCATCCGCACCACCTTGCCAGTAACCAGCCACATAAGCTCCTGCCCATTGCCCAAACATCGCACTTGCAAAGCCAGTTGCTGCCCCAGAAACAAAAGCATTCCTGACATTGGCAATCATATCCCCGCCGTAGAAAGCCGTGCCCATTGCCGCACCTACAACTCCGCCTGCAATGCCTCCTGCGATACTCCCTGCAATAAAGCCCCCAAGACCTCCTCCGGCAAGTTCTCCCGCCCAAAGACCAGCAGAGCCGCCTGCATATGCAGCAATACCTCCAATAGCTGCCCCTAGGACTATGTCCATAAATCCGCCACCATTCATGGCAGCGTTGGCACCACCGGCGATTGCGCCAACGATGGCAATGAACAGCAAATCATCAATTCCAAAGAAATGCCCAGTCGGATCAGTATACATCAATGGGTTATTCACAACATAGCTATACCGGTTAAACGCCTGCATGTTTCCTGCGCCAGGCACCACTGCATCCGCCGAGATGAAGCGCCCGAGGATGGGATCGTAGAGCCGTGCATTCATGTTGATCAGGCCGGTGGAGGCATCCATCTCATGGCCGGTGAAGCCGCGCGTGGTGTTGGATGCGCCCATGGCTTTGGCTGCGTCCGTGGCCGGATCAACCGGCAGACCGAAGACATCAAAGCGCAACCGCTCGACCACGGCTCCTGTCTCATCCGTGATCACGCTGATCGAGCCCAGATGATCGCCATGCATGTAGCGGGTGCTGACGATGCCGCTCACATCCGAGATCGAGGCAACAAGCTTGCTGCCGGCATAGATGTTCGCCACCTGCTTCGTTATGCCGGTAAGGATGTCCCGCTGCTGCTCGTAGATCTTGCCGATATAGGTTGTTTCCATTGTCGGCGTGGTCTTCTGCACACGGTTGTGCCCCGCATCGTAGGCATAGCCGCTGTATCCGTTGGCCGTGGTGATGCCCAAAGGCTTGTTGAAACTGGTCCAGCTCAGCGTGCGTCCCGCGCCACCCTTCATATTGCCATTGGCGTCGTAGCTGTAGCTGTTGCCGCCGGCCGTTTGCACCGCATGCGGGTGGAACGGATCGTAGGCATAAGCGCCTACATCGGATTTGCTTTTGATATTGCCGATTTCATCGTAGTCGTACTGCTTCTGCAACACGCCGCCCGCATCACGCACATGGGTTAAACGATTGAGGTTGTCGTACTGGAAATTCTCGGTGTATCCGACCACCGCATCGGTGCGGAATTTCATATTGCCGATGGGGTCATAGTCGTATGACCAGTTCTGGATCGTGGTGCCGCCTGAAACTGAAGAGAGGCCGGTGAGCGTACCACGCACCGGGTGATAGTTATGGTTGGTCGTTACTTTACTATTGTTAAAAGACTCACTGGTCAGATGTCCAAACTGATCCATGGCATTGGCCTGCCAGATTACTGCTCCAGTGTTCACATTGGAAACTGATTCAAAATAATGGGACGTATTATAGTTGTGCCTGACGGCAACACCGTTTGGATAGGTAATGGTGTCCACGCGGCCCAAACCATCGTAGTTGGTCAAGACAATGTAGAGCTGGCCGTTAATCGTTGTATTGCTTGCCTTCACCCGACCGTATGTATCGTAAACATACGCTTTGGAGGCGATGCCGCCGCTCTCACTGCTCAGCGCACCAACCCACTGCGTATCATAGGTCCAGGAGCTGATCCCCTCGGGCTCCGTACGGCTGGTCATACGACCGAGCAGATCGTAGGCCATGGTCGTAACCTGAGCTTTGGCGTCGGTCTGGCGGATCAGATTGCCGAGTGCATCATACTCGTAACTCCATCTGCCCATATCCGGATCGACCATCCCAGTCTTGCGACCACGGATATCGTAGCTCATTGTCGTAACATTGCCTGCAGCATCGGTGGTTGTGGTCAGGTTACCATTGGCATCATAAGTATACTTCATGACAAAAGTATCAGCATCTTCAACGCTGATCACCTTGCCCTGGCTGTTTTTCGTAGTGATTGTTTTTTGCAATTTCGGGTTGATCGAGGTGATGATCAGACCGTTATAGTCCGTAGTGGCAACATAGAGATTGCTGCTGGTATGGTGCTGGTACGGCACAAATTAAAAAGGCAGCCAATTACGGCTGCCTTTGTTTATTCTCTATATTTCAATGCTTTAAATGGTGGGCGATGCAGGGTTCGAACCTGCGACCCCTGCCGTGTGAAGGCAGTGCTCTCCCGCTGAGCTAATCGCCCGTTTTCTGTGGGGCGCGCTTTCTAGCAGCGAGGTCCCACAGATACAACCGTTATTACCGTTGTGTGTTATACCTTGAGGAAGGCGTCGATGGCGCGGGCCTGTTCGGCGGCATTGCCGATGTAGGTCGCAGGGGTCATCTCCATCAGCAGCTGCCTGGCTTCATCGGGAATGTCCAGCTCGCTGACGAAGGCGCGTAAGCCTTCGGGCGTGATACCCTTGCCGCGGGTGAGCGCCTTCATCTGCTCATATGGATTTTCCAGGCCGTAGCGACGCATGACGGTCTGCACCGCTTCGCCGAGTACCTCCCAGGTGGCGTCGAGATCGGCATCAAGGGCGGCTGCGTTGATCTCCATCTTGGAGATACCGCGCAGGGCAGAGGAGTAGGCCAGTATGGAGTAACCGAAGCCGACACCGAGGTTGCGCAACACGGTGGAGTCGGTCAGGTCACGCTGCCAGCGAGAGATCGGCAGCTTTTCAGCCAGATGGCTCAGTACCGCATTGGCAAGGCCGAGATTGCCTTCGGCATTTTCGAAATCGATCGGGTTGACCTTGTGCGGCATGGTGGAGGAGCCCACTTCGCCGGCAATCACACGCTGCTTGAAATAACCCTGTGAAACATAACCCCACATATCGCGGCAGAAATCGATGAGGATGGTATTGAAACGGGCGGTGGCGTCATTGAGCTCGGCAATATAGTCGTGCGGCTCGATCTGGATGGTGTACGGGTTCCAGTTGATGCCGAGGGATTCAACAAAACCTTTGGCAATCGCCGACCAGTCCAGCTCCGGATAGGCGGCCAGGTGAGCATTGTAGTTACCGACCGCGCCGTTGATCTTGCCGAGGATCTCCACGCCGGCAATCTGCTTGCGGCTGCGCTGCATGCGGTAGGCGACATTGGCCCACTCCTTGCCCATGGTGGTAGGGCTTGCAGACTGGCCGTGGGTGCGTGCCAGCATCGGCTGGTCGGCATAGCTGTGGGCACCGGCCCTGATATCCTCAATTACCGCATCAATCGTTGGAAGCAGCACCTGATCGCGGGCCTGCTTGAGCATCAGCGCGTAGGAGAGGTTGTTTATATCTTCAGAGGTGCAGGCAAAATGGAAGAATTCGGCGATGGCGGCCAGCTCCGCGTGGTCGGCCACCTTCTCCTTGAGCAGGTATTCCACTGCTTTCACATCATGGTTGGTGGTGCTTTCAATGGTCTTGACGCGCATGGCATCCGCTTCCGAGAAGTCGCTGACGATCGCATCAAGCAGCGCATTGGCCGCTGAGGAGAAAGCCGGCACCTCTGCGATATCGGTATTGGCTGCCAGCATCTGCAACCAGCGTACCTCCACGGTTACACGCGCCTTGATCAGGCCGTATTCGCTGAACACAGGTCGCAAATCGGCGACTTTGCTGGCGTAACGACCATCAAGCGGGGAGAGGGCGGTCAGGGACGAAAGTTGCATCGGGAACTCCATTGGTTGTTGGAAATGGGGGCGAAAGGTACACATCCGGAGACCATTTTCCAAAGGCCAGCTGCATCATGTTAGCAGGCATTGTTGATTTAACACATGGCAGTGGCATCATTCGCCGCCGATTTGGACGGGGAGTAAGGGTTGACCTTGCTCCTTTTTTATTCAAAGCGGTGACAACAGGCGAGGATGGCGGAATTGGTAGACGCGCTGGTTTTAGGTACCAGTACCAATGGTGTGGGGGTTCGAGTCCCCCTCCTCGTACCATATAAGCAACATATAACCCGGGCGGAGATGCCCGAATAAGTCCGGATGGCGGATGGAGATACGAATGATTCAGACAGAAGTGAAAACACTGGCCCCAAACGAATTTCAGGTGCATGTCACCGTCGCGCAGGGCGAATATGACCGGGTCTATGCTGCAATGACCAGCAAGCTGAGCATGCAGGCCAAGCTCCCGGGCTTCCGTCCGGGCAAGACCCCGTTGAATGTGTTACAGCAGAAGTTTGGTCCCAAGCTGCATGAGGATACTGTCTCCGAGCTGATTCAGACGCACTATGTCGCCGCGATTGAAAAGTCCGGTCTGATTCCGGCGCTGCAGCCTCTGCTGGATGTGCCGGCAGTGCAGCCGGTGAGCGGATTTGAGTTCACCATGAAAGTAACAACCTGGCCTGATGTTGAGCTCAAGCCACTGGCAAAGCTTGCCTTTGATGAAGTGACTGTCGACGTTGAAGATGCCGATGTACAGGCTGTTATCGATCGTCTGCAGAAGTCGCAGGTCAAGTTTGAAGTGGAAGCGGGACGCGCTGCCGAGAAGGGTGACCAGCTGCATATCGATTTCTGCGGCTCGATTGACAATGAAGAGTTCGAAGGCGGCAAGGGCGAGGATGTACCACTGGTACTCGGCGAAGGTCGTTTTATTCCGGGCTTTGAAGAGCAGTTGCTGGGCAAGGCTGCCGGTGATGATGTGACCATCGAGGTAACATTCCCGGCCGACTATCAGGCAGCACACCTGGCCGGCAAGGCCGCCAGCTTTGCCACGACGGTGAAATCCGTCGGCAAGCCTGTAGTGGCTGAGAATGAAGATGATCTGGCAGTGATGCTGGGCTTTGAGAATGCGGCGGCACTGCGTGCCGATGCCGTAGCTCGTCTGCAGGATGAGGCGACTGAGGCTTCTTTTGCATCTACCCGTGAAGCGGCGCTTGATGCACTGCTGACTGCCAATGAGTTGAATCTGCCCGAAGGGCTGATCGAAGAAGATATGCGTGCAACCACCCGTCGTGTGCTGGAAAACATGAAGCAGCAGGGCATGCAGGCTGATCCTGCGATGCTCGACAATGACGAGTTCCGGGCTGAAGTGCGCGGTCGCTCTGAGAAGGGTCTGAAATTGTCAGTTCTGTTACAAACTGTACGTGAAGCTGCAGACCTGAGTGTGGACAGTGCCGCTATCGATGCTGAGATTGATCGTCAGTCCACCCAGTATCCGGAAGAGCAGCGCGATCAGTTCAAGGCGTGGGTACGCGGTCAGGATGAGCAGATGGCTGCTGTGCGCGAGCGACTGCTGGAGCGCGCCTGTGTCGAGTATATCATCGCCGAGGCTGCGACAGGCAAGGTGAACAAGCCGCTGTCTGTATGGCAGAATGAACAGGAAGAGCAGTAAACATTTTACGCAGGCACGCTTTTTGCTTTAGTTTTTTATCAGGAATAAAGGAGTACTCATGAATCTGGTGCCTACAGTAGTGGAACAGACATCCAGGGGAGAGCGGGCATTTGATATATTTTCCCGCCTGCTCAAGGAACGCATCATTTTCCTGAACGGCCAGGTGGATGACCATATGGCCAACCTGATTATTGCCCAGCTGCTGTTTCTCGAGTCTGAAGGGCCGGATAAAGATATCTATATGTATATCAACAGCCCCGGTGGCATCGTGACGTCCGGCCTGGCCATTTATGATACAATGCAGTACATCCGCTGTGATGTATCGACACTCTGTGTTGGTCAGGCGGCCAGTATGGGCGCGCACTTGCTGGCTGCAGGTGCCCATGGCAAGCGCTTCTCCCTGCCGAATTCGCGTATCATGATCCATCAGCCACTGGGCGGGTTTCAGGGCCAGGCTACCGATATCGAGATTCATGCGCGTGAAATTCTGAGCCTGAAAAATCGCTTGAATGAGATGATGGCGAAGCATACCGGTCAGCCACTTGAGAAGCTGGCCGAGGATGTTGAACGTGATTATTTCTTGACTGCTGATCAGGCCTGCGCTTACGGTTTGGTTGACAAAGTGCTGACCAGCCGTGCAGAGGCTGTTACTGCCGGAGGTGGTGATGACGACAAAAAGTAGTAGTGGAGACAATACCTTATACTGCTCATTTTGCGGAAAATCGCAGCATGATGTAAAAAAACTGATTGCCGGACCTACCGTATTTATATGCGATGAGTGCATTGAGCTGTGCAATGAAATCATTGTTGAAGAGCTCTCGGGTAAGGAAAAAAAGGATGATAAGGCTGATGCCGGCCTGCCTAAGCCTGCCCAGATCAAGGCTTATCTGGATGATTATGTCATCGGTCAGGAAGGCCCCAAGCGTCTGCTGGCTGTTGCTGTCTATAACCATTACAAGCGCATGGCTCATAATGAAACGGGCGATGTGGAGATCTCCAAGAGCAATGTGCTGCTGCTCGGTCCTACCGGTTGCGGCAAGACACTGCTGGCCCAGACGCTGGCAAAAGTATTTGATGTACCGTTCGTGATGGCTGATGCCACTACGCTGACCGAAGCCGGTTATGTCGGTGAGGATGTGGAAAACATTATCCTCAAGCTGCTACAGGCAGCCGACTACGATGTGGAGAAGGCGCAGCGCGGCATTGTCTATATCGATGAGGTGGACAAGCTTTCACGCAAGGCAGAAGGTCCGTCGATCACGCGTGATGTCTCCGGTGAGGGCGTGCAGCAGGCGCTGCTCAAACTGATTGAAGGCACGATTGCAGCCGTACCGCCGCAGGGTGGACGCAAGCATCCGCAGCAGGAGTTCCTGCAGGTGGATACCACCAATATTCTGTTTGTGCTGGGCGGCGCATTTGCCGGGCTCGAGAAGATGATTGAGGCCAAGGGCAAGAAGCGCTCTATCGGATTCGGTGCTGAAGTCAGTACTGAAGATGAAAAGGATATCGGCGAGATCCTCAGCCATGTCGAGCCGGAAGATCTGATCAAGTTCGGTCTGATTCCGGAGTTGGTCGGTCGTTTGCCGGCTGTAGCCACGCTCGGTAGTCTGGATAAGGCAGCCCTGCTGCGTATCCTGAAAGAGCCGAAGAATGCGCTGATCAAGCAGTATCAGGCGCTGATGAAGTATGATGGCGTGGATCTGAGTTTCAGTGAGGATGCTCTCGAGGCGATTGCCGCCAAAGCGCTGGCCCGTAAAACCGGGGCACGCGGTTTGCGCTCGATCATGGAATCGGTGATGCTGGATGTGATGTATGACATTCCGGGTATGCCGGATGTTGAGCAGTGCATCGTCAATGCTGATGCCGTTGAAGGCAAGAGCAAGCCGGTACTGGTGCTGAAGGGTGCTGATGCGGCTGATACAGATGAGCCACTGGTCAAGGCTGCTTCCTGATTCTGCTCCGGGTCTGTTTCTGACGCCCGCATGATGGTTGTGCAGATCGCCATCTTCACGTCACATTCACTGACGAATCACCACTATTGACCGGCCGCCATGCGGGCGGCCCTGTTTTCGGGTCAACTGCCCGAGTGTATCTATTTTTACCAGGAGAATCACGTGGCCGAATCAAGCAATGATAAACATGATGCAAACGTTATGGAGGCTGCTGCCGATGCGCTGCCGGTGCTGCCATTAAGGGATATTGTTGTTTTTCCATGCATGATTGTGCCCCTGTTTGTCGGCCGGGATAAATCGGTCAAGGCACTGGAAAAGGTGATGGCTTCGGGTAAGAAAGTGCTGTTGCTGGCCCAGAAAGATGCCGCACTCGATGATCCTCAGGGCGAGGATCTCTATCAGATCGGTACGATCGGCAATGTACTGCAGCTGTTGAAGTTGCCCGACGGTACTATCAAGGTGCTGGTTGAAGGTGGTGACCGGGTAGTTGTGCAGGCAATTCATGCTGAAGGTGATTATCTGACGGCACACTATGAGCTGCTGGCCGCCTCCGGCGAGTCGCCGCTTGAGCTGGATGCCGTCGCCCACTCGCTGGTGCAGAAATTCGAATCCTATGTCAAACTGAATAAGAAGCTGCCGCCGGAAGTGATGGTCTCCGTCTCTGCCGTTGAAGAGCCGGACAAGCTGGCCGATACCATCGCCTCACACCTGAACCTGAAGGTGGAGGAGAAGCAGGCTCTGCTGGAGATGCCGGCGGTGATGGACCGGCTGGAGCGACTGTACGCCCATATGGAAGATGAGATGGGGCTGCTGCAGGTGGACAAGCGCATCCGCAGCAGGGTTAAACGTCAGATGGAGAAATCCCAGCGCGACTACTATCTATCCGAGCAGATGAAGGCGATCCAGAAAGAGCTGGGCGATGAAGATGGCGAAGGCGATCTGCAACAGCTGGAAGAGAAGATCAAGCAGGCGGGCATGAGCAAGGAAGCCGCAGCCAAGGCGGAAGCGGAGCTCAAGCGGCTGAAGATGATGCCGCCAATGAGTTCGGAAGCCACGGTCGTGCGCAATTACCTCGACTGGCTGGTTGATATCCCGTGGAGCAAGCGCTCGCGCGTCAGTCGCGATCTGGCTTCCGCCGAGGCGGTGTTGGAAGCCGATCACTACGGGCTGGAAAAGGTGAAGGAGCGCGTGCTGGAGCATCTGGCCGTGCTCAGTCTCGTGCGGCGCATGAAGGGGCCTATCCTCTGTTTTGTCGGCCCGCCGGGTGTCGGTAAAACGTCACTGGCCCGCTCGATCGCCAGAGCGACAAAGCGCCGTTATGTGCGTATGAGTCTGGGTGGTGTGCGAGATGAGGCGGAGATCCGTGGTCATCGCCGTACCTATATCGGTTCGATGCCCGGCAAGGTGATTCAGTCGCTGAAAAAGGCCGGTACGAAGAATCCGCTGATTTTGCTCGATGAGATCGACAAGCTGGGCTCTGATTTTCGCGGTGATCCGTCATCGGCACTGCTGGAGGTACTCGATCCGGAGCAGAATCACACCTTCAATGATCACTACATGGAAGTGGATTACGATCTGTCGGAAGTGATGTTTATTACCACAGCCAACAGCCTGAATATTCCGGGGCCGCTGCTGGATCGCATGGAGATCATTCGTATCTCCGGTTACACGGAGCAGGAGAAGCTGGAGATTGCCAAGCGCTACCTGTTGACCAAGCAGCGCATCGATCACGGCCTGAAAGATGAGCAGTTGCAGATGGATGACGGGGCGATACTGGAGCTTATCCGTTATTACACCCGTGAAGCCGGCGTGCGCAGTCTCTCGCGCGAGCTGGCGCGCCTGTGTCGCAAGGTAGCGCGCAAGCTGGTGCAGTCGGGGCTCTCCGAGACCATCACGCTGATGGCGGGCGATATCGAAGCATATCTGGGTGTGCGCAAGTGCCGCTTCGGTCTGGCTGAGGAAGAGGATCAGGTGGGCGTGGTGACGGGACTGGCCTGGACAGAGGTCGGCGGAGAGCTGTTGCAGATTGAGACAGCGCTGATGCCGGGTAAAGGCAAGCTGACTGTCACCGGTCAGCTGGGCGATGTGATGCAGGAGTCGATTCAGGCTGCGCTGACCTATGTGCGTTCACGTGCTTCCCAGCTGGGCCTGAAACCGGACTTCCATCAGAAGGTGGATATCCATGTACATGTGCCGGAGGGGGCAATCCCCAAGGACGGGCCTTCAGCGGGCCTGGGTATGGCGACATCCATTGTTTCCGCGCTGACGGGTATACCGGTGCGTAAAAACGTCTGTATGACCGGTGAAATAACCCTGCGTGGCAAGGCATTGCCGATTGGCGGGCTGAAAGAGAAGCTGTTGGCGGCGCATCGCGGTGGCCTGACTGTTGCCATTGTTCCGGAAGAAAACATCAAGGATTTGAAAGAGATCCATGAGGATGTTCTCAAAGGAATTGAGGTGCATGCGGTGAGTCATATGGATCAGGTGTTAGAACATGCCTTGACTAGGCTGCCTGCCGATATGAGTATCCCGGCAAGTTTTGTGCAGGGACGCATAGGTGAGATATATATGGATGACAGTTCTACTGTTGCCCACTAAAAAAATATAATAGATTGATTGACAGGATATGGGGTCACCTGCGTATAGTTCGCAACCCATTGAACACAGCGGGAGGATATAGATGAACAAAGCAGAATTGATCAATCACGTAGCTGCAGCTGCGGATTTAAGCAAGGCAGCAGCTGGTGAAGCTGTAGAAGCCGTACTGAGTGGCATTACCGGTACTCTGGCGAGTGGAGATGCTGTAAGTCTTGTTGGCTTCGGTACTTTTTCTGTCGCAGAGCGTGCAGCACGCACAGCGCGTAACCCACGCACTGGCGAAGCTATTGAGGTTGGTCCATCCAAGGCGCCGAAATTCAAGGCTGGTAAAGCTTTGAAGGACGCTGTTAAGTAATTTCATAGGCGGGGAAACCCGCTTCCGGAAAGCAAGGGCAATGATGCCCTTGTTTTTTCGGGCGCTTAGCTCAGCTGGGAGAGCAACGGCCTTACAAGCCGTAGGTCGCAGGTTCGAACCCTGCAGCGCCCACCATTTAAGCCCGATTTCAGGGCTTGATACACGAAACAATCTTTTTGGTTGATTTCGGGGCCGCAAGTTATTATGTTGCGGCCCGACGAAGAAGCTGCTTGGCAGCATCTTCACGGAGTGGTAGTTCAGTTGGTTAGAATGCCGGCCTGTCACGCCGGAGGTCGCGGGTTCGAGTCCCGTCCGCTCCGCCACATAGAAAGCCCCTGATGGAAACATCGGGGGCTTTTTTTATGTATTTCCCAATACGAGAGTCCCGGAGCATCGGTTGCTCAGCGATTACGACCAGTACACCGGATGCGTGCAGACATTTGTTTCAATTTCACATGAACCCTATAGTTTCGGCTGAGACATGAAAGTAAAGACGGCATAATGACAGGCATGGAAGCCATGCCGTTAAAAGGGCCGTGTCATGCATGTCTACAAGAATTGAGGAGGGAGAGACTATGGCTCTGAATATGAGTGATGTTGTAAGGCGCAATCCGGAGATCGTGCACAGCGATATGGATGGCGAGACGGTGATGATGAGTGTGAACGAAGGCAGCTACTATGGCCTGAATGGTGTCGGCTCGCAGATATGGGAGCTGCTGGAGCAGGAGATGAGCGTGGATGCGATCTGCACAGAACTGCTCGGTCATTTCGATGTGGAAGAGAAGCAGTGCTGTAGCGAAGTACTCGCCTTTCTTGAGGAGATGAGTACCAGCAACGTAATCGAGATCGCCTGAGCGTGAAGTCCCTGTTGCGCAAATGCACAACCTTTTTGCGCATGCCGGTCAGGGAGAAGTATTGGTTTTTTCTGGTATGGATAATCAGTGGCCCGGTTCGGGCCGCATTGCTGTTATTGCCATTTCGCAAGATGACGCCGGTGCTCGGGGAGCACTGCGGCAAGCTACAACTGACCGCGCTGGCAAGCGTGGAGCAGCGGCAGCGTGCCTGGCGCATCGGTCGGGTCACTGAGCTGGCGGCTTCCTATACGCCGTGGCAGTCGAAATGTCTGGTGCAGGCGTGTGCGGCATCGATACTGCTGCGTTATTACAGGATTCCATATGTAATGCATTTGGGCGTAGCTCGAGATAGTGAAGATACTGATACGGATGGCAGTGCTATGAAGGCACATGCCTGGCTCTCTGTAGGCCCCCGGATCGTTACAGGTCGCGATGGTCATCGCGCCTTTACCATCGTCTCCACCTTTGTCTCGCCGGCACTGCTTAACAAGCCCGGCGATAACGGAGTTCTGGATGCGTCGTGAGCAGTGGCGGGCGTTGAAGATGGCCGTTATGGCCTTTTTTCGTTTTGCGCCGACCCGTTTGTCATTGCTGTTTGCACTGATGCTGTTTCAGCGTGTAACAGCAGGTGTTGGCCTGTTGCTGATTATTCCTCTGCTGCAGCTGGTTGGATTCGATACGGGTTCCGGGATGACCGGCGAATTCGCCGGAATGATCGGCCGCTGGTTTGCCGCTCTAGCCTGAATAATTCATAAACCTTTCAGGCGACCGATTAATATTGTTCACAAAATGGTTTAGTCTTATGCAATCGCCGTTATTTCGGCTCTGTTTTCTTTTTTTCGATTTTTTCGTATACATGGCGCAGC
>Ga0210050_1003894_pt1 | contig 12852 bp, 11 predicted proteins | sample CryGey132114_all_FD_185463 | JGI IMG/M metagenome (GOLD analysis project Ga0210050, IMG submission 185463) | Groundwater microbial communities from aquifer - Crystal Geyser CG22_combo_CG10-13_8/21/14_all (SPAdes) (version 2) | ecosystem: Environmental > Aquatic > Deep subsurface > Groundwater ...
ACAACTAAAAGCATGATGATCAAAACGTTTAAAATTTTACGAATTCCTTGTTGGTGGGGAGTTGATATGCCATACACTATCACATACAGAAAGAGCCCGCACAAAAAAAGGACTGATAAAGCATTAATAAGCAACGTAATGAATATAATCGCACCTACTTGTAACATATAGCTGATGTTAAAAGAATCTTCGTCTTTTGCAAAATAATATAATATTACCGCCATCATCGCTATTATCGGGAAATCTATACCGAAACTGCGCGACATGCCGTAAAAACCTGGATAGAATGAAAGAGTAAAAGAGGATAAAAAACCAGCTACAGGTGAAGCGATCTTTTTCCCGATTAAATACACAAACACTAGCGCCAGGCCCATGAATGGTATGTTCCAAAGTATGGCGCTATTCATGTCATTCCTACCCAGGATACCATTCATACAGGCAGCATAAATATTGGACAATCTTACTCTCCAGAATTTCCTCTTTGAGATATAATTAAAAAATCTCTTTATATGGCCGATAAAATTATATTTTTCATATACCTTGCCTTTTATGAACATGTAAGTGTCATGCTCTTTATAAAGTTTATAGAATTTTTCCGGGAAAAAAGAATAATGGTCGTTTTTTAGCCATATATAATTGAAAATTAAATGGAAAATAGATAGAAAAAGGATAGCAAAAATATATTTGCTGCGCATGTTTTTACCTTTTATTTATACCGGTTTGTTCGTAGTATACTTTTTCTTTTTTTTAACATGCTTCTTAAAAATTGCCCAGCGTTTATTATCGCGCCTAAAGTGCGGGAATTTGTGAAAAACAAAAAAATAAATCTCGGAATGTCATATATCACGAAATAAAATATAAAGTAAGGCTTTATTTCTATATTTTTCATTATTAAAAAATACCTGTTCCTGAAAGCATAGTATTGCCTATATTTATAAGCCATACCTGAACCGTTTCTCTCGTGATAGCAAACAGCGTTTGGCAGATACAGGCTCTTCCAGTTTTTCCTTCTCGCCCTTAACGCAATGTCAAAATCCTCTATGAGATAGAAAAAATCTTTGTCAAAGTATTCGCCGTCTATTCTCACATCCTCTAACATATCCCGCTTATAAATAGCCGCGGCGGCACAGGGGCCTAATATATCTATATCTTTATCATATTGGCCTTTGTCTTTTTCTCCGGAGCCTCTGTCAAAAAATCTAAAGAACATGGACAATACAAGGCCGGTGGAATCTATTATTCCATCTGAATTAGCTTTTAAAATCTTGACGCCCATCATGCCGATATTCTTATCAAGTTTATCAATATTTCTATTTATCTCCGACAAAAAATTATTTTTCAACACAACATCCGGATTTAGAGTCAGCGCATATTCTCCTTTACTCATCGCTATCCCCATATTAATAGCCGCGGAAAATCCCATATTATCATCGTTGTTTTTTATCTGAACCCTATGCTTATATTCATCTATTATCCTGGCAGTATTATCGCTTGAAGCATTATTAATTAATATTATCTCGTAATTATTAGAGAAATCCTGTTTAAATATAGAGTCAAGACAGTGCCTGATATGCCTTTCAGAATTATAAGTAACTATTATTATAGAAAATCTAACCGTAATCACGCTCTGAAGCTTTAAATTCTTTAAATCAACGCGCTTTTTGCTATTTTCGGAATATATCGCCTCTATTTCCTTACAGTGAGACTGCATATCTTTTACCGATACAACAGCTTTTTTTAAGTTTTCTATTATTCCCGGATTTTCTATGACTTTTTTAATAAGCAGGGATAACCCGTTATCATCTCCGGCGCAGAATAGAAAACCATTCTGATCATGTTTTATTAATTCTCTTACTCCTCCTACCTCTGAAGCTAAAACCGGTGTTTTTGTCAAAATAGCCTCATGAAGAACTAAGGGTGAATTTTCATCCCATACAGATGAGAATATAAGAACGTCTATTTCTTCGAATATCTTTGCCACATCTTTGTTGTCAAATGTGCCCACAAATTTTATATTTTCATTATTTCCTGCCATACGTCTTATTCTATTATAATAATTAAAAATAAAATTATTAACAGGGGCTTTCCCGTATATTTTCAGAACTGCTTTGTTATTTTTTACTTTATTGAATGCTTTTATCAGGACGTGAGCGCCCTTAGCTGGTATTAAAGTTCCTATAAAACCGAATCTTATTTTGTTTGATCTTAATTTTTCTATATCTTTAAATAAATCCAGATTCATGCCATTGTCTGAGTAAATAATCTTCTCTTGAGGCAATCCAAATTCAATAAACTTATTACGCAGAAAAATTGATGGGGATATAAACAGGTCTACATCTTTATATATTTTAGCCAGATCCGGCTTAAATCTGGTGGGGATCTTGTAATGCGTTAAAATTTTGAATATCTTTTTAATCAGGACTTTTGGATTAAGGGACGCTGATAGACAATAAGGACAGTTAGCTGCTAATGGATTTTTACATATCTTTCGATTACTTTTAAAAAGCTGCCCCTTGGGACACATGAGCCAGTAATCATGAAGCGTAAAAATAATCGGGATATTGCGTTTCTTTATCTCACTTACAAATCCTAACGACAAGAACAATAAATGCTGTATATGAACCACGTCCGGACTGACCTCATCCAGCACTTCTGCGAATCTTTTTTCTATTTCTTTATTACTATATATTTTTTCTATGGAATCATAATCTTTAAACGTATGATTAATTTTGTAGATATTCAGTCCGCCATAGCTGCTCCTAGCAACCTCATATTCTTTCAGAGCCGGATCATTTATTCTGTAAAAAATGCTTACATCATGCCTCCTTAAAAGCTCTTTTGAGAGATTGTATGCATATATTTCAGAACCGGTCATACTTTCAGGAGGAAAACAGTGCACTATTTGAAGAATATTCATAACCCTAATACCTTATACCTTCAATCATCGCAAATTCTCTTCGGCATATAATGATAATTCTACAAGGCGTTCCAGAAGTTCTTCGGAAGACATGCCCGTAAAATTTTGAAGAATAAGTTCTTTTGCGAAGAGGCGGCAGATATAACGCAGTTTTCTGGCCTTTTCGCGCCCTGCATAAATGAAATCGCGATGGCCGCTGTTGATTATAACAATATTGCGTTTTTCGTCATATCGTGAACGCCATATATATCCGACAGCGCTTTCCAGCGTATAACCCGGCAATCCCCTTCGCGAGAATTCACTGTTCTCGGCCGAAGTCTTAAGCAAAGAATCCACAACGGTAATGACACTTTCTGTCTCGCAATGTATATCGTCTTGTTGAATTATAAGTTTTAGTTTACTCAAGCCGGGTTCTATTGGGGCGCTAAAAGCAACTATCTCTCTGTCCTGCTTATCGAGTTCCCCTTTTCCTTCCGCAATGCGCCATAGATATGAAAGATTCTTTTCTACCTGACGCTTACTACGGTCTAGTCCGATGGCGCGAAAAGGTTTTGTCTTGCCCGCTTGTACAAGCGCCGAGCATGGCTGGATACGAGCGGAAAAGAGCGGCCCTGCGATTTCGAAAAACTCTTTCTGCCCGCTTTTCTTATCTTCTTGCCGCTGACCGTCATGAACTATCATTACGCCATTCTCCTTTATGGTATTATTGCCATCGGCAGGCGAACGATACGCATTCTTTTGCTCGATACCAAACCAATCATATTCTTCGGGCGGCAAAGCGATCATAGCGTCTCGGAATGCCTTCTGCACAGAACGTAATATATTCTTGCTCATACGCTCTTCTTCGGCTTTGCCCTGTTCCGAAGCGATTGCCGTCAGGCGTTCTTTAAGAGGCGCCATAGAATCGCAGAATCCCGCAAAACGTTCATCACGAATAATTCCGTCTCTTGTACCGGGCGTAAGGTGTAAGAACGGGGCATCAATAATCCCCTGGAAATAACCGGAAGTCCATGGTTCGCATTGAAAAAAGTCAAATATAGAAATACTGGGAAGCACCCGCGTCCCTGCCCGAAAAAGACTAACGCAGTTTTCGGTATTTTTCCCTGTAATATATATCTCCGCATAAACATCGCCGAAAGGCGTTGTAAGTAAGGAAATATCGTGGATAAGGCGGCCTTCATATTGGCGCGGTTCGACCTCAAATTCTGAACGGCCGGTTCTGTCAATAATCTTAATCTTTGCGCCTGAATGCCTAATACGGTTTCTTAGCTCAGAGGCCAAATATCGTTGAATTTTTTCGCCGTTCAGCAGGCGTATTCCGGCGAGCAAAGGAGCTATTGTTAACTGTGTTCCTTTTATGGGCAGCAGATGGGAACGGTAGGATATCGAATAACCCGGCTTGCCTTTCTCCATGCTCATTTGGTAAGACTTGCCGTCATTTCCGGAAGAAACCATTAATAATTTATGTCCGACGGTCCAAAAACTAAGAAGGCCGATACCAAATTCTCCCTGAACATTTTGGGCGCTTCCTTCTTTTAAACGCCGCTTCAGCGAATCGCAGATATGAGTTGCCACATACTTAAAGTCAGGGATACCTTCCTCACTGAAGGGAATACCCTGTCCATCATCGATAACTTTAAGGTAGCGCTCTCCGTGTTCTTTACCGCGGATAATTGTAATATGCTTTGCCTGCGCATCAATGCTATTCTCTACTAATTCAGCGATTGCCTTCAAAGGGTTATTCTGCGAAAGCGCAATGATTGTTATCGCGTTCCAGTCATCACCTATGCGCAGCCGGCCGCGGCTATTTCTATATTTAGGTTCATTCATAGAAAGCTTTCTTTGTATTTTTCAAGACAGCAATTTTAGAACAATCTTTTCTGAGAAGGCCTTATCTTCATATGCTCTTCTATCTTCTTGATAAGTTCATCCGCCCTGATAATACTATCCTGCACTTCCTTATGAGATTCGGAAAATAGTGCGTCATACTGTAAAGGGTGCCGTTTTTTACGCATCCGCTTAAAGCCTCTTGCTAAATCCCCGCATTCTGCGCCGAGTATTCTACCTACGCACTCTGTTATGGTAGCGTGGGTAAATTTATCAGTAGGCCGGTACCCATAAAATCTTATAAGCGCGTTCCCCGCGTGTATAAGAGCATCATACGCAGACTTATAAGCGGTCAGAGGAAATTTTTGCAAATTGAATTTTGAGGCAGACAACTCATTTTCTGCAAATTCCAAAAACTCGGCTATCTTCTCTTTTGTTGTATCTTCTTTTACTATTTGACCGTTTTTAAGTAAATCGTCAAATTGCATTGATTTTTCCTTTCAATATTATTTTAGGCCTTTTGAGGATATTCGTAATAAAATTATCTTTTCTCTTCAGCTTCTCTTTAAACTCCTTCAGCGGATAGATATTATAATTTATCTCTCTCCCCAATATCCGCTCAGCAGATTCTATTTCTTTAAGCAATTTATCCTCGTCAACTCCGCCGACTATTAATAAATCTATATCGCTTAAGGCATTCTCTTTATTGGCCGCATAAGAACCATAAATAAAAGAGAGCTGGACGCCTTTTATCTTTTCTATTATGCCCTTCAACCGCCCTTCTACGCCTATAGTTTTAAACAAAATAGATTTCAACTCATCATAAAGAGGGTATTGTTTATTGAGGTAAAAATGCTTCTGATTCCCTTGTGTTTCAGCAATAAAAACGCCTTCTTTTTCTAAACGAGAAAATTCCTTTGAAAGATTGCCGGGATCCTCTTCCAGGATTGAAGCCGCTTGCCTTAAATACAAGCGCTTAGCCGGGTTGGTAAAGTAATAAGACAGTATCTTTTGCCGTAATCTTGATTTAGTTAATTGAAGGAAGTTAACCATTACGTATACCTTTCTACAACAATTGTAGTATAAAGCTACAACGATTGCAAGGTATTTTTATAAACGATTACCGTTTTACATAACCGATACGGGTTTTGTTACCGTTACCTTATTTGCACCCTAATAACCTCATATTCTTTCAGAGCGGGATTATTTATCCTGTAAAAAATGTTTACATTATGCCTCTTTGAAAGCCCTCTTGAGAGGTCGTACGCATATATCTCAGAACCGGTCATACTTTCCGGAGGGAAACAATGGATTATCTGAAGAATTTTCATAATTTTGATAACTTATTATATAAACTGATATAACTGCCGCATATTCTATCTATATTGTAATTTTCAACTATATTTAGAGAATTGTTTATAAATTTCCCCCTTATACTGGCGTTATTTAATACACTCAAAATTCTGTCTGCAAAAACGCTTACGTCTCCTCCGGAAACTAAATAACAATTGATATCATCCGTTAATCTGTCATGAAAAACATGTAAATCGGAAGCAACTACAGCCAACCCGGCAGCCATTGCTTCAATAACAGTTATTCCGAATGTCTCGTATTGGCTTGTAATAAGAAAAATATCCGCTTTTTTATAGTACTCTATGGTCTTTTGGCAATCCATATCCCCAATAAATCTAAGGCCTTCTGCATTTTTATATTTGGCAATATAATGTCTTTGCATCAGCCCGCCTCCTATTAATATCATTTCTGCCTCTTTGTTAAATCTCTTTACTTTCATAAATATCTCTATTGCCTTGCCGATCTCTTTCCATGGCATAAATCTTGCCACAACCAGGATGCTCTTTGTTTTCCTTTCTCCGATCCGATTGCTGCGATATAAATCAAGGTTTATTCCTGCGGGTATATTTACTACCTGCCCCCCATGATACCTCTCTATTATTTTATTCAAATACTTATTAAGACTTATCACTGTAAGCCTATTTCCGGAAATTATAAATATAGCGGCATTGATTATTTTCTGCAATATAATTATAATTCTATTTTTTAAAAATTCCTCGTAATTAATATAGCTTTTCCTTTTATAATTAAACGCTTCAAACAAAGGATCTGCTCCAAAAACGCTGATTACAGCCTTATTTGTCCCTATGATCGCGCTCAAAAGACTGATATTAAAATCATGAGCGTGAAAAACATCCACATACCTGGACATTGTCCTGATTTTTATCGTCATTTTTAAAAAAAATATACCCCTGGAATAAAAATCTGAATAACTTCTTGCGAAAGAACTGATCACCCAATGGATTTTAATTCTTTTGTCAAGATTCAACCCTTTTATTTTATAGATATCTTTCTGTAAAAGAGGGGCTACTATATCTACTTCTATCCCATTTTCAACGAGCGATTTTGAAAGCTGCATAACAGTAGTTACGCTGCCCCCGACCCTTGGATAAAAACTCCACGCAACCATTCCTATTCTCATAATCTATGCCTTTATTGAATCTATGTTCTGCCGGTTATTTCTTTAAGCGCGGCAGATAATTTTTTATCTTTTTATAGATTATCTTTGCCGCAATTTCATGACCCTCTTTGTTAAAATGGCACTCGTCATAAAAATAGCTTCCTTATCAGATAAGGGTCATAGGTAAAATTTTTATCTTTAAAAAATAAAATGACCTCTCCAGTCCAGTCATAATTATTATTAACGACTTTTTCAATAGTAACTATTTTTAACGGCGTATATTCGTAATTTATAACCCAGAGAATCAGCTCTACTGTAATTAATGCGAATATTATCGATATAAAACTTAAGGTTAAATTCTTAATGACTGGCCTTTTTCTCATGCATTACGTGTTTATTTTTTAAATGCAGCTTAAGTCTAATTAATTCACAGCTTGCAAATATCAAATCTTTATAAATATTCACGTGGGTATGCCCGTTATATATCCAATCAACAGGCACTTGCATGATCTTGTAATCGTTATTTATGGCCTTGGTAACCAGCTCTACGTCAAACACCCATGATTTTATATACAGGTTTAAAAACAAATCTTTTGCGATTTCTTTTTTAAACATTTTAAACCCGCATCCCACATCAACAATTTTGTTTTTAAAAAATAAAATATTGCAAATCTTGTTATATATTTTAGTTACTATCTTTCTATGAAGAGGTCTTGCAATTACCGTATCTTTATCCATTTCATCCCTTATCCCCATAATTATATCTATATCGTTTTCGGTATATTTTAAAATCTTACTTATTTCTTTTAACGGGACAGCTAAATCAGCATCCATAAACAAGACATATCTTCCCTCTGCCGCCATTATCCCGTTCTTTACGCTTAAGGCCTTGCCTCTTCTTGCGGCGTTATTTATAATTTTTAAGCTATAATTACCCTGCAATCCGGTTCCTATAATATCCGGGCTTCTATCCGTACTGCCGTCGTTTATAACTATAAGTTCTGTATTACTGCCGAAATTTAAAAAATAATTATTAAATTCCGCTATTGTCTTAGCCAGGATTCTTTCCTCATTAAAAACAGGCACTATTATGCTTAATGATATGTCGTTAGTAAAATTATCTCTGGTCATTTTATCCTTTTTATAACGGCGGAAAACTTAACCTCTCTTTAAATAGAATCCTGTCTAGTTTTTTCATAAATAAAAACCTGAATATAGCTAGCCTTAGCGCTAAAATCAAATAACGCATAAAAATAGAAAGAGTGAATAACAATTTATTATCTTGCTTGATTTTTATCAAAATAATCATAAAATCTAGGTTTCTTTTAATCCAAGAAAATATATTTTTATTTATCAACTCTCTCAATTTAAAAAAATGAAACTCATTAAACATACCGCGATAAATAGATTCTATCTCATAAGCCTTCAAATATCCGGTATCAAAATTACATTTTTCAAACAGCCTTATATCTTTATAACTATTAGTTTTAATTTTTATATCTTTATCTGACTCCATTTCCTGTTTTAATCTCGTTTCAGGCAAAGGCGTAGTAATCGCCAATTGTATGTGATTCGGAGAAATATCCTTTAAAAATCTTCTTGTTTCATTAATGGAATCCAGCGTTTCAAGCCTGCCTCCTATCATTACATAAGAATAAGTCTTTATGCCTATCTTGCGCGTCATGCCAAAAATATCTTTTACCCTGTCTATTTTAGTGCCTTTTTTAAAATCGCCGTCCAACACCTTTTGAGAACCGGATTCCACGCCATATCTTATTTGTCTGCAATTGGCCTTTTTCATTATCTTTAAAAGACCCTCGTCTACGGTATCAATTCTACTATTGCAACTCCACCCTATTTTTATTTTATTTCGCATAATACTATCGCAGAATTCTACTATCCAATCCTTTTTAAACGTTATGGTGTCATCTTCAAACCAGACTGCATCTATTTTCCATTTCTTCTTCATGTATTCCATTTCAGCAATTACATTACGGACGCTTCTGTATCTGGCATTAGGGCCGTGTATTTTGCGTAAAGCAGGCTGGCAAAAAGCGCAGTCAAAAGAACATCCTCTTGAAGCAATAATATTCAGCGCTCTGCGCCCAAACAAAACCTTTATGCCTGCCAGATTTATATATCCTTCCAGCGTATCAAGCTCTGTTCTATCAGGAAAATGCAAAATATCCAGGTTATCTATTAGTTCTCTCCTGTTATTAATTATAATTTTACCCTCTTCATCCCTAAAACCTATGCCATTAATGAAAGGATAATAGGATTCATTGGATATATTATCAAGGAGTTCTGCGATTGTTCTTTCTCCTTCTCCCATTACCACAAAATCTACGCACTTACTGCTCAATACCTCTTCCGGGAACAGCGTAGGATGAGGGCCTCCTAATATTATCTTTATATCTGCTTTTTTATGTTTTACCATACAGGCTATTTCGAGGACATTATCTATCATAGAACTCATAGAATAGATGCCCACCGCGTCAAAATCAAATATCTCAGGCAATATATAGTTTTTAAAATAATCTAAATCGCGTACAAACGATAAATCAACCACTTTAGTTTTATGTCCGCCCGCTCTGCATGCGCCGGAGATATATAAAAGACCTAACGGAGGTTCGAAATCAGTTTTACTTAAAATCGGGTTTATCAATAATATGTTCGAGCTCATAATCCTACGATTACCCCTACGTCTAAAACTAACTTTTTAAAAATTCCTGCATTTGAAAAAAAAGAATCTATTTTAAAAATTAAGGGCCAATTTGCGCGCTTTATAAAAAAAATCCAGAAAAAAACCCACCACAAGGATCCCATGCAGTGAACTTTCTTTATTTTAAACCCTTTATTTCTCAATAATTCTAAATATGACCTGACTTGGAAATTTCTGAAATGCCCTCTGCCGGGCATAAAAACTTTTTCTCTTTGTATCTTTAATCTTATAAAATCCAGCGATTGCGGTAGGATTGGAACAGTAGATACGAAGACCCTCTTTGTTACTCTTTTTATTTCATTAAGCGCTGCCGGCACATCAGATACATGTTCTAAAACTTCGCTGCACACCAATATATCTATGCTTTTATCTCTGAGCGGCAGCTCCAGAATATCCCCCTGAATAAATCCGCTGTCCTTGCTCTTGTCCGCAGCAATCTTCAGATATCCAAAAGAAAAATCCAACCCGAATATTCGGCATTTTTCTTTTGAATATAAATTAGATAGATATCCATCACCGCATCCTGCATCCAATATCACCTTCTTTTCTTTTGCACATGAATATAAAACCTCTTCTAGCCACACTTGCTTTATCTTCAGTAAATAACAAGCCCAGAAAGGTATTTCTTTTATCAGGCTAATATTATCTTTTTTATACAAAGAAAAAAGGATATCCCTCCTTAAAACAGCCTCTTTTTCATATATATCTTTTAATTTTTTAACCATTCTTGAAAGTTATCATATTTCTATTAATTATTTTTAACGTAAAATAAATATATCCTTAAGCAATCTGACATTATTTATTAAAGATACTTTTCTAAATCGCCTGTTTTTTTCTTCGGCTGTAACCTTTGGCTGTAAATTAATAGCCGCGGTATTAGGCCTTTCAGAATAACTATTAATAATAGCAAAATCTATGACATTTTCTTTAAATAATTTCAAAGTCATCTCAAAGTCCTCTTGAGTTTCCCCTGGAAACCCAACTAAAAGCATCGTGCTGATAACTGTATTAGGCGAAACAGCTTTTATGGATTTCATGAGATTAATCACATCTTTAACTTTATAATTACGGTTCATTTTAGCTATCAAATCATCACTGCCGCTCTGTAATGGAATACACACATAAGAGATAATATTCTTAGAAAATAACGAGATAAAATCTTGTTTGAATTTTAATAGCGGTTCTGGCTCGCAATTGCCGAGATATAACTCGCATTTTGTTCCAAGACTGTGAATCGCGTCCAGGAGAAAGCAAATATTTCCTCCGATATCTAATCCATAAGCGCCTAAATTATCAGCTACGAGATATATATTTTTAAAACCTTTATCGCAAGATTCGCTGATTTCTTTTGCAATATCTTCTATTGGCCTGCTAATTAATCTGCCCCTGGCATATCTAATGGCGCAAAACGAACATCTTCCTATACATCCCCTGGCTACCCTGATAAATATTGTCTTACTTGAAGAAGCTTGGCCAAATGCATTTATTGTTCGCAGGCCTTTTGTCAATAGGCCGATTTTTTTAAATAGGATATACGCTGCGCAGGAGAAATGCAGAATTAAAGCCTCAATCCTTATCTTTCCGCTATGCCTTATTAGATTCCCTGGTAACGGAGGATCTTTAATCTCGTCATAAGCCCTGCCTTCATCCATAGGTGACGCGGCTAATAAAATACCTGCATTTTTCAGCGAATCAGGAGATATCTTAGATAAACACCCCGCGACTACAACATTTGCTTTAGGATTTAGTTTTTTAAAGCGTTTCAGCTTTATTAAACTCTCATCTTCATGCTGTTGATCATATGCGCATGTATTTAATACGATCATATCTGCGGCGGCAGGGTAAAATACAAGCTCATAACCATTGGTTAGAAAAAACTGCTCCTGCTTTTTTAAATCCAGCTGACTTGTCCAGCATGCATCATGAGAAATGTCTAAGAAAACTTTTTTCATTTATTCCTGAATAAGTTTCTTGTATATGAAAACTCCTGTTCCATCCTGAAATTTTCCAGTATATATAATATTAAATGCTTCTTTTTTATGTTTTATCCATTGGAGCATCTTATTTATCTTATCAGAAAACATCTTTCCTTGAGGCGAATCCACATATATAAATATAGACCCGGCGCTAGCTCTTTTAAGAGATATCAATGGATTTCTGCCGAACATAAGGCATTCGAAATACAGGTCTCTGTGTTTTGTTTTAAACAGATACCTTAAAGTGTATTCATTAACAATATGATTTGACGATATCAGATACACAGGATTTAATGTCAGGTTATTCTTAAGCGGCAATATGCCTATCATGTCATCTATTATCTGTAATTTTATCTTTCTTGGATACGAAAACCATGCGAATTGCCAGCCTCTAAAATAATCTCCGCATATGCGGCCATAAACATTATTGTCATTAAAATATCTATCTAATTTTATAATTCCAGTGCTTTGCAGAATAAACTGCGCTAAACTATAAACAACCAGGATGTACACCGCTAATCTCTTTAAGAAAACCTTATTAATACTCATTACGCCGCAAGCGCTTATAAGCGCTATAGCAGGAAGGATAGGAATAGTATATCTTTCGCTTTTTACACTTAAAGAAGTAAAAATTATAAGCGCGAAAATTATCCATTGAAGCACAATTCTTTTAAGTTTGCCCCAATCTTTAATTAAAATAAAAGATGCAATAAACAAAAACCCGTACAATAAAGACCCTTGATGAAAAATAAAAAGCTTTAGATAATATAATAAAGAACCTATGCTGAATAAAGGAGGTCCGTCTCTACCTGAACAAAATCCTCGGATATAGTCTTTAGAATATACCAAAAGAGGCAAATACCATATAGAAGCTAAAATAACGCATATTATTAATGCATAAATAATATTTTTTATTTGCTGAATACTGCGCACATAA
>Ga0210050_1003906_pt1 | contig 12829 bp, 14 predicted proteins | sample CryGey132114_all_FD_185463 | JGI IMG/M metagenome (GOLD analysis project Ga0210050, IMG submission 185463) | Groundwater microbial communities from aquifer - Crystal Geyser CG22_combo_CG10-13_8/21/14_all (SPAdes) (version 2) | ecosystem: Environmental > Aquatic > Deep subsurface > Groundwater ...
TTTCCGCCGCCACCTCGGAAGAAGAAGGAACAATAGAAGATGTATACGAACCGTATCTGATTCAATTGGGCTTTCTTGAGCGCACTCCAAGGGGAAGAATCGCCACCCCCAGAGCCTACGAACACCTCCATTTTTCCGTTCCCCAACAGAATAAACTGCTGTAATTGGGATAAATATTGCTATTAATATATTATTAGGTATAATAAAATTAACATGGTTAAAATGACATGCCCAGAATTAAACGAACGTGTTTATAGAAACGCTGTCTTATATTTTATAAAATACTGTAATAATCAATACTTACACGCTACAAAGTTGAATAAACTCCTATATTATCTTGATTTTATATATTTTCGCGACCACAAAAAATCAGTTACCGGCGATGTTTACACTCATAAGGAATATGGGCCGGTGCCTTCTCATATTGATGAAATACTCACAGTACTGAAAAATGAAGAGATAATTATCACTGAAGCTGTCGACTATAAAGATGGGGAATTGATTCGCTTTGAACTCAAAGATTCAGGAAAGCTAGATGAATCTATCTTTTTGTCGGAACAAAAGAATCTTCTTAAACAAATCTGTGATGAGTTTAATAATTGGTCGACTGAAAAGATTGTCGCTCAAACGCATCTTGAAGCCCCTTGGTTTTATTCAAAACCATATGAAATCGTAGACTACGCCTATGCGCGCGATATTGATTTCTTCCGATAATATTTTGCGCTTATGTCATGGGTTTATGTTGAACAAGAACAATTCGTCCGTATGTGTGAAAAAATTGGCATTTCCACAATTGTTCGTGAACAAATTAAGTCATGGGCTCCAACAGTAATTCGAACTGAAATCCCGCGTCAAAAACTTATTTATCGCTCACCTAAAAATCGTTATGAAGCGTGGGCTGCAGGAATCCCTAATCCTGACAGTAACAAAGGAAAAAGTGGCGGTTATCGCATAATCTATTTTCTTGATCTCGTCGAAAACACTATTAATTTGGACTTTATAGCAGAACGCAAAGAGCTCGGCTTTCTTGATGAAGGCCATCATAAAAAAGATATCTATAACGATTATATCCGAGAACTTAAAGAATATCTGAAAAAATTGGACGCATAGTCCAGTTTTTTATTAAAGGGCGGGTCAAGATAAATCAAATCAAAAATTTCATCAGGAATTTTCTCCCGTAAAATCTCCAAGTTATCGCCGAAAAATAAAGTCCGATTTTGTATAGGGTACATAATTATTATGTTATATTTTTCCCCCAAATTTACAACTCTTTCTTGATTCTATACTCTAAATTCTATATTATTTTGATATGAGCGGACACTCAAAATGGGCGCAGATAAAACATCAAAAAGGGACGGCTGACGCGAAAAAAAGCAAAGTTTTTGCAAAACTTGCTCATACTATTTTCATTGCCGGCAAGAATGGCAAAGATCCGGCGATGAATCCATCTTTAAGGGAAGCCATTTCCAAGGCCAGGGAAATGAATATGCCTTCCGACAACATCCAAAGGGCGATAAAACGCGGTACGGGCGAGCTAAAAGAAGGAGGGTTTATGGAAGAAGTTCTTTATGAGTTTTTTGGCCCCGGCGGATGCGCTGTTTTAATCGAAGGAATTACCGACAATAAAAATAGAACGCTCGGAGAAATAAGACATATATTATCAAAGCATGAATTACAGCTTGCCGGAACCGGCTCCTGCCTTTGGGCTTTTGAAAAGACATCTGAAGGATGGAATCCCAAACACACAATTAAAATTTCCAAAGAAGACCGGGAAAAATTAAAAAATCTACTCGAAAAAATAGACGAACTGGAGGATGTTCAAGATATTACGACTAATTGCGAGATATTGAATTATGATAATTTTGGGCATTGATCCGGGCTTCAGCCGCCTGGGTTACGCAATAATAGACGCGGATAAAGGCAATTCTAAGGTTATAGATTGCTCCTGCTTTGAAACAAGCCCGCGACTGGAATACAGCAAGAGGCTGGTTTTAGTGGCAGATAAAGTGAAAGATTTAATTTTAAAACATCGGCCTCAATTTTTAGCGATTGAGAAGGTTTTTTTTACCAAAAATCAAAAAACGGCCTTCCAAATTGCCGAGGTTAGAGGCATTTTATTGTACCTGACTGCCTCCTCCGGCATTACTACCTGTGAATATACACCTCTCGAGGTAAAAATGGCTTTATGCGGCTACGGCAAAGCAACTAAAGAACAAGTTCAAAAAATGCTAAAAGCTCTTCTAAATATACATTTTTTACCTAAAGAAGACGACGCCAGCGACGCGCTAGCCATCTGTCTTACTTGCGCCAGTTGCCTTCCTAGGCCGCGCTAGTTATCCAGAAGTTATCCACAAATCCACTGCCCCCTCTTCACCCCGTTAGAAATATGATTTATATTTATTTTTAAGATTATCTTTAAATCTAGTTATCCACATAAAGATTTCTAACGGGGTTTACATAAAAATGTATTTTTGGTACAAAATAAAAATCCTATGCTGGATTTAACATCAAATAACAAAGGTCGCTGTATTAAATGCAATTAATCTTTTATGGAAGAGCTCACAAAAAGAAATTTCTTTTTCAATAAATACGAGGATGATGATCTGGAAGAAGAGGAGGAAGAAGAGCCAAAAGGATCTCAGGAGCCTGAAAAGCCGGGAGAAGACGAGGGAGACGACGATCTCCATGCTTCCGATGATAACGAATTCTATTCTACGGAAGAAGAATTTTAATACATTAGCAAAAATAAAAAAACACTCCAATCGCGGAGCGTTTTTTTATTGAGTCAAATTTAAATTACATCCATTTTACTAAAAAATAATTTTTCTTTCCTTTGCGGATAATAATATATTTATTCCATAATCTATCTGAAGCGGAAATTATTTTATCGGTATCGGAAAAAATATTTCCGTTTATTGAAATGGCGCCGCTTGATATGCCTGCCTTCGCTTGTCTTTTTGAAGACAAAACTCCGGCCGCCAGAATAAGTTCGGCGATTCCGATTTCTTTTTTATTTTTGATTATCATCGAAGGAATATCCTTAAAACCTTCTTCTATTTCTTCTTCTGATAAATCTTTCAGGTTTCCGTAAAATAAAGCTTGGGATATTTTTTCCGCACTTAGCGCTTCTTTTTCTCCATGAACAAGCAAAGTGACTTCTTTGGCTAAAACGCGCTGGGCTTCTCTTTTCTCTGGTTCTTTTTTTGTTTTTTCTTCCAAATCGGATATTTCGTCTTCGGGTAAAAAGGTGAAATAATTTATAAATTTAACAACATCCCTGTCGTCCGCATTAATCCAAAATTGGTAAAATTGGTAAGGAGTCGTTTTTTTGGGGTCAAGCCAGATTGCGCCTGTTTCGGTTTTACCGAATTTTGTGTCGTCTGATTTTGTAACCAAAGGAAAGGTCAAGCCGTATGCCGCGCCGCCCGCCGCTCTTTTGATTAAATCTGTTCCAGCCGTAATATTGCCCCACTGGTCGCTTCCGCCCGCCTGCATTTCGCAGTTGTAATCCTGATATAGCCTCAAAAAATCGTATGCCTGCAAAATTATATAACTGAATTCGGTGTAAGAAATTCCTGTATCAAGCCTTGATTTAACGGATTCTTTAGAGAGCATATTTCCTATCGAAAAATACTTACCGGTATCGCGAAGGAATTCTATGACTTTTATACTGGAAAGCCAATCGTAGTTATTTACGATTCGCGCCGGGTTTGTTTTGGATTTAAAATCCAGAAATTTTTCCAGCTGATTTTTGATTTTTTCCGTCCATTTATGCACTATCGCTTCAGGATTCAACGCCCTTTCCAAATTCCTGCCGCTCGGGTCTCCGATGAGCCCGGTTCCGCCGCCCGCCACCGCAATAGGGTTATGGCCAGCCATCTGAAACCGCCTTAAACACAACATCGGCAAAAGATTTCCGATGTGCAGACTGTCGGCAGTGGGGTCGAAACCGATATATAAAGTAATCGGACCGGTCTTCAGTCTCTTTTCAAGCGCCCCGCGATCGGTTATTTGATACAATAATCCTCTTTTTTCTAAATCTTTTAAAATGTCCGTTTTGCCCATAACTCCACCTTATCATAAATTCCAAAAATTAAAAATTCAAAAAATCATTTATATAATTCATTATATTGATTATTGAGAAAATCAGCATTTGTCAGCGATCGTTAACAAATGCTAAGTTTACATCGGCGTTTTATATTATCTACGTTAATGGTTTCAGTTAACGGCTTCAAGCGTACTTCTAAAAGTTTTTCGGTTTGGTATGATGTAAATTATGACCTCTCGGCGGAAAAAAAATATTTGGAGGATTTTTAAAGTTGCTGTTATCGCGGCAGTAAGCGCTTTTTTTGTTTTGGCGATTATTATTATTTTCTGGGCATCGACGCTTTCAATCCCAGATTTTCAATCATTTGAAAATAGAAAAGTAATTCAATCTACAAAGATATATGACAATACCGGAGAAATTCTTTTATATGATATTCATCAAAATATCAGTAGAACAGTAATCCCTTTCGGCGAAATGCCCCGCTATGTTAAAAACGCGACCGTGGCCATTGAAGACTCCGAATTTTACCAACATCATGGGATAAGCTGGGAAGCAATACTCAGAGCTTTTTTAGTTAATATCGGCTCCGGCAAATTAAGCCAAGGCGGTTCAACTATCACCCAGCAACTCGTCAAAAACACCCTTCTGACGTCGGAAAAAAGCTTCACTCGCAAAATCAAAGAAATAATTATTTCTCTTAAAATAGAAAGGATATTTTCTAAAGAGGACATACTTGGACTATATTTAAATGAAATTCCTTACGGGGGAAGCAACTACGGCATAGAATCCGCTTCACGTTACTTTTTCGGAAAAAACGCGAAAAATCTTACTTTAGCCGAAACGGCGTATTTAGCGGCTTTACCCCAGGCGCCTACTTATTTTTCCCCTTACGGAAATCATCGCGACGAATTGGAAAGCCGGAAAAATCTCGTGTTAAAACGCATGCTGGAGCTTGGTTTCGTGTCTGAAGAAGAAATAGAGCGAGTAAAACAGGAAAAAGTAAATTTTATCAGCCGATCTGAGCAAAACATCAAAGCTCCTCATTTCGTAATGTTTATTAAAAGTTATTTAGAGGAGAAATATGGCAAAGACGCGGTTGAAGAAGAAGGGCTTAAGGTTATTACTACTCTGGACTGGGACTTACAGCAAAAAGCGGAAAAAATCGTAGCGCAATTCGCCGCGGACAACGAAGTAAAATTTAACGCTAAAAACGCCGGCTTAGTGGCAATAGACCCAAAAACAGGAAAGATTCTTGTAATGGTGGGCTCCCGCGATTATTTCGACACGGAAAAAGAAGGAAATTTTAACGTTACCATGGCCAAGCGTCAACCTGGTTCTTCTTTTAAGCCTTTTGTTTACGCAACCGCTTTTCAAAAAGGATACACTCCCGAAACAACGTTGTTTGATTTGCAAACAGAGTTCAATTCTTCATGCAACCCCGATGGAACTCCAAAAGAAGATACTAAACCGGAAGAATGCTATCATCCGAAAAATTACGATCAAATTTTCCGAGGACCGATTAATTTAAGGAATGCCCTTGCTCAATCTATTAATATTCCTTCCGTAAAAGTGCTTTATCTCGCCGGCATTAATGAATCTTTAAAGACTGCTCAAAATTTAGGTATTACAACCCTTACAGATCCTCTTAAATACGGATTGACTCTTGTGCTTGGCGGCGGAGAAATTACTCTTTTGGAAATGACGGGGGCTTACGCGGTTTTTGCCAACGATGGCGTCAAAAACTCTGTTACCGGCATTCAGGGAATAGAAAACGATAAAGGTGAAATCTTAGAAGAATTTATTTCGCAGCCAAAACAGGCTTTAGATCAGAACGTAAGCCGTTTGATTACGGATATTCTCAGCGATAATGAAGCAAGAACGCCCGCTTTCGGCAATCAATCTTATTTTTATTTTCCTAATCGGGATGTCGCCGCGAAAACAGGGACAACAAATGATTATCGTGACGCCTGGGTCATGGGATATACGCCTAATATCAGTGTTGGCGTTTGGGTCGGCAATAACGACAATACTTCTATGGAAAAAAAGGTGGCAGGTTTTATCGCCGCTCCTATGTGGCGCGCTTTTTTTGAAGAAGCGCTAAAAAAATCACCTCCGGAAAAGTTTATCAAACCCGAACCGATGCTCGGCGTTAAACCTGCTTTGAAGGGTGAATGGAAAGGGGGAAACACATATCTTATAGATACTATCTCAAAAAAAAGAGCTACCGAATACACGCCTAAAGAACTTATAGAAGAAAAAGCCTTAACTCAAATTCACTCTATTCTTTATTGGATTGATAAAAACGACCCTTTAGGCCCTCTTCCTTCGAATCCCGGCATTGACCCTCAATTTCCATTATGGGAAAAACCTATCCGAGATTGGGCTGAAAAACAAGGAATTAAAGATGAAACAACGGCTAATATTCCCCAGGAGTTCGATAATATCCACTTACCTTCTTACGCGCCGGCAATACAAATTCTTTCCCCTCAATCAGGAATAATTTACGACTTAAAAAACCCTATAGCCGTGAAAATAACCTCTCAAAGCCATTTTCCTTTAAAAGAAATTAGCTTATTTCTAGGAGATGTTTTTCTCGGTTCTATTAAACAGTATCCTTTTAATTTTTCATTTACGCCGGAAAATTATCTTCCTGAATCGAAATTACAAGAAAATTTCCGCGTTATTGCTTACGATGAATTTAAGAATAGAAGCGAGGCGAATTTAATTCTTTACTTTAAGTAAAAAATCAAACATCTTTCATGGGCATTACCAGGTAATAGAAAGAATTATCTTTTGCGCCGGTAATCAAAATGGGTTTATTTTCGCCGTTAAATCTTAAGAGAATTTTATCCGAAGGAACGCATTTCAATCCATCGATAATATACCTATGGTTAAAAGTGATTTTTAGTTTTTCGCCGCTTATTTCAATAGGAATGTTTGTCTTATTTTCTCCAAGATCACTATGAGATGCCTGTAGTTTCGCTATTTTTTTCTCCGGTATTACTTCTAATTTTATTTCATTTAATTTTCCTGAAAAAATACTTGCGGTTTTTAAACTATTATTAAATAACGCTTTATCAATAACAACATCTGTTAAGAATTTTTTAGGGATAATTTCTTCATAGTCGGGGAAATTTCCCTCTGTAAGTCTTGAGACTAATTTTATTCTCTCTGAAAAGAGAAAAAGTTGGTTTTTACTGGGTATCAATCTGATGTCTCCGTTTTCATTTTCAAAAATTCGCATTATTTCAATAACATTTCTATAAGGAATTAATAATGGAGGAAAATCCAGAAACGTGTAAGGGATATTTTTTCTCGCTAAACGGAAAGAATCCGTGGCAACGAAAGTAAGAGGTGCGTTTTTTTGAGAATTTATAAAAACGCTGGCAATTTCCGGTTTCATTTCTGTAAAAGAACAGGCGTAATAAACTGAATTAAGACCCGAAAGAAAATCTTTTACAGGTAAATTGAAAAAAATTTCTTTTTCTTTAATTGTCGGTAAAATAGGGAAATCTTCAACGGGATATCCTTTAATAATTGTGGAAGTATTATTACTGGAAATAGTAAGGTTGTTTTGAAAAGCTTCTAATTCAATATTCTCATCGGAAGGTAAGTTGGATAAAAAGTTGTAAAGTAATTTTGAAGGAACGGCATTTTCTCCTTCTTTTTCTATTTTAGCGGGTATTTTAATTTTTACACCTACTTCAAGATTTGTAGCAATAATTTTTAACTCTTTTTTTTTAGCGGATATTAGAACACTATTTAAAATAGGTAAAGTAATATTTTTACCGGATATTCTTTCGGCTAGAGCAAGAGATTCTTTCAAATGGTAAGTTAAACACTTTAGTTTCATATATTAATTTTTTTAAAGATAAATAAATTATTATATATATTATTTATTAAGTGGATATGTAGATAAGTTTTTTTAGATTGTTAATTAAGAATATTATATACATTCATGAATTTATAATTTGTTAATAAATCTCTGAAAATAGTGAATAAAAAGTTATTAAAATTATACATCATTATTAGTTTATTTTTCGCCTTCTATTTTTCAACTTTTTATTATGATTTTATCCAATAATTTTCATAGGCTTATAAAGAACTTATACACGATTTTTACACCTCTTTTGTGTAAAGTAGTTCCCTGATTTGTCTTACATCCTCTTTAATTTTTTCATTAGTTTTAAGGCCATTTACAATTTTTTCATAAGCATGGATTACTGTTGTGTGGTCTTTGCCTCCGAACTTTTCGCCGATGTAAGGATAAGAAGTATTAAAATCTTCACGCAGAAGATACATAGCAATTTGTCTCGGAAAGACGATTTGTTTTTTGCGCGTCTGTTCAAATATTTCCTTTTCGGAAATGTTGTAAAATTCAGCAACGGTTTTAATAAGGTGAACGATAGTTGTTTTTTTGCGGGATTTAATGTTTTCTTGAAGAACATCCTTTATTTCCAATAAAGAAGGGATCTTTTTAAGAAGTTTAGAATGCGCAAAAACAGATTGAAGCGCTCCTTCAAGCTCCCTTATGTTACTTTGGACATTATGGGCAATATATTCAATGATTTCTTCGGGCACAATAAACTCTCTTTGAGCAGCTTTTGATTGTAAAATTGCTTTGCGCGCTTCATACTCCGGAGGTTGAATATTTGCCAGCATGCCTCCCTCGAAACGCGACCTTAAACGCTCTTCAAGTTCAGGGATTGTTTTAGGAGATCGATCGGAAGAAAAAATTATCTGCTTATTTTTCTCATATAAAGCGTTAAAGATATGAAAAAATTCCTCTTGAAATTTAAATTTAGCGGAAAAAAATTGAACGTCATCGATTATAAGGAGTTCGTGTTGCCGATACTTTTCTTTAAAAGAGGGGATTGCGTTATTTTGCATCGCCGCGACATATTCATTGGCAAATTTTTCCGAAGTGAGGTATTGAACTTTAGCGTTAGGATTATCTTGTCTTATTTTATTTCCGATCGCCTGCAGAAGATGCGTTTTACCGAGACCCGTCCCTCCATAAATAAACAACGGGTTATACGAAGAGCCTAGATTTTTTGTTACTGCTTGAGCGGCGGCGTGAGCTAGTTCGTTAAATGATCCGACTATAAAGTTATCGAATGTGTAGCGGGGATTTAAGTTGGCCACCCTGTCAATGTGTATGTTTTCCAGCTCCGGCTGCTCTTCAGCGCCTATGGAAAAGTTTTTGTAGCGCGGAGCAGCCGCTCTTTGGCTATTAACCGATTGAGCGCAAATAATATATTCAACATTACGAATAGAAGGATATAATCCCCTTAGAACTTGAATAATCAACTTATGATATTTATTAGAAAGCCATTCTTTTACGAATGTATTAGGAACATTAATGACAATAACATCATTATTTTCCTGCGCAATGCTGGTATTTTGGAACCACGTCAGAAAGTTCGGTTTTGAAATAGACATTTCTATTTCAGCCAGAGCTTTTTCCCAAATTTGCTCTTTTTCCGTCAATTCTATGGGCATATGAAAATGGTAAATTTTATAATGATGTCGACCTCTTTATTATACTTTATATCGCAATACTCTCTTCTTACGTTAAATGTTAACAATCAGTGGATTAACTGTGAATATTGACCTGAACACATCTCCATCGTATACTTTAAGTATTATGATTTCGGGTTGCCAGAGAAAAGTAAAAAAAAGAAAAAAGGTACATGGGTTTTTAGGGCGTAAGCGCACAAAAAAAGGAGCGCTAGTTTTAAAAAAAAGGAGAAGAAAAGGAAGAAAAAGACTTAGTGTGTAAAGGAATTTGCCCGCGCTTAGCGGGGTTGCAAATACTTTTAATTTTGGCATGTTTCAAAAAAACAAGAACGCTAAGAGGGAGTTAATAGCAAAAATACTGCGGCAGGGGCGCAGTTTGCGCGGCCAAAATATATCTTTAAAATATATTATCGATTCCGAATATTCCTCTTCTTTCGTATTTATTGTGTCTGCAAAAATTATCAAAAGCGCGGTTTCCCGCAATAAAATTAAAAGAAGGGGTCGGGTTATTATTTCTAAACTTTTACCGCGGGTTAAGAAGGATTATTCGGCTCTCATTTTCTTTGAAAAAGGAAGCCTGGAAATGAAATTCTCCGAATTGGAAATAGAAATTACAAAACTTTTACAAAAAGCAGGGGTTTTAAATTAAATTTATGATAGGATACATTTTTCATCTTATTTTCTATCAGCCATTATACAACGCGCTAGTTTTTTTAGTAGGAATTATTCCGTACCACGACGTTGGCATTGCGGTTATTATTTTAACTCTTATTACCAGAGTTATTATCTTCCCTTTAAGCCATCGCGCTATTATAACTCAGCGAAAGATGAGAGCCATTGAGCCGGAAATGAAACAGATTAAAGAAAAGTTCAAAAAAGATAAACAAGAACAGACGAAACAGACAATGGCTCTTTATAAAGCTCACGGCATAAGTCCTTTTTCGGGATTTTTAATGCTTTTGATCCAGCTGCCGATTCTCATCGCTTTATATAAGTTGTTTTCGAGCGGCATTCAATTTAGCGACGGAGATTTGTATTCTTTTGTATCTTTGCCGACCGAAATCCAAACAGTATTTCTCGGCTTGATAGATATTTTCAAGAGCAATTATATTTTAGCCGCCCTTGCCGGTATTACCCAGTTTTTTCAAATGTATCTTGCAGGGCCGAAAATTGCGAAAGCAGGCGCCAACTCCAATTCATTTTCCGAGCAATTGAGCCGCAGTATGGCTATTCAATCCCGTTATATTATGCCCGTTTTTATTTTCTTTATAGCGCTTAGGTTTTCTTCCGGTATCGCTTTATACTGGACAGCAATGAATGTTTTTGCTATAGTTCACGAAGCCATCGTGGCCTATCGGGCCAAAAAAATCCCGAAAAACTAGGCATATGAAGCCGCAGCTGGAAAATATTAAAAAAATTATAGAAACATTGCTTGAGAAATTGAACGTCAAAGGAGAAGTGGAGTTTATGGAAACCGGCGAAGGAATCCGTTTTTTAATTAGAACTCGAGAGGGTTCTCTTTTGATTGGAGAAAACGGCCAAAACCTTTTAGCCTTGAATCACATTGTTAAAAGAATAGCAGAAAAAGTTATTGGCGGCGACAAAGAAAATGAAAAAATTATATTTTCTTTGGACGTAAACGATTACCAGGCTAAAAGAATAGATGATTTAAAAAATCAGGCGCGATTAAGCGCCCAAAGAGTGAGATATTTCAAAAAAGAGATTGTTATGCGGCCGATGACATCATTCGAGCGGCGAATTATTCACGCCGTTCTAACCGAGTGTCCTGATATTATGACTGAATCTGTTGGCGAGGAGCCCAACAGAAAAGTAGTGATAAAGCCTTATCTTTAAGAACTCATTTTCAAGCTCCAGAGGGTGCCGTCTTTTTTATCTTGAAAGAAAATATAATTTTCATCTTTGCTTAAGAAAGGATTAATGAAATCGAAATTCTGATTATTTTCGGCCGAGATGATTTCGGTTGAGCCATTTGATATATCAATTTTCCAAATTCGGTCGCTGAAAGAAATTAGTCCTTGATACCAATCGTCGGGATATGTTCCGCCAGGAATGGACGCAGGAACAGCGCAATATATGATTTCTTTTTTTACTTTACTCCAAACACATTTATCCGGCATAGTAATTAAAGCAAGGGGAGATGATTTATTTTCTTTGATATTATAAATATATGTTTTAATGACTTGGCTGTTTCCTTCGCTATAAATGACGTTTTCACCGTCAGGCGACAAAAGCGCGGTTAATCCCGCGATGCCCCCTAAGATTTTATCGAAATATGATGTTGTCGAATCAAGTTTGTAAAAATATCCCTTGGCGCCTGCGGATGGTTTGGTAAGAAGCGTAATGGCGCGGTCGCTAGGCCAATAAGCGAGAAATTCTCCGAAGGGAATAGAAAGGACTTGTTTCTGTTTTTTATTGTCCGGAGTGGCCGTAATGCCGAAATTTAAACCGTCATAAGGGCTTAAGTAGAAAATTTTATCTCCTTTGGGTGAAGCGGCGACGGTTTTGATATCGGAAGACAGAAAGATGCCGCGAGTTGAGGTGGCGGAAATAGAAGTGATAATGAAATTTCTTACAGCATCTTCGACGCCCGTCTCGTTATTTTCTATGTAACGGATTATGGCTTGCTCGCCGTTTTTTAACCAATGAACATCAAAAATCCCCGGAATGGTGGTATTGGAAATACGGGAAGATTCTCCTTTTTGAATATCGATGTCATAAATATGTCCGGTAGCTTTCTCGAAATAACGCACTACTTGTTTCGTGGTCGTGCTTGATATGAAAGTCGCGCCACTAATCGGTTTTTGGGTAAGTTGCGTCAATTGCTTTAATTCTCCGGCTGGAATGGTCGGGATTGGGGTTGTCGGAGTCGTTGGTTGCGCCGGCATTTTTGCGCCGGAAGGGAACGGGCTTTCCGTGGGAGCTGGAGTGGTTTCCGGAGCAGTAGCCCTAAAAATCCAAAAAGCGATTAATCCGATAATGATTAATCCGGTAATGACGCCTATAATAATTAAATATCTTTTATCCATGTTTTAATTTTATTCATTACCACTCACCAGTGGCTCCATAACTTGAAATAACAGGAGGAATCGTTAATTTTCCTTTGGCTAAATCGGGGTTGATTGTGTAAAGAATAAGCCAAGCGCCTACAGCCAAAAGCAAACCAAGAAGGGCTTGGGTGATACGGTTTTTGGCGTTTTCAACCATGCCGGTATTGCCGTAAGCGGTTATATATTGAATACC
>Ga0210050_1003910_pt1 | contig 12818 bp, 9 predicted proteins | sample CryGey132114_all_FD_185463 | JGI IMG/M metagenome (GOLD analysis project Ga0210050, IMG submission 185463) | Groundwater microbial communities from aquifer - Crystal Geyser CG22_combo_CG10-13_8/21/14_all (SPAdes) (version 2) | ecosystem: Environmental > Aquatic > Deep subsurface > Groundwater ...
AAACTTTTTAATAAAAAAACGCGCTTTGCAAAAGTGGTGGGGGATGCTCAATTCTGTAATTAAAAATTCATCGCTTCGCTCTAATTTTTAAACATAATTGGCATGATTCAAATTTCTTCTCCTCAAACCCCGCCCGAACTTTCCCAACCTTCGCTGCCCCAGGCGGTGCGTTTTTTCAGCCCCAAACAAAAGAAAATTTTAATCGTTTCCAGCATTATTTTTTTTGCTGTTCTTGTTTTAAGCGGCGCGGTTTTTTATTTTTGGCTCACCTCGTTTAAAAAGTCCCTCATTGATTTTAATATTTCGGGCCCGAATCAGGTTTCTTCCGGCGAAGCCGGCACTTATATTGTTTCTTATTGGAACAACACTAACCAAATTCTTCAAAATGCCGTTCTTGTCCTGCGTTATCCGCAAGACGCGGTTGTTGGCGATAATAAAATTATTCAGAATATTGACTTGGGCAGTATTGGCATTGGCGGCGGCGGCAAGCAGGAAATAATATTAGCTTTTATCGGGCCAGACAAGAGCATTCAGAAACTTGAGGCGGTTCTAAGCTATAAACCGCAAAACACCACTTCGACTTTTGAAAATGAAGTTTTTAAGGAAGTGGCGATTAATGGCTCGGCTTTAAGCATTGATTTCAAAGCGCCGGAAACGACCTTGCCGAACGTAAAGAGTATTTACGTGATTCATTATAAGAATAACACCGATAAGGTTTTTCAAAATGTTTCAATTGAAGCAACGTATCCGAATGAATTTAATTTTGTCTCTTCCGACCAAACGCCAGCCAAAAATAATAACACTTGGAATCTGGGCGATTTGAATCCCAACGAAGAAGGGGACATCACAATTTTGGGAATTTTAAGGAATACCCAAAACGCCAATTTTGAATTAGCCATCGGAGTTGTCAAAAACAACAGGTTTTATAAATTTAGCCAAAATTCGTCTCAGATTAATTTGACCGCCTTACCGCTTAAAATGGATATTTCGGTTAATGGCCAGTCAAATTTAACGGTTAATCCCGGCGATTATTTGCGATTTAAAATTCATTATGAGAACGGCGCCGGTATTGCTCTCTCCGATGTCATTTTAAAAGCCAAGCTCGATGGATTAATGTATGACTTTTCAAGTTTGAAAACCAGTGGTTATTTCAATGGTGTGGATAGCACTATTACCTGGAATGCCGGCAACCTGTCAGATTTTAAAAGCTTATCACCCAATTCATCAGGCGACGTTGAATTTCAAATAAACGTGAAGCCGCGATACATTATAAGAACTTTTAGGGATAAAAACTTTTTGCTTCAGGTTTCGGCAGTAATGGAAACGCCAACCGTGCCGTCATCTCTCGCGGTTAAATCTTTATCGGTTGTAAGCGACTTGGCCATAAAAATTAATACCAAAACAGAATTAAAAACCGAGGGTTACTACTTTGATTCAATAATTAAAAATTCCGGTCCCTTGCCGCCAAAAGTTAACCAAACCACCACTTACACAATCCACTGGCAAATCACTAATTATTCTAACAATATTAATAATACCATTGTTAAAGCTGTTCTTCCGGAGGGGGTTAGTTGGCTTAATAAAAAAGCCGGAGCCGGAGCCGCCACTTTGGAATATAACGACCGGACCAACGAACTCACTTGGAACGTAGGCGAAGTGGCGGCTGGAACCGGAGCGCTGCTTGACCCTTACGAGGTGGTTTTCCAAGTCGGTTTAACGCCGGCGGCTAATAAAGTGAATATGGTCGTTCCTATTTTAGGAGAATCCACTTTAACCGGCGATGACACATTTACCGGAAATGATATTTTGGTAATTGCGCCGGCTTTAGAAACTGACTTACCAGACGATCCCGGCGTCGGCATTTTAAAAAGCCGCGTTCAACCATGAAAGAAATAGAAAAAGAAAATTTAATGGAGAAAGTTGTCTCGCTTTGCAAAAGACGCGGTTTTATTTTTCCCGGCTCGGAAATTTACGGAGGGCTGCAGGGTTTTTATGATTTTGGGCCGTTGGGCGTGGAGATGAAAAATAATTTAAAACAGTTGTGGTGGAATTGGATGACCAGAGAACATGATGATATTGTCGGCATTGACGGCGCGATTATTACTAATCCTAAAGTTTGGGAAGCAAGCGGGCATCTTAAAAGCTTTGTTGACCCGTTGGTTGAATGTAAAAAATGCCATCATCGATTCAAAGCCGATGACCTCGCCGAGAATAAATGTCCCGATTGCAGCGGAGAAATAACCGAACCGAAAATGTTCAACATTCTGGTGCCGACGCAACTTGGCGTGGTTGAGGGAGAAAAGCAAAATGCTTATCTGCGTGGCGAGGCGTGCCAAACAATTTATCTGGACTATAAAAGCGTTTTGGACACAACCAGATTGAAAATTCCTTTTGGCATCTGTCAAATTGGCAAAGCATTTCGCAACGAAGTCACTCCCGGAAATTTTTTGTTCAGGCAGCGGGAGTTTGAACAGTGGGATTTGCAATGGCTTTGCCATCCCGACGAAATGGAAAAATGGTTTGAATATTGGAAAAGTGAAAGAATGGCTTGGTATAAAAGTATTTTTACCTATCCGGAAAACCTTAGTTTTTACCAGCATGAAAAATTGGCACACTATGCCAAAAAAGCTTTTGATATCGAATATGCCGCTTCACCGATGGGCAAGGAAAAGGAAATGGAAGGCATCCATTGGCGCGGAGATTGGGACTTATCCAGGCATGCAGAATTTTCTGGCCAAGATTTAAGCTATATTGACCCGGAGACTGGCGAAAAATTCATCCCCAATATTGTTGAAACTTCCGGTGGAGTTGACCGTACATTTCTATTTTTGATGCTCGATGCTTACAGTGAAGAAGATGACCGCGTCGTTTTGAAATTGAATCCGAAAATAGCGCCCTACAAAGTTGCCGTTTTTCCGCTTTTAGCTAATAAACCCCAACTTGTAAAATCAGCTAGAAAAATTTATGATGATTTAAAAAAACAATTTATGACGGCTTGGGATGACCGGGGCAATATTGGCAAACGTTATTATTCTCAAGACGAGATCGGGACGCCCTGGTGTGCCACGATTGATTTTGAGTCGCTTAAGGATAAAAAAGTCACAGTTCGCGACCGCGACAGTATGAAACAAAAAAGAGTCCCTATTAAAAATTTGAAAGAATATTTTAAAAATAAATTATTAGAATGTTAGAAACCGAGTTTCCAACATTTCATTATTATGTATAAAAAAACTACATTACCAAATGGTTTGAGAATCCTTACCATACCAATGGCCAATACCAAAACAACAACAGTTTTGGTGCTCGTGGCAACCGGATCCAAATATGAAACCAAAAACATCAACGGCATTTCTCATTTTTTGGAGCATATGACTTTTAAGGGTACGAAGAAACGGCCGACACCATTAACTATCGCCGAGCCACTTGATCGCGTTGGCGGCAATTATAATGCCTTTACCGGCCAAGAATACACCGGCTATTATGCCAAAGCCGATGGCCGGCATCAGGATTTGCTTTTGGATATAATTTCTGACATCACCCTAAACCCCAATTTTGATCAGGAAGAAATTAATAAAGAAAGAGGTGTGATTATTGAAGAGATAAATATGTATGAAGACATGCCGTCAAGAAAAGTTGGCGACGTGTGGAATAATCTTTTATATGGTGACCAGCCGGCGGGTTGGGATACTGCCGGAAAGAAAAAAATAATCGCTAGACTTAAGCGTGAAGATTTTGTGAAATATCATAAAGACCACTATGTTGCCCCCAAAATCGTTGTCGCTGTTTCAGGAATGATAGAACCAGATGACGTGGTAGAAAAAGTGAAAGTTCTTTTTGGGTCGATCAGTGATTTTAAAGGTAAGGACAAAATTCCAACAAAAGAATTTCAGGAAAAACCGGAAGTAAAATTATTTTATAAAAAAACCGATCAAACTCATATTGTTTTAGGCGCCAGATCTTATGATATCTGGGATGATAAGCGTTTTGCCGCCGAGGTCTTAGCCACCATTTTAGGAGGCGGTATGTCTTCCCGTCTTTTCGGTTTGCTTCGGGACAAAATGGGCGCGGCTTATTACGTGCGAACCTCCACCGATGCATCGACCGACACAGGATATTTGGCGACCAGCGCTGGAATTGATAATCGTCGGGCAGAAGAAATAATAAAAGCGATTTTAGACGAATATCTTAAAATAAAACATATTAAAGTCAGCGAGGAAGAGCTTAATAAAGCTAAAGAACACATGGAAGGTGGTCTAACTTTGAGTATTGAAACATCCGATGAATTGGCGAGTTTTTATTGTTTTCAAGAAATTTTAAAAAAAGAAATTTTGAAACCGGAAGAGTTAATAAAAAAAATTCGAGCTGTTACTATTGCCGACATTTTAGAAGCGGCCCAAGATATTTTCCGGCCCGAAAAATTGAATTTAGCGATAGTGGGTCCTTTTTCCGCCAGAGGCGGATCCGCCTTTGGCGGAAAAAACTTAAACCCATTTGTCAACTTATTGAAAATGTAGTATGATTGAGCCATAATATTTTAATTATGGCAGGGGGCAGCAAGACAATTACAGAAATTTCACCCAAAACGATATTTTGGGTGCTTGGTGTTGGCGTTTTGGCCGTTTTGATTTATATGGTGCGCGATATTATCGCAGTTTTAATTTTTGCAATAATTATCGCTTCAGCGCTTGAGCCAATTTTAAGATACGCTCAAAGTAAGAAAATACCCAGACTTTTATCACTTGTTGTGATATATCTTTTGTTTTTCATTTTTTTTGCGGCTCTGATTTATATTTTCTTGCCGCTTGTACTTGATCAGCTTCGCGATTTTTTCCAAAATTATCCGACATATTTTGGCAAAATAGAAGAAGCGGCCGGGGTTATAACATTTTTGCCCGGTCTTTCCGGAAACATCCATGAATTGCTTAGTCAGCTCACCGAGCAGATTCCGAGCCTTACTTCTTTAATTTCTTATATTTCCGCAATTTTTGGCGGCATTCTTTCTTTTGTGGTGGTTTTAGTAGTTTCTTTTTATCTTTCTATTTCGCGAAACGCATTGGATAACTTTTTAAAGGCAATCCTCCCGCCTCAATTTGAGGTTTATGTCCACAGCCTTTGGGTTCGCGCCCAATACAAAATGGGTCGCTGGTTGCAGGCCCAGATACTTTTAAGTTTCATAATGGCGCTGATTGTTGGTCTCGGACTTTGGATTTTGGGGGTTAAATATGCTTTTTTGGTCGCGGTGGTTGCTGGCGTTTTAGAAATTGTGCCTTATGTCGGCCCTATTGTGTCCGGCGGCTTGGCAACGCTTCTGGCTCTTTCGCAATCGCCGATTTTAGGGCTTTGGACTCTTATTTTTTTTATTGTCGCTCAACAGCTTGAGGGCCATATCCTGGTTCCTCTGCTTATAAAAAAATTAGTCGGGCTTAATCCGGTGGCAGTTATCTTGGCAATACTTGTCGGCGCAAAACTCGGCGGCATTTTGGGCATTCTCCTTGCTGTGCCCATTGCGGCCGTTATTGATGAATTTTTTGATGATTTGGCAAAACGCAAATCAATTCCTTCCCATTCCCAAATTTAAAACTTATACAGAATCAAGAAAACAATTCCTATTGTTGAGATTTGTATAATAATTCCCGGCCAGAATTTCTGGTCTATTTTTGAATGAATTGAATGGTGGACGAATTCTTGGAAATCAAAATTCCATTTAATAAATCGCCATTTAGTCATTAAATAGAGTAGTTGCAACGGATCCGGCAAGACGCCGAAAAAAACGCTAATAAAAACAGCGGTAATGTTTATATAACTTGAAGTTTTTAGAAAGACAAAAAGCAAGCCGAGCCCGATTAATATGTCAATAGCTATTTTGCCTACCTCTTTCCAGAAAAGCTTTTCTTTAATGAAACTACCATCTTCGGTTTCGACTTTAACATTAAACTCTGGCGAAAGATAAAAATCCCAATGAGGAATTGCGTCTAAAATGTAATGGCTAACCAAACCGATTGCGGCGGCCAAAAAATAATTTTGAGTTGTTGCTCCCAAAAGGCCGGAGACAATAATATGTGAAGCTAAAATCATTTGATTATGACTATTATTTTATGCTAACTTTAACGCATGAGCAAATTTTATGTAACAACTTCCATCCCTTATGTTAACGCGCCGCCGCACATAGGACACGCGCTGGAATTTATTCAGGCCGATGTTTTGGCCCGCTCTCAAAGAGCGGCGGGCAGGGACGTTTTCTTTTTAACCGGTGCCGACGAGCACGGCGTCAAAATAGTCAGGGCGGCCGAAGAATCTAAAAAAACGACAAAAAAATTTGTTGATGAAAACACGGAAAAAATAAAAAAGCTTATTAAGATTTTGAATATTTCCAATGACGATTTTATCCGCACAACCGATAAAAAACGCCATTGGCCGGGCGCCCAAAAGCTTTGGATGAAGCTCGTCGAAGCGGGCGATATATATAAAAAGAAATACAAGGGGCTTTATTGCGCCGGCCATGAGGCTTTTGTCACCGACAAAGACCTTGTTAACGGCATTTGCGCTATACATAAAACCAAGCCGGAAATTATTGAAGAAGAAAATTATTTTTTCCGATTATCAAAGTATTCAAAAAAAATAGAGCTATTTGTAAAAAATGGCAAATTAAAAGTGTCGCCGGTTTCGCGCCGGAATGAAATTTTGTCATTATTGAAAGAAGGACTTGAAGATATAAGTTTTTCAAGGCCAGCCAAAAGTTTAAGTTGGGGTATACCCGTGCCAAACGATCCAAATCACACGATGTACGTTTGGTGTGACGCCCTGTCAAATTACATCACCGCTCTCGGCTACGGACAAGGTAATTCTAAATACAAAATACCAAATACTAAATACTGGCATTATTGGCCGGCCGATGTCCAGGTTATTGGCAAAGATATCTTGCGCTTTCATGCCGCCATCTGGCCCGGCATGCTTTTAGCGGCCAAACTGCCGCTGCCTAAGACAATTTTTGTCCACGGATTCATAACGGTGGGCGGCAAGAAGATGTCTAAGACAATCGGCAATGTTATTGATCCGTTTGAAATTGTCAAAAAATATGGCGCCGACGCTCTAAGGTATTATCTGCTTCATGAAATCCCATCAGGGGAAGATGGCGATTTTACTTATGAGAAATTTGAGGAAAGATATAATGCGGATTTAGCTAAGGGGCTTGGTAATTTGGTTGCCAGGGTCTTGACTCTGTCTCAAAAAAATAATATAAAAGCGGTTAAAAATAAAAACTTTGATGCGGCGATAAAGAAAACTGAAAAACAAATTGAGAAATTTATTAACGAGTTTAGGTTTAATAATGCGCTGGTAGCAATTTGGCGACTTGTTGCTTCAGGTAATAAATATATTGATGAAAAAAAACCCTGGGCATTAAAACCGGAATCAAAAGAATTCAAAGAAATTATTGGTTCGCTTCTATTTTTGATTTCCGATATCGGGGCATTACTTTCGCCATTCCTGCCGGAAACTTCGGAAAAAGTAATTGAAGCAGTAAAAAATAAAAAATTAATTGTCTTGTTCCCGCGTCTTTTATGACGGTGAGTTATGTCGCAATTTCTTGCTATCGCAAATAGATGAGACTATAATTATATCTAAATAAATGAAACGTTCAGGATGTGTTCAAAAAAAGCTTTTAATTTTATTAATCGGCTTAACATCTGCCGGTCTTTGCTATAATCCGCGTAAACAATTGTGGATTTTAAAGCAGATGGGTCGCGAATGGAACAGGGCAAACAAATACACGCTAAACAGAGCTATTAAAACTTTATATCAAAGCAAGCTTATTGACATCAAAAATGACGTTGGGGGTTCAACAAGGATTATCATAACTTCAGCGGGGGAAAAGAAAACGCTGAAATATAATATTGACGAAATGAGTATTAATAAACCAAAAAAGTGGGATCGCAAATGGAGATTAGTTATTTTTGATATCCCCGAGGAATATAAAACGACAAGAGAAACACTACGTTCCCATCTTAAAAAACTCGGTTTTTATAAACTTCAAAAAAGCGTTTTTATCATTCCATATGAATGCGATAATGAAATTAATTTTGTATTAGAATATTATAATATCCGTCCTTATGTTAGATGTGTTTTAGCGGAGCAGATAGATAATGAATTGCACCTTAAGAAGATATTTAATATTTAATATTTAATGTCACATTATTTTGCTATCGCAGGGAAACGCGACATTTATTAGAATTGATTTTAAAGTTTTTTTGAATTACAATTGAGAAAAAATGTACAACGCAGGGAAAATTGAAAAAAAGTGGCAGAAAATTTGGGAAAAATCCGGGATATACAAGGTTAAAGACAAGGTAAAAGATAAAAAGAATTTTTATCACTTGGTGATGTTTCCATATCCGTCGGGCGACCTTCATATGGGGCATTGGTATAATTATGCGCCGGCTGACGTTTACGCACGGCTTAAAAAGATGCAGGGTTTTAATATTTTAAGCCCTATTGGTTTTGACGCTTTTGGTCTGCCGGCTGAAAATGCCGCCATTAAGAATAAAATCCATCCGCGCACTTGGACTTATAAAAATATTTCAGTAATGAAAAAACAGCTTAAATCAATGGGAGCAATCTATGACTGGTCGCGGGAGGTTATTACCGCTGATCCAGATTATTATAAGTGGACTCAATGGATGTTTCTAAAAATATATGAAGCCGGTTTGGCATACAAAAAGAAAACTCTGGCAAATTGGTGTCCAAAAGATCAGGCAGTTTTAGCTAATGAACAGGTTATTGACGGCCGTTGCTGGCGCCATCCGGACACTTTAGTGATTCAAAAAAAAGTTGATCAGTGGATGTTTAAAATTACGGATTACGCTGAAGATTTAATAAAAAGTTTAGAAAAATTAGATTGGCCGGAACGTACCAAATTAATGCAAAAAAACTGGATAGGAAAATCGGAAGGAGCAGTAGTTAAATTTCAAATTTCAAATTCCAAGTTCCAAGAAAAAAGATTTATAGAAGTATTTACAACGCGACCGGATACGCTTTTTGGAGCAACTTATGTGGTTCTTTCTCCGGATCATCCTTTGGTTGAAGAAATAACTACCAAGGAGCAAAAAGAAAAAGTTCGCCACTATGTTGCCAATGCTCATCTTAAAACTGAACTTGAAAGGACGAGCTTAGAAAAGGAAAAGACGGGGGTTTTTACTGGATCTTATGCCACAAATCCAGTGAACGGGGAGAAGGTTCCGATTTGGATATCGGATTATGTTTTGATGACTTATGGTACAGGCGCTATTATGGCCGTACCAGCTCATGATGAGCGCGACTTTGAATTTGCCAAGAAGTTTAATCTGCCAATTATAAAAGTAATAGAAGGCGGACTTTTAATAAATTCTGGTAAATTTACCGGCTTAGAATCGGCTGATGCAAGAAAAAGAATAACTAAGTGGCTTAAGAGCAGGGGACTTGGCGATTTTTCCACGCAATACAAAATACGCGATTGGATTATTTCCCGTCAGCGCTATTGGGGCGCCCCGATTCCAATTGTATATTGCAAAAAATGCGGGATTGTGCCGGTTCCGGATAAGAATCTTCCTGTGAAATTGCCGCCTCTTAAAAATTTCAAGCCGGCAGCTGGCGGCAAATCGCCTTTGGCTCGCGTGAAGAGCTTTATAAATACCAGATGTCCGAAGTGTAAAGGCAAAGCCACCAGAGAGACCGATACTATGGATACATTTATTGATTCTTCTTGGTATTTCCTTCGTTATGCTGATCCGAAAAATAAAAAGCAATTTGCGAATAGACAAAAATTAAATTCTTGGTTGCCGGTAAATATGTATATCGGCGGCGTCGAACATGCAGTTTTACACCTACTTTATTCAAGATTTTTTGTGAAAGTTCTTAAGGACCTCGGCTATTTGGAATTTGACGAGCCGTTTACGGCCTTGCGCCATCAGGGGATTATTTTGGGGGAAGACGGCCAGAAAATGTCTAAATCGCGGGGGAATGTTGTTGATCCGGATGGCTTGGTTAAAAAATACGGTGCAGATACGGTTAGAATGTGTCTATGTTTTATGGGTGAATACAGTCAGGGCGGGCCATGGAGCCCCACTGGTATTTTGGGAATCAAAAGGTTTTTGGATGGAATATACACCAAATTTTCAATTTTTAATTTTAAATTTTCAAACACTAAAGACCAGGAGTTACAAAAATTATTACACCAAACCATAAAGAAAGTAGGTGAGGATATTGAGAATTTCCGTTTCAATACGGCTATAAGCGCATTGATGATTTTATGGAATAAGTTAAAAAATCAAAATTTTGAAAAAGATAACGTAGAAACATTCTTGAAACTTTTATCTCCATTTGCGCCGCATTTTGCAGAAGAATTATGGAGTAAGCTTGGAAATAAAAAATCAATTCATCTCGAACCGTGGCCGAAATATGAAGAGCAGCTACTTGAAGCTGGGGAATATGAATTGATAATTCAGGTTAATGGAAAGATGCGCGATAAAGTGAAAGTTTCAAAAAAATTAGAGCAGCCAGAAATTGAAAAATTAGTTTTATCCCGAGAAATTGTTAAAAAATACATTGGAACAAACGCCATAAAAAAAGTCATTTTTGTACCTAATCGTCTTATTAATATAGTCATTTAACATTTAACATTTAACAGTTAACAGTTAACAGTTACTGATAATATAAAATTCATTTGTTTGTTATATAAGCTATAGCATTTATAACAAACAAATGTAAAATAAAAGCGAACAAAAATATGAGAACAAGCAGAGTAGGAAAAGATTTGTTAAAATATTTAGCATTTGGCGGTGTTTTGACTTTGGCCATGCTTTCTCCGGTAGGAGGCCCAAAAATTGTCAAAGTGCTTCTAAAGCAACTGAAATACAAAATTCGGCAGCTTAGAAATAGCGCCTATTATCTTAAGAAGAGGGGACTAGTAGAGTTTGTCAGTGAAGATAGTAAAGGCATAACTATAAGAATTACTAATAATGGCAAGAAATATTTAAAAACTTTTGATATTGACGATATGGTTTTAGCTCGACCGGTAGTTTGGGATAAAAAATGGCGCTTAGTAATTTTTGATGTGCCGGAAAAGCATAAAAAAGCGCGAGAAGCATTAAGACGAAAACTAAAAGACCTCGATTTTTTATGGTTGCAAGATAGCGTTTGGGTGACGCCTTATCCTTGCGATGATGAAATAAGATTTCTAAGAGAAATTTTCAGTATTCCATTTAATGTTGATGTTTTTGAAATATCCGATTTGAAACACCATGAAATTAGATTTAAAAAATATTTCAAGCTTTTTAGTTAGGATAAGATGTTTCTCATCATTACTTGTTGTTTGTTATATAAGCTATAGCATTTATAACAAACAAATTGATGGCGGAAACTTTATATGCGGAAACTTTATACCTTATATTTTTGTTATGAATATATAAATAATAAATATATGTGCGGCATAGTCGGTTACATAGGAAAAGAAAATGCTGCCCCGATTTTATTAGAGGGGTTAAAACGACTGGAATATCGCGGCTATGATTCGGCCGGCATGGTTATTTTTGACGGCAAAAAACCGAAAATTAAAATTACAAAAACAAAAGGCAGAGTCAATGAATTAGAAAGTAAGATCGGAGAAAGTTGGAAAGGCAATATGGGAATCGCGCATACGCGGTGGGCAACTCATGGTGAACCGAGTGAAAAAAACGCCCATCCTCATATGGATTGCGAAGGCAAAGTTTTCGTCTGCCACAATGGCATAATTGAAAATTATAAAGTTTTAAAAGATGCTCTTATCTCTCGCGGTCACAAGTTTAAATCGGATACTGATACGGAAGTTTTAGCGCATTTAATAGAGGAAAATCTGCGATATGGAGAAAAGGCGATACTCAAAGCATTAAAACAGGTGAGAGGCACATACGGCTTAGCTATAATGGTAGCCGATTGGCCGGATAGAATAATTTTAGCGCGCAGTTCAAGTCCTCTTGTCATTGGTATTGGTATAGGCGAAAATTTAGTCGCTTCTGATGCGTCGGCTATCGTTGGCCGAACCCGCGACGTAATTTATCTAAACGATGGCGAAGGGGCAATATTAACCCAGAATAAAGTGAAACTTTTTAATATTTCCCGCCTTCATCAAGATTACGGCGGGCAGGCAAAATTTAGAGATTTAAATGTTCCAAATAAAAACTTAAATATTTTAAAACGGAAAGAAAAATTAGAGTGGGATATTGGCGATGCTCAAAAAGGGAGTTACCCACACTTTATGTTAAAGGAGATTTTTGAACAGCCCGAGTCAATTGAGAATAGTTTTCGCGGCCGGCTTATCAGAAATGAAGGTTTGGCAAAATTAGGGGGGCTCGAGAATATAAAAAACCAGATAAAAAACATTAATCGCGTTACAATTACTGCCTGTGGCGCCGCTTATCTTGCCGGTCTAATCGGTAAGTACATGATAGAGGAATACAGCGGAGTCCAATGCGATGCGGAATTGGCGTCAGAACTGCGGTATCGCAGCGCTATATCAAAATGTCAAAATTTAGCCATGGTAGCCATCTCTCAGTCAGGGGAAACAGCCGACACACTGGCAGTTTTAAGGGAGGCCAAGGAAAAAAACATACTTACGCTCGGCATTGTTAATGTTGTAGGCTCATCCATAGCCAGAGAGACCGATGCTGGAGTTTACAATCATATAGGACCGGAAATAGGCGTTGCTTCAACCAAGGCCTTTACGTCTCAACTTGCGGTTTTAACACTTCTCGCGCTTTTTTTGGGCAGGCAAAGAAATATGTCGCTTATAATGGGGAGACGCATTGCCG
>Ga0210050_1003913_pt1 | contig 12809 bp, 13 predicted proteins | sample CryGey132114_all_FD_185463 | JGI IMG/M metagenome (GOLD analysis project Ga0210050, IMG submission 185463) | Groundwater microbial communities from aquifer - Crystal Geyser CG22_combo_CG10-13_8/21/14_all (SPAdes) (version 2) | ecosystem: Environmental > Aquatic > Deep subsurface > Groundwater ...
TAACAGCAATAAATTGAGGGTTTTTGGCAAAGCGGTTATAATTATTTATTATGAAGAAAGCTTTAGTTTGCGGTGCCGGCGGTTTTATTGGTGGGCATCTGGTTAAAAGATTAAAGAAAGATGGATATTGGGTTAGAGGAGTTGATATTAAGACTCATGAATTTTCAAAGTCAAAAGCCGATGAATTTTTTCTTTCGGATTTAAGAATAAAAGAAAATTGCGCCAAAGCGTTAAAAATTAGCGGTGGGTTTGATGAGGTCTATCAACTGGCTGCAGATATGGGGGGAATGGGATTTATTCATTCTGCCGAGTGTGAAATTATGCACAACAGCAGTTTGATTAATAACTATATGATAGATGAAGCTGTCCAAACAGACGCTCGCAAATATTTCTTCTCTTCTTCTGTTTGTGTTTATAGGGATATGGATTTTGGAGAACCGGAAATGACCGAAGAACAAGCATATCCAGCCCAACCGGATAATGAATACGGATGGGAGAAACTATTTGCCGAGAGGGTGCTTTTGGCATACAGCAGGAAGTATAAAATGAAAGTAAGAATAGCCAGGTTTCAAAATTGTTATGGTCCTGAAGGAACGTGGAAGGGTGGTCGGGAAAAGGCACCGGCTGCAATTTGCAGGAAGATTGCGGAAGCGTCTTACGGTGGAGAAATAGAAGTTTGGGGAAACGGTACCGCCGTAAGATCTTATACTTATATCGATGATATGGTTGATGGCATCAGGAGGTTGATGGATTCAGAAATAGATAAGCCAACAAACATTGGGAATCCTGAGTATGTGTCTGTTGACGAACTGGTAAAAACAGTAGCTAAGGTTGCGGGAAAGAAAATCAGAATAAAGCATGTCGAAGGCCCAGTCGGAGTAAAATCAAGGAATTTTAGCAATGCGAGAATATATACCACCGGTTGGAGAGCGAAATATCCATTGGCGAAAGGCATTAAACTAACCTATTGCTGGATAGAGGAACAAGTGAAAAAACAATAATAACCTTCATATAGCTTCACACCCTTAGGGTGTAATACGTTCACACCTTCGGTTTAATGTTGTTTTAAATTCTTTGCTTCAAGGTGTGCTAAAATTCAGATAATGAAGGAGCAAAAAGTATATGTCTCTATTTTATTTAGAGGAAGCTTGGAACTAAAAAAGACTGGCATTCGCGGTCGGTCGAAACCTTAGGCTAGTCCAGTCATCGTGATAATTAGATATTAGCAAAATAAGGAGATTTTGTCAATGTCATTAAGTATAGGAATTGTAGGGCTACCTAATGCCGGTAAAAGTACTCTTTTTAATGCTTTGCTTTCAAGGCAGATGGCAGCGGTGGCGAGTTTTCCTTTTACCACCATTGAGCCGAATGTAGGAATCGTGCCGGTTCCCGATGAAAGATTAGAGAAACTTTCCCAATTGATAAAACCGCAAATTACTACCCCCGCTACGGTAGAGTTTATTGATATTGCCGGCTTGATTAAAGGAGCCCATCAAGGAGAAGGATTGGGCAATCAATTTTTAGCCAAAATTAGAGAAGTTTCGATTATTGTCCATATTGTGAGGGTTTTTACTAATCCTGACGTCCTTCATTATTATGAAACAATAGATCCGGTTCGAGATATCGAAATCGTTAATTTAGAGTTAGAATTGGCTGGGATTAAAAAGCCCTCACTCTATGTTGCCAATGTTTCTGAAGATCAATTGAGTGACAAAAGCTGGGTACCAAAGATTAAGATAGATGAGGAAGAAATCGAATTGGTTCCTGTCTGTGCCAAGTTGGAAGCGGATTTAGCTGACTTTTCCGAAGAGGAAAGAAGGCAATATTTAAGGGAATTGGGAATTGCCGAGAGCGGATTGGATAAATTGATTAAGAAGACTTACGGGATGTTGGGGTTAATCACTTTCTACACAATTAAAGGCGGTAAGGAACTGCGGGCCTGGAGTTTACCAAAAGGTAAAAACGGCCTTGATGCTGCTGGTGAGGTTCATACTGACATGGCAAAAGGTTTTATAAAAGCAGAAATTGTTAATTTTGCGGATTTAATGGGCAGTGGAGGATGGAGAAAGGCTGAGGAAGCAGGTAGGGTCAGACTTGAAGGGAAAGATTATGTAATGCAAGAGGGGGATGTTGTCGAGTTTAAGTTTAATGTTTAGTCGCGGTTATTGACAAGTTGGTAGCCTCAAGGTAAAATTATCATTGAAATTTAAACTTATGGAACGAAAATATGATTTGGTGGTGATCTTGGATCCGGAGATTGCGGCCGAGGAACAAGAGAAACTGCTTTCTAAAATCAAAAAATTCATCCTTGACGCCGAAGGGAAAGTGTCTGAGGTTAAGGAGTGGGGGAAAAGACAGTTAACTTATCCTATTTCAAAAAAAGAAGTAGGTCTTTTTGTGGAAATTAACTTTTCCTTACCCTCGCAATCAGCCCCTTTTCTTAGACAAAAACTACAAGTTGAAGAAAAAATATTGAGATATTTATTGGTAGTTGAAGAAAGGGTGCCTTCTCCGCCAGCCGGCGGATCACGGCGCCCGAAGGAGGTTTAATGTCATCGCGTTCATTAAATAAGGTTCAACTGATTGGGAATCTAACCCGAGATCCCGAGTTAAGATATACGCCGCAAGGAACGGCTGTTTGTACTTTTGGTTTGGCGACTAACCGCTCTTGGGCGACAGAAGGCGGCGAAAAAAGAGAAGAAACAGAATTTCACCGAATCGTTGCCTGGAATAAGTTGGCCGAGCTTTGTTCACAACTTTTGTTTAAGGGCCGCAAAGTTTATGTTGACGGTCGTTTGCAGACAAGAACTTGGATGGCTCAAGACGGAAGCCAAAGGCAGGCAACTGAAATCGTGATCGAAGAGATGATTATTTTGGACAGCCGACAAGCAGAAATGAGTACAAGAGACTCTGCGGCAAAAATTACAGAGCCCTCCCCAGTAGAAATGCCTAAAGTACCGACTGAAGAAACGTCGCCTTCACCTGTAAAAGAAGATAATCCGGTTGAAACTCTTCCGACTGAAGAACTGCCGCCAAAGAAAAAAGCAGCCAAAGCGGCCGAGGAAGAAACTAAGGCAACCAACGAGGACGACTTAACTAAAGATATTCCTTTTTAATTTAAAAGCCAAAAATGATTAAACGTAAACCATTTATAAGAAAACTAAGACCAGTTCTAACGAACTGTCCTTTTTGCCATAGCAAGACTAATCCTAATTTTAAGGATATCGATGTTTTGCAAAAGCATATTTCCGAAAGAGGAAAAATTATCGGCAAGGACAGAACCGGCCTTTGTACCAAACATCAGGCCCGCCTGACCATAGCGATTAAAAGGGCGAGGGTTTTGGCACTTCTTCCTTTTGTGTCTCGGGTGAGATAAAATTTGATTGAGGGTATTCCATGAAACTAACTTTGAAACAAATCAGAAAAGTTATTATTGGTTTGATTCTTTTAGTTCTGGTAGGAGGAATTGGTTATAAACTGGGTGAACAAAAGGCTCGCCTTGAGACTGTTTCTTCTTTTCCTCTTGTCAGGGTTGAAAGGACTTTGCCCGCCGAAAAAGAGGGAAAGGTAGATTTTTCCTTATTTTGGGAAGTATGGGACAAACTCGAGATATCTTATCTTGAGAGAAAGAACATTGATTATAAAAAGATGGTCTATGGAGCGATTTCCGGGATGGTTGCTTCCTTGGGTGATCCCTACACAGTTTTTCTTCCACCGACCGAGAACAATGATGCCAAATCCGATCTTCGGGGAGATTTTGAAGGCGTGGGAATTCAAATTGATTACAACAAAGATCAAAAGATATCGGTAGTAGCACCTCTTTCGGGAACCCCGGCAGAAGCTGCTGGTTTAAAAGCGGGCGACATAATTTTAAGGATTGTTGATGAAGAGCAAAAAGTGGACAAAGATACTACCGGGATTTCTCTTCCTGAGGCGGTGAAATTGATTCGCGGGCCAAAAGGATCGAAAGTCAAATTGACAATTCAAAGAGAGGGAATAGAAAAGCCTTTCGAAGTAGTCCTTAAAAGAGAAACGATTGTGGTGAAGAGCGTGGAGGTGAAATTTGACGAGAAGAACGGTAAAAAAATAGCCATTTTAAAGCTTTCAAGATTCGGTGAGAGAACGGATCAAGAATGGGAAGAAGCAGTTGATTTGATAAACGCAAAGTGCAATCCGCCAGCTGGCGGAGCAAAATGTGCCGGGGTGATTTTGGATTTGAGAAATAATCCCGGCGGTTTTTTGCAGGGATCGGTTTTTATCGGCAGTGAATTTTTAGTGAAAGGTGTGATTGTGCAACAAGATAAAGGTACTGACGGCAAAGAAATTTACGAAGTCAATCGCAGCGGCAAACTTTTAAAAGAGGATCTTGTAGTGTTGGTTAATGGTGGTTCTGCTTCGGCTTCAGAAATTGTGGCAGGTGCCTTACAGGAGACAAAAAGAGCCCGTTTGGTCGGCGAAAAAACTTTTGGGAAAGGAACTGTTCAAGAGGCAGAAGATTTGCCTGGGGGAGCGGGGTTGCATGTAACAGTGGCGCGCTGGTTGCTTCCTTCGGGAAAATCCATTGACAAAGAAGGAGTGAAGCCGGACGTAGAAGTAAAAAATGACGAAGCGAACTTGGCTGAAGATTTACAACTTCAAAAAGCGATTGAACTTTTAACAAATTAACTAACCAAGTATCAGCTTTTTCTCAGTTTGGTATACTATTAATTATAAAGTGAGAAATGCCTAAAAAATTATTTAAGATTGCCCTCTTTTTAATAGTAATTTTCGCAGCAATAATCGGCGGAGATATTTTCGAACGGGCCTTCGGTTTTAGACTGGCAGATAAGATTTTTCCCCAGAAAAAATCGTCAGAAGAAACAATTGTTCAAAGAAAGGTTTTGAATGAAGAATCGGTAGTAACCGATGTGGTAGAGAAATACGGCCGTTCGGTTGTAACCATCGGTATTAAAAAGACGGAAAAAGTTGTTAATCCTTTTGAGAGTTTTTTTGACCCTTTTGGTTTTTTTGGTCTTCCCAAGGAAACGCCAAAAGAACAGAATATTGAACAAGATATAGGTAGCGGATTTGTCGTTTCCAAAGACGGGCTCGTTGTTACCAATAAACATGTTGTCTCTGATACTTCGGCCCAATACCGCGTCTTTACCAGGGATAATAAACTTTACGAAGTCCAAAAGATTTATCGTGACCCGGTGAACGATTTGGCTATTTTAAAAATTGATACCTCTCAAGACGGGCTGGTGCCGGTGGAGTTGGGTGATTCTTTAAATCTGAAAGTTGGACAATTTGTTATTGCCATTGGGGCGGCTTTGGGCGAATTCAGAAATACCGTGACTACCGGAGTTATTTCCGGGTTGGGAAGGACGATTTCTGCCGGAAGCGGTTTTCAGGAAATAGAAAATCTTGATAATGTGATCCAGACTGACGCATCTATCAACCTCGGTAACTCCGGGGGACCGCTTTTAAATTCCCTAGGTCAAGTAATTGGTGTTAATGTAGCGATTGCTTCCGGTGCCCAAAATGTCGGGTTTGCTTTACCGATTTCCGTTGTTAAAGATTCTTTGGATAATTTTAATAAAACCGGCCAGTTTTCCCGGCCTTTTTTGGGCATTAAATATCGCGATATCGAAACAAAGGAAGCAATTGCCAAAGGCTGGGTGGAAGGAGCGGGAGTGGTCGAAGTAGTCGGCGGATCACCAGCCGAAGCAGCGGTGGTTAAGGTCGGCGACATTGTTATTAAAATAGACGGCGAAAAAATTACGAGCAAAAATACAGTATCCAGCGTTATTGGCAACAAAAAAGTGGGGCAGGAAATTAAATTGACTGTTTGGCGGGAAGGAGAGGAAAAAACTTTAATTGTGACTCTTAAAGAAGCGAGTTGACATTTACTTTCAAAATCCTTATGATAATTTTAATCTGACTGCCCAAGAGGCAGTTTTTTACTGCCCGCCTACATTGAAATTACGGCGGATAAAAAAGGAGGTAAAAATGACTGGTGGAGAAAGAGGCCCTCAGGGAGATCAAACATCTATACAAATAGAGGAAGCAAGATTGCATCAAAGTAACAGGGCGATGCTTAACTTAATTGACAACGTGATGGCGGTAAATTCCAGAACCTATAATGATTGGCAAAGATTTAAGGAAAAATTTATTGTGGACAGTGACGGAGAAGAAGTTTTCCCCGGAGTCAAAGCATTGTGGGAGTCAATTAAGAATAGTCCTGAAGCAATTTTGTGTCTTTCCAGGTTGGTTGGCTTGGCTAGAGACGGACTATCTTATTATGCGTTATCCAAGGAGCTCCAATCATCCGATGAACTCCGGCGCCTGTTTCCAAGGGATTAAGTACTCTTAGGAGATTTTTTGTGTTTCGGCAACAATTTTGTCGAGTTTGCCATCCAGGATATCTTCGATTTGGTGAAATGATTTGTTAATGCGATGGTCGGTAACACAGTCTTTTGATTAAGAAGTAAGGATTTTCCCGGAAAGATAGATGTATTAAAACTTGACAAACTCGTCACGTAGGTACAAGATGAGTTTGTATGGTTTTCAGAAAATTTTCATTGGGAGAAATGTTTGAGGGTTTGGCAGAAAGAGCTGTTGACGCGGTTCTTTTAGAGATATATTTTGGTCTGGAATTTCCTCCTTTGAGCAGAAAAGGGAGAGGGAAAATTGAAGGAAAAGTTCTAGAAGATTTAGAAAGTTTTAACTATCAAAGCTTCAAGCGGGCATATAGTTATCTTAAACAAAAAGGTTTCATTCAGACAATTAAAGAAGCGGATTGTCTGCCAAAAATTACCAAAGCTGGCCAAAAAAGGATTAATAGTTTGATTCCATTTTACGATGAAAAAAGAGTCTGGGATGGCAAGATTTATTTAGTAACTTATGATCTACCAGTAGAGAAGAACAAAGAGAGAGACTATTTAAGGAATTTTTTGAAAAAGATTGGTTGCGGGATGCTGCAACAAAGCATTTGGATTACCCCATATAATCCCAGTAATTTCTTAAAGCAATTTATAAAAGAACATGATTTGCTGGAAGAACTAATTCTTGTTTCCTCAGTTGGGAAAGGAGGCGCTATCGCTGGGATGACGTTTACCGAGCTTATAGAAAAGGTTTATCATTTGAGCGGAATTAACGAAAAATATAAAGAATTTATTTTCGAAGCCCAAAATTGCAGAAATAAGATAATAAAAAACAGACTAATTTGTCAATTTCTTTCAATTTTAAAAGATGATCCACAATTGCCTTTTTCTTTGCTGCCAAATGATTGGATGGGTGATAAGGCCCACCGGTTATTTAGAGAGATGACCACGTCGTAATATTACAAAACTCAATCGTAGGTACGATGGGAGTTTGTAATATTTTAGAAAGATGAACAAGGGAGGAGTAAGGAAGTTGAAGGAGGTAGTTGAATTGTGATATGATGTCCGTAATTAAATTATTATTTTTGGACTGCCTGAAAGAGGCAGTTTTTTGGTTTTATTTATTATCTATTTTATTTTTTTATAAAGGAGGGATTATGTCCGCAGAAAATGAAATGTTTGTTGCCGAAAAAGAGGCGGGAATTTTGCAGACCGCCGATGCATTTATAAAAGTGTTTAAAATGGAATCGCTGGTGAAGGCGAGAAATTTGGCTGAACAAATTGCAAGATTTTCTGAAACGCCGATTGAAATTCATCTGACTGATTCAGAAGATAAGGGTAAGGCAATGAGGTTGTTTCTTACCGCTTGCGGGAGAGAGCTTTCTTTGGGATTTTCAGAATCCGGCAAAGTAGAGATTGAATACGATGATGGAAGCTTGCGACAAACAAGTCAAATTAGAAACGTTCCATTGACAAATATTATCTCATCGTGGGGAAGTAATAATACTTCCCGCTTGCTTATTCTCTTAGGAAACAACGGATCAGTTGAAATTTCGAAAGGATTCGGAAGAGTAATAGTGGTGGGATCCTCTCTAAGTAAACCCCCTACGATGTAAGATAATTTTTAAGAGATATTTCGGAGTGATTCGATGAGTTTGCCGATTTTGCCTTCCATGATGCTTTCGATTTGGTGAAAGGATTTGTTGAGCCGGTGGTCGGTAACGCGGTCCTGGGTAAAATTGTAGGTTCTGATTTTTTCGTTGCGCATTGCCCGGCCAATGATGGCCCGTTGGTCACCAAGGGTTTTAATTCTTTTGTCTTCTTCAATTTCCCAAAGTTTTGATCTCAATATTGAAAGGGCGTTAGCCCGATTTTGTTCTTGAAATCTTTCTGATTGAGCGTTGACAACAATTCCAGTGGGAAGATGTTTTAACCTCACGGCAGTGGAGACTTTTTGAACGTTTTGTCCGCCATGTGAAGAAGCGCGATAAAAGTCCCATTCAAGATCGTTGGGACTGATTTGAACCTGACCTTCCGGGATGTCGGCAAGAGTGGCTACCGAAGCGGTCGAAGTGTGAACCCGACCTCTTTTTTCGGTTACCGGCACTCTTTGTACCCGGTGCACGCCCGCCTCGTTTTTAAAGGCCTCATAGCAGCCTAAACCGCTGATTTTGATTACTCCTTCGCCAATGTAAGTTACTTTCCAGCTCTGTGCGAGAGCATATTTGGTGTACATCCGAAGCAGATCATCAGCCCAGAGTTTTGCTTCTTCGCCACCAGGGCCGGGTCGGATTTCAAGAGTAATAATGTTGGGGTTCATATGAATCGTTATATCGTTAGCTCGTTATCTCGTTAAATTTAAACGATATAGCGATATGGCGAGATAACGAAGAAAATTTATGATTTTTTAGTGAGCATTTCCTTAAAACTTTTCGGTCTTTGTGCTTCAAGCCTGGCTTCCTCAATCTTTTTAAGAAGTTTTTTCTTCCTTTTGGGGACCAGGGTTTTCCCGGAAACTGCTTTTTGCTTCGCCTGGAACTTTTCGACTCGTCCTAAGGTATCGACAAATTTTTGCTGGCCGGTATAAAAAGGGTGACAAGCCGAGCAGACCTCAACCCGGATCTCTTCTTTAGTCGAGCCCGTAGTAAAGGTATTCCCGCAGGCGCAAGTAACTTTGGCCTCCGGAAACCACTGAGGATGGATATTTTGTTTCATGGAGATAATTATACCGTAAGGCCAGGCTTAGTTCAACAGCCGTCCTTGGTCAGGTTTTTATCACACTAAAGATTTCGCTTTCTGGGACGGTTTTTTGTTCGCCGGTTGACATGTTTTTGATGACAATCGTGTTTTCAACCGCTTCTACTGGGCCAATAATAATAGCGTAGGGAATTGCCTTTCTATCGGCATATTTTAATTGTTTTTCCATTTTAGCCGAGGGATCTAGATAAACTTCAGTGTTGATATTCCTTTCCCTGAGTTTGTCGGCGATTTCCAACGACTTATCATAAAGTTCGGGTGAGAAAACTGTAACTAACACTTTTGTTTTATTAGCCGGTAGGGAAGGGTATTTGTTGTTTGCGGCCAAAACTTCGGTAAGAACCATATCTCCTATAGCAAAACCAACGCCGGGAATTTTTTGTTTACCGCCAACCAACTCAACCAAATTATCGTAGCGGCCCCCGCCGCCAATAGCCCTGAATTTTTTTTTAGAATCCCAGCATTCAAAAACAGTCCGTGTATAATACTCCAGCCCTCGGACAATACTTGGATCATACTCGGCATATTCGGCTACACCATATCTTTTCAAAAGTTCAAAGATTTTGACTAACCAGGGAGAATCAAGGAAAGCGTTTTTTTCATCGAGAATTTGTAGGATTGATTTAGCTTGGTCTTCTGTCAGCCCGATTTCTTTTCCCATCTCAATAAAATCTTGCCTACTCACTTTATCTTTTTTATCCGCTAGTCTGAAGGTCTCGATAATTTTTTGTTCAGGAATTTGCAGTGAGAGAAAACGCTCCTGCAAAAGTTGGCGGTCGTTGATTTTTATTCTTACCTCTTGGGGAGTGAGGCCAAGTTTTTGGAAAAGAGTCGCGGCGATGGCAATAACTTCTGCGTCCGCTTCCAGATTCTCCGGTCCTAAAATATCAACGTCCCATTGAAAAAATTCTCGGCTTCGTCCTTTTTGTGGCTTCTCATAACGGAATCTCCGGCCGAAGTTAAACCACTTAACCGGAAAAGTCAGTTCGCCGGCTTTTTGCGCCACCATGCGGGCGAGCGTTGGGGTCATTTCCGGCCTTAGAGCGAGAATATTTTCCGATTGATCTTTCAGGGTGAAGGCTTGCTTTTTAACCAATTCTTCGCCTGATTTGGCGGCATATAAATCAAGGCTTTCAATTGTCGGTCCCTCATATTCCTGAAAACCAAAAAGCTCGGCTACTTCTTTAAATTTGGAAGATAGCCAGTTCTGAAAAGCCTGGTCTTCCGGATAAAAATCCCGGGTACCTTTGACTGGTTGGATTAAGTTGTTTGACATTGTTTTCATCATATCACCTAAACATTTTTAATGAAAGATTTATTGTTGGGTGACTGGCGGGAATCCCATTCGACTCACTTTGTTCGCTCAGGGTAAACTTCTCATCCCGCTTGGGGTGACTGGCGGGAATCCCTGCCCGCCATCGGCTTTGCCGAAGGCAATGCAGGCGGGGAACCCGCGATTTCTCGTTCACGGCGAGAAGTGTTGACCGCTACACTACAGCCACCACGTTGAGCCTTACTTCTCGCCTTTCCAGTGCTATTCGCACACGGCTCGAAGAGCGGCTTGACGTGGCAAGCCGCGTATTAAATTAAGGTAGTTTGCTCAATGTATCAATAAAATATTTTCTGAAAATTTCTTTAGGAATTTTTTCGACAACCGTGGTGTTTTTGGTTTTTTCGCTTTTTACTCTCATATCCGCTACAGCCATTCCGCGGGTCAGTTCACCTTCAGTTTCAATTTTAATGTCGTAATCGTTTGTGGTTATTAATTCCGGCTTTAAAAATGAAAAAACCGCCAAAACATCGTATATCATCACCCCGCTAGGTCCTTCGTTTTTTTGAGTGTTTTTAGAGAAGGGGATAACCATTTTTAAAAGATTTTCTCTCAAAACCGTATTTTTAATCATTTTAAAGTCGGTGATCGACAGCCTGAGTTTGTTGCAGACATCCAGCGGAATCAAAGCCTTTTTTACTGGAAAATCAAAAAGAATTTTAGCAGCTTCCGGGTCAACGAAAAAATTAAATTCCGCTACCCGGTTTTTATTTCCCGGAACTCTAATTGCTCCCCCCATAGAAACAATCTCCTTCACTTTTTTCATTACCGAAGGATTTTTTTGCATCGCCGAAGCGATATTGGTCAATGGCCCGAGTGTAATCAGGGTAACTTCATTTGGATTGGCCTTGACTGATTCAATAATTTTTTCAACGGCGTTACCGGTCAATTTTGGTTCATTTTGCGGATCAATTCCGTCCAGTCCGCTTTTTCCATGCACAATTGCCTGAATAAGGTCGCGTTTAAACGGCTTTTCCATCCCCGAATAGACAGGAATGTCGTTTCTTCCTAAAAGATTAAGAATATAACGTGCATTTCTGGTGGTATTTTCGATAGTCGAATTACCACAGACCGTAGTTAAGGCTAAGACGTCTAAAGCATTGCTTTTAATTGCCAGCATAATCGCCATCGCATCGTCATGACCCGGATCGGTATCAATGATTACTTTTCTTTTCACCATTTGGCCTCCTTTTCAATCTTTTTAATTAAAATTGTTAAATAATTAATGTCTTTTATTGAATAATCAGCGACTGTACTTTCACCTCCAATAAAAATTGTTTTCATCCCAAGCGCTTTTGCCGGAATTATGTCGGTTTGCTCCTGGTCGCCGATGGAGAAAACTTGCTTCGGCAGGCAATTGAAAAATGCCAGTGCTTGTTTAAAAGCTTCCGGATTTGGTTTTCTGATGTCGCCTTCGCCAGTAAAGACCGCCCCTTCGAGATATTGGCCTACACCCAAATACCTTAGTGCATTTTTTGCCCAAACAAAAGGAGCAGAGGTTAATACAACCGCTCTGCCTTTAACTTGCTCCATTATCGGTATGAGATTTTCGTTAGGTTCAATATATTCTTTTGGATCAAGATCCCAGGTGGCGGCAAAATATCGATATCGGTCAATGCCGTATGTTTTTTCCACGCCTAAACTGACTTCACCCCCAAAACCCTCTCTTATCTTTTTGTATGTTTGGATAGCCTGCTTACGGCTAATTTTCAATTCTTCAACAAAAAAGCGGTAAACGTTTTCCTTAATATCTTCATAAAACTGTGATTTCACAAAGCTTCCTCCGCTACATTTATCGAAGCGGTACAGAGTTCCGTCAAGATCGAAAATATACCTAAATTTTGTCATATTTTTCTTTTTTAACCACAAAAAAACCAGCTTTTCGGCTGGTTGTTTCTTTTCTGATTAAAAATTTAATTTATTTGAGTTTTCTATTCGTGCAAAACCAGCCGTTTTTAATTCAGCTGATGATGCCAAACCTGATTAGAAAACTTGGTCATTTTCTTAATTTTACCACAACTGCTCTTTTTGTCAATTAGACAAATTTACGGGAGCAGAAAGATGGTCTTGGCGATGGCGGGTTTTCCCTCGGCAGGTTCCGGGTAGATTGCGAGAATTTTTTGATTTTCTTTTAAATCTTTTAATTTTATTATTACTTTGGCGTCTTTGGGATCGGCCAAATCAGTGTTTTTGTCAATTTTCAGGGTGACTGTCTGGTCAAGGTTTTTGATTGCTGTCAGAGTAACTGTAGAAGCCTTACTGTCAATTTCTGTAATGGTACCGAAAAAGACCAACCTCTTTGGGGGAATTGTTTTTAGCGGCGCGACAACTACAACTCTTTTTGCTTCGAGCGTACCATT
>Ga0210050_1003914_pt1 | contig 12803 bp, 10 predicted proteins | sample CryGey132114_all_FD_185463 | JGI IMG/M metagenome (GOLD analysis project Ga0210050, IMG submission 185463) | Groundwater microbial communities from aquifer - Crystal Geyser CG22_combo_CG10-13_8/21/14_all (SPAdes) (version 2) | ecosystem: Environmental > Aquatic > Deep subsurface > Groundwater ...
TGCCTTGATGGGTTAATGGCGATTATTACTATAGCCGCCAAAATCGCGATAATTCCTATGACGACAAGAATTTCAATGAGAGTGAATCCCTTTTGTGGTTTCTTGTCATTTTTTAATCGGCGAATTACAGATTCAATCAAATTCATTGTTGCGTATTTATAGTATCAATCTAACTTTAATTCAAGAATACTGCTACACAAATAAAATAGCAAGACGGGTTTTCAAACCCATAAGTTCTGTTTTGGTGTCTCTATTTTACCAAGCTCGCACCTATTTCAAAATCGCTGATGCTTCGCACGCGCGGAGCGCGTGGTAGCTCTAAATTAAATCGTACGCTCCACGAAAGCCCCGCCACCGCCTCGCTTCACTCGGCAACCCCAAAAAGAAAAAATGTTCCTTGCTCTTCTGTTTTTCGCGGGGGTGGATTTTTTCTAAAATGGAAAGGATATTTTTCTTTTTGGGGTTCTGCCCTCCAAGTATTCGGGCAGTGTGGCGGGGCCTTTCATAATGCTTTTCTTGGACATATTTTCGTAAATTGTGATAAAATATCAAAGTGTTGACTCAAGACTGTTGTTGTGTTAGAAATATACAGAATTGCTCCAATAGTTGAAACAACAACAGTCCTTTGATAAACACAAAAGAAAGGAAAAACACATGATCAAATTCTTGCTACCCATCGTGCAAAAGTTTCGCCGGTTCTACTGGCGTATTGTGCGCCCTGTGACACGGGGTGTGCGAGCAATTGTGGTGAACCAGAATGGAGAAATCCTTTTGGTGGCACACACATACCAAGAGGGATGGTTTCTTCCTGGTGGCAAAGTCAGTAGAAACGAGAAGGATGAAAATGCCTTGCGCCGTGAACTCTCCGAAGAACTCGGCATCCAAATCACTGCGACTCCCCGACAGTTGGGCGAATACGAAAATACGTATGAATACAAGAAAGACACCATTGTGGTGTTCGTCGTAGATTCGTTCACTCAAGTATCGAAAAGACATTTCGAAGTGGAGAAGTATAACTTCTTCAAGCCCGAAATGTTGCCAGAAAAGACATCGCCGGGCACCCGTCGTCGTATTGAGGAGTGGACTGGTAAAAGACAAACTAATAACCAATGGTAAAGGAGGCACAAAATGAAAGAAATCTATCTCGGATCCAACGCGGATCGCGCGTACATCAAGGCGTATCTCGAGAACATTCGGAGACTTGATCCGATTGAGATCACGACACTTCCAAACGCGGTCTGTCTGAATGACGATCGCATCGCAGGAATCGTAAACATAGATCAATTCAGGAGTGTCGCGTATAGTTGTCTTGAGTATATGAAGCAACAATACGGAATTGATCTCGAGCCAGTGAGCGAGGAGCGGTATTACACCGCTTGTCCGCCCGAAGACACAGCGGTTGGTGGTTTCCACGACCCAAGAAGTCTTGGATACCAATACTGGTATCACGCTTCGTTCGTGGTGGCGCTAAACAACAGGACAATCTCGCCGACAATTCGAACGCTGGAGATGGTTCGAAACTTTATCCACGATTGCCTACACCATTCAACTTTCCGATCGTATCGGAGAGCAATGAGAATGCCAGCAAGCTCACCCAGTGCAGCCAAACACCGAGTGCCGGAAGTGTACCGCGAACAATACGGTATCAACTTCCGGAACAAGGATGGAGTGTCGTACTCGTCCACAGAATTGACGGCTTGTTCTCCGGAAGCGATCAATCTCAACTTGCTCATGGACGGGGTCGTCGTCCTTGCTGTGAGTGAAGCTCTCAGGGAAATCGTCCGCAAAGCAAACTGCGACAACGAACTTGAGCAAATGATTCAGCGTGAGATCATGCTTGAGTCATTTGATGCGAACCTTCTGCCACGAGCACATCGTTTTGTGATGCAAGTGACAGAACCGAGCAGGAAGTTCGTCGAGTATTGGGGCAAAGGAGAGTTTATGTCCCTTGTGCTTCAGGCAATGATGACCGGCGATCTTACGGCTATCAAACGTTTCTTCGAAGAACGGACTGGCATCGAGAACACTTGGGAAAAACTCTTCAGGCAACCTGATTTCCTGTTGTCTGAAAATCCTAACATCTAACAGCCCGCTCTCCCAACACGCAGTTTGGCTTGGGAGAGCGGGTTCACCTTCACTCAAAACAAAAGGAGTCACTAATGAACGAACAAGCATTGCTGGACGAAATCTTCACTCGGATGGAAAGTGAAGGCTTCGCCCCAGGTACGGAGCAGTACGAAATCTGCCGAAAATCTCTTGACTTTCTCGGCTTCTCCTACAAACGAAGCGAGGAGTTGGAAGCTGGCACCGTGGTGGACTGTTCCACCCTCACCTCACAATCCCACTGGGAAGGCGCACTTATCGGCATTCCATTTGTCGCTGATAACCAGCGCCAAGCAGTATCTGGGGAGATCATCGCATCTGTAGATAAAATGATTCCCGGTGATGTGCTGGTGAAATATCCATCCTTGGATGCAAGTCCGGACAAAACATGGAACCACGTGGGTTTGTATCTCGGGAGAGATAATGGTGGAGAGCAGTGGCTCATTGAGTCAACAAGTAAGACTGGCGTGAGGGTGGCAAAGGTAGCAGAGTTTGATGCGCAAGGCGGCATCAAGCGCTTCAGTTTAACAACGAAAGTTTTCTCTACTGATGCAGCAAGAAATGCCCTCACTCTCGCGTCCATGGTTCCCAAGTTCGGTCGACTTGGAGTACGACAGTACCTCAAGTCGGGAGGCGAACGTCCCGTACACAACGGCGTTGATGTCTACATCCAACCTGGAACACCTGTGTTCGCAACTGAAGATGGAAAGGTGCGCATTGTCCACGACGAACCCGAAGACGCTGACGGCGTGGAAATCATCGGTGACTCGTTCACTGTACGCTACCGCCCACTTGCTCTCAGTGTCCATGACGGTACAGTGGTTAGAGTGGGTGATCTGATTGGACATGTGGCGGAATCGTCGATAAGCAGTAATATTCAGTATTCCACGACGAGCAACCATCAATCGCACCTGCATCTGGAGGTAGAGATAAATAGCGCTACTCGTATTCCAACCGAGGCAACAATCGGTGGAAAGAGATATGCAAATCATCTCTATCTTTCGAAGATCGGGAGGCTGACCTTACCCTTTCGTTTGTGAATAATCACGGACCCGGTGCAGACAATGCATCGGGTCCTTTTTATTTAATATGTCCAAGAAAAGCATTATGAAAGGCCCCGCCACACTGCCCGAATACTTGGAGGGCAGAACCCCAAAAAGAAAAATATCCTTTCCATTTTAGAAAAAATCCACCCCCGCGAAAAACAGAAGAGCAAGGAACATTTTTTCTTTTTGGGGTTGCCGAGTGAAGCGAGGCGGTGGCGGGGCTTTCGTGGAGCGTACGATTTAGTTTCAAGCCACCACACACGCGGAGCGTGCGACATCATTTGGCTTTGAAAAAGCCGTTAAGTTCTGTTTTGGTGCCGAGGAGAGGACTTGAACCTCCACGCTCTTGCGAGCATCAGCTCCTAAGGCTGACGTGTCTGCCAATTTCACCACCTCGGCATTTTTCTGTCAGAAACATATTGCCACAAAACGAATAAAAATTAAAACCTCCGCATAATTTTCTTGTCATCACGGATAATTTTCTCGCCGTCGCTCGAAAATTTCCGCGATTTCATTCGAGTTTGAAGACTCATCAGAGTCTGAACGACCTGAACCGTTTGTTTCTAATTTTCTTGTCATCACGGATAATTTTCTCGCCGTCGCTCGAAAATTTCCGCGATCCCGACTCGCCTGTTTTTGTTGCTACAAAAACACAGCTCCGTCTCGGACAAGTCCGAAAAAATTCAAAGCAGTTTGAATTTTTTTGGCTTGTCCGCCCAGCAGGGTTCGAACCTGCGACCTTATCCTTAAGAGGGATCTGCTCTACCAACTGAGCTATGGGCGGATATTCAATCTAACGACCTGCCAAAACAGCTATTAGGCAAATACTTAATCTAACGACCTGCCAAAACACCTATGGGCAAACACTTAATCTAACGACCTGCCAAAACAGCTATGGGCGGATATTCAATCTAACGACCTGCCAAAACACCTATGGGCAAACACTTAATCTAACGACCTGCCAAAACACCTATGGGCAAACACTTAATCTAACGATCTACCAAAACAGCTATTGTGGGATACTTATTTTTCTTTTGAACCTATTAAGTTTAAATCATATATAAAAAATTTAAACTTGTGGGACAAGAGGGAATCGAATCTTACAGATTCTGTACACCTTTCGTATTCGCTCCGCTCATATACTCAAGGTTTTCGATTCCCTTATCAAACTCTCGTTTGATGTGGGACAAGAGGGAATCGAACCCTCATCTCTTTCGAGACACGATTTTAAGTCGTGCGCGTATACCAGTTCCGCCACTGTCCCATTTTGTAATTCGTAAAACGGATAGCCCATTTTACTTGAGGCGTGGATGGGAATCGAACCCATGTGTAAGAGTTTTGCAGACTCTCGCCTTACCACTTGGCTACCACGCCATACTGTTTTTGACAAAGTAATACTAACTTCCGCCAGAAAGAAAATCAATTTTTTGCCTGTTTTTTTCACCCCAGTCAACGGCAAACTCTATGGTGGGCATTCGTCCAATGCGCGCGTGTTTGTCTATGAAGCCTTGAAAATCTTTTTTCTTTCGGTTTAAAAATTCAGACACGGACACCTCCTCTCTTTCAGGCAATACAGTAAATAAGATTTTGGCTCTTTGTTGATTGTTTGAGATTATCGCTCCAGTTACCGTAATTAAGGTTGTCCTGTTTGATTCTCCTTCAATAAACATTGCCGCCAAGTGTGCCAAAAGTTCTGATAATTTTTCTTTACGAAAACTTGCTTTGCGCATGCTTTTTTACCAATTATTTTTTTACAAGCACATACACCTCAATTTTATCTCCCGGGGCGATCTCTGTTCTTGATTCTATCAATGCGCCAAACTCCGCACCCTCCTCAATTGTTCCGGTTTTTTGTTTTTGTTGCTGAAGTTCTTTTATTTTACCCTCCCCAATATCTACACCCCGTCTGAAGATTTTTGTCATTTTTCCTGAAGATATACTTCCGCTTTCAACTCTTCCGCCAATAACTTGCTTATCTTTAACACGACTAAAGATTTTTAGGATTTTTGCTTGACCCGAAACTTCTTCCACCTCAACAGACGGCGTTTTATCTTTTATAGCCAAAGCAAGCCATTCTGTGAGTTTATATATAATGTCAAACTCATTTATGATGATATTTTGTCTCAATGCCATACTCCGCGCACGCGAATCAACTTTGGTATTAAATGCTATGACCAATGCGTTGTCATTGACGCAAGCACTTTTAATATCATTTTCTGATACTGGACCGATACCACACAAAACAGTTTTTACTCTTACCCTGTCACTTTCAATTTTTTTTATCTCGTGAAGTATCGCGTCTAAACTTCCCACGACATCGGCTTTTATAATAATAGGGATAAATGTTTTTTCCGTTTCGTCCGTTTCATTTGCACTGACCGGTATTTTCTCAACATATTCCATCGCTTTTTTTAAAGCATCTTGTTTGTTGTCAAAACAAAAAAAAGCAGAACCCACTTCCGGTTGGCTGTCCCAACCGATAATTTTTATGGGACTTGAAAAAGTCGCGGATTCTATGGGTTTGTTTTGGTAATCTTCCAGAATTCTTAACGGTGAAATACTTTTTCCAGACACGGCGAAGGCGCCTCGTTTTACTGTTCCATTTTTTATTATTACCGTGGTTGAAATACCCTTTTTTGTATCCAAATTGCTTTCCACTATTACCCCTTCTCCCTTTGCTTCCGTGTCGCCTTTTAACCCCTCAAGCTCCGCCACAATTAGAATCAGATCAAGAATTTCTTTTACTCCCTCGCCTGTTTTCGCGGAAATCGCCGTCCATGGTATGTTTCCACCAAAATTTTCTAGAAAAATTTCATTTTCGGCGAGATTTTGTTTAGTTTTCTCTATATTGGCTTCGGGTTTATCTATTTTGTTTATTGCTACCACGAATGGCAATGAATCCTCACTCATCCACTTCACAGCTTCAAGGGTTTGGGGCTTAACCCCGTCTTCCGCGGAAACAACCAAAATACCAACATCGGCAACTTTAATACCCCTCTGTCTTATGGCGGAAAACGCCTCATGTCCGGGTGTATCAAGAAAAGTTATTTTGTGTTCCTTACCACCCCCATTTGCAACGCTCACCTCATAAGCGCCGATGTGTTGCGTGATACCTCCAACCTCTTTGTCTGTTACATTTGCTTTCCTTATATAATCAAGCAGGGTAGATTTGCCATGGTCTATATGTCCCATGATTGCTACGACAGGGGGTCGTTCCGTGAGTTTTTCTTTTCTTTTTTCCATTTAACTATTATTTTTGTTGAACTTCAACGATTCTTTGGAATTGTTTATTACGCTTTTTTCTTCTTGGGATAGTTCAAAATCAGAAGAAAAATTTTTTATCGGTTTTGAAAATACGCTTACATGGTCTCGTGAATAAAGACTCGTTATTACCACACCGTCACCCTCTTCGTTTATAAAAGAAGTGGAAAAGCTCTGATTTCCACCGGAGCCGTTGCCCTTGAATGGATTAAATCTCACGGTTTCAATGGCTCGTACGCTTCTTTTTAATCTCATCTCTATCAACTTGAAGTATCCTATTGAATCATTTCTAAATTTGGAAAGTTCTTTTGTTTCTTGATAAATGTTTTCTATTGTTGACTCCAAATCTTTCCCACTCTTTCCTCTAAGAAGTCTTCCCAGTCTGATCTCGGTCCTTACAATCCATACCAATAGGACGACAATCAGCCCAAGCAGTATGTATATCATTGTTGGTGTATCAAGAAAAATCATGGCAATAATATAAGAAAACTCTCCAATAAGAAGCTTATTATACAAAAAAATGGCTCTAGAGCAATGAACAGAGCGGTTTTGATTTAATGGATTAAATGTATAAAATTGTTTAACGATGAAAAAAAGAAGAAAAAAGAAAATCTTTCTTGATTATGCGTCTGCTACTCCGGTTGACCCAAGAGTTTTTGCGGTAATGAAACCTTTTTTTAAAGAGCGATATGCCAATCCGTCCACAGTATACGAAGACGGTGTTTTGATAAAGCAATCTATTGAAGGGTTTAGAAAAAATATTGCCGAGATTTTGGGCGGGCACTCGGACGAAATAATATTTACTTCAAGCGGTACCGAATCTTGCAACATTGCATTGCGTGGTATTTTTCAATCGGCGCAGAAATTGATTCCCAGACCACACATAATAACTTCCGCGATAGAACACCCGGCCGTTTTAGAAACCATAAAAAATCTGGAACAATTTGGCGCCAAAGTTTCCTATCTTCCAGTTGATAAAAATGGTGAAATTTCTATAAATGACTTTAAAAAAGAATTAACGAAAGATACCGTTCTTGTTTCTATTGAGTATGCAAATGGGGAAGTGGGTGTGATAGAGCCCATTAGAGAGATTTCAAAAACCATAAGACAATTCAAAATGAGTAAAAAGAGTTTAAAGAAATTTCCGTATTTTCATACAGACGCTTCCCAAGCCGCCAATTTTCTTTCACTCAAAGTATCAGAGCTTGGAGTTGACCTAATGACTCTGGACGCGTCAAAAATATACGGTCCGAAGGGCTCGGGAGTTTTGTATCTAAAAAGGGGGACTGACATCTCGCCAATAATTTTTGGAGGAGGGCAGGAAGATGGATTGAGGTCTGGCACTGAAAATGTAGCGGCAATAGCTGGTATGTCAAAAGCACTTTCTCTTACGCTTGAAAAAAGAAAAGACGAAAACAAACGCATGACTGCTTTAAGAAACTTTTGCATAGAATCAATACAAAAAAAATTTCCCAATGCTATTTTAAATGGACCGTCAGAAAACAGATTGCCAAATAATGTGAATTTTTGTTTCCCGGGAATAAACGGGGAGTTTGCGGTCATAAAGCTGGACTCTCTGGGCGTTCAAGCGTCTTCGGCAAGCTCATGCAGAACTCTCAAAGAAAACTCTTCCTCTTATGTCGTTGAAGCGCTTCAAAACGGTAATAAAAAGTGTGGAGAGTTGTCTCTTAGATTCACCTTTGGTAGAAAAAGCAAAAAAAGCGATGTGATGGCTTTGCTTGATGCGTTGGGCAAGTTTGTTTCTAAGTAATAAGTAAGAAATAGTTTTTAATGCACAATAACAAAAATTATGGTATAATGCGTTTTCGGTAGCTGACCGTTCAAACAAAATAACGCAAAATAATAAATGGAAGATTTAAACAAAAACCAACTAATTCTCTTAACCCTTTTGATTAGCTTCGTAACGTCTATCGGTACGGGCATAATAACCGTTTCTCTTCTTCAAGAGGCGCCACCCAACATTACTCAAACAATCAACAGGGTGGTGGAAAAGACAATAGAAACTGTTGTTTCAGATTCGGGAAGCGCGCAAAAAACAAAAGAGGTGACGACTGTTGTGGTGAAAGAAGAAGATTTGGTTATTGATGCAATTGAAAAAAATTCTAAAAGCGTTGTAAGAATAAAAGATAATGCCATAGCGGATGGGGTCAATCAGTTTTATGGAATTGGTTTCCTTGTAAACAAAGACGGAACAATCGCGTCTGCTCTCAGAGACACATTTAATCAAGGTTCAACCTATACCGCCACCTTCTCAGACGGCACCTCATTTTCTTTAAGACCCAATGGAGTTAATGTTACGAATGAAATTGTTTTTTTTAGTATGATAAAAGACCCAAATGTATCATTACCATCCGAACCTGTGAAATTTACAAATTCAGAACCCAAGCTGGGTCAAACCGTAATTGTTATAGAGGGTTTGGATAAAAATATTATATCCATAGGCAGGATTTCCAGTTATATATATCCCAATCCCGACCTTCCTGCCGAAGGTCAAGTCCCTACACATTTCACGACTGACATAATTTCCAAATCAACAACTGTTGGCGGTCCAGCGGTTAATCTCGCTGGAGAAGTTGTCGGCATAAGAATACCAACGGCCGAAGGGTCAAGCGCAAATTTCGTATCCCCGTCCATATTAAAAGAAGCAGTAACACAACATTTCGCCGAGTAGTCTTGTTTTGACCGTGTGTGGCCAGTATCATATTATTGTATAATAAAAACTATGCCTCCATTTCATCAATTTACAACAAAAGCAAAGGAAGCCATAAAAAAAGCCCACGAGCTGGCTATTGAGCGCGGTCAAAACCATGTCGGTCCGGTACACCTACTGTCCGCTCTCATAATGCAAGATGAGAGCATGGTTACTTCAATTCTAGACAAACTTGATATTGACACAATCCTTTTGACTGATTCACTTTTGGAAATTATTGAATCTCCGGAAACCGCTTCCACTATCGCCTCATCTTATCAAATTTACATAACGCCGGAATTGGCGCAAATACTTGAATCTAGTATAAAGGTCGCCCAATCTCTTTCTGACGAATTCGCATCAACGGAACATCTTTTTATCGCCACATTGGAAATTTCCGGACCGGCCAGAGACTTGTTGGCGAAGTTTAAAATTGAAAAGAACACGGTTCTTGCCGTGCTTGAAGAGCTACGCAACACCAAAACACCGGAAGGAAAGGAATCAAAAAAATTAAAATCCATACTCAAATATACTCGCAGTTTGACAAAACTCGCTTCACAAAACAAACTAGACCCGGTTATTGGGCGTGATAACGAAATCTCAAGAATCATTCAGATTCTGTCGCGAAGAACAAAAAATAATCCGATACTAATAGGTGAGGCGGGAGTTGGTAAAACCGCAATTGTGGAGGGCTTGGCGCAGAGAATGATAAATGGAAATGTTCCGGAATCCATAAAAGACAAAGAACTTGTCTCTTTGGATCTCGGGCTGCTTATTGCTGGGACAAAATATCGTGGAGAGTTTGAAGAGCGTCTAAAAAATATTTTAAAAGAAATAGAAAAATCAGAAGGTAAAATCATACTTTTTATAGATGAGATACATACTATTGTTGGAGCTGGTGCCGCAGAAGGGGCGCTAGACGCCTCTAATATGCTAAAACCGGCCCTAGCTCGCGGCGAATTAAGGGCCGTGGGAGCAACCACTCTCAAAGAATATCAGAAGCACATAGAAAAGGACCCCGCCCTTACTCGCAGATTTCAGCCGGTGTATGTAAACGAACCGTCGCAAGACGACGCAGTTACAATACTTCGTGGTTTGAAAGAAAAATATGAGCTTTATCACGGTGTTCGTATTACGGACAATGCCATTGTTGCCGCAGTCAATCTTTCCAGCAGGTATATAACCGACAGATTTTTACCAGACAAGGCCGTTGACTTGATAGATGAAGCAGCTTCACACTTGAAAATTTCTCTTGAAAATATGCCACCAATTTTGGAAGAAACCCATTCCAAAATAGTAAAACTTGAAATTGAAAGAGAAGCTCTAAAAAAAGAGGTGGTTAATACTAAAAATCAGAAAACAAAATCAAGAATAAAAGAAATTGAAAAACAGATCGCTGATTTGAAAGAAAAAACTTCAGAAATAGAGTTGAAGTGGAAAAATGAAAAAGAAACTGTTACTGCGATAAAGGCCATAAAGAAAGAGCTTGAAGAAATCCGTCTTGAGGCCGACAAGGCCGAAGCACAGGCGGACCTCTCTAAAGCTGCGGAAATAAGATATTCAAGAATTCCAACTTTGACAAAAGAGCTTGAAAGCAAGGCAAAGAGACTGAAGCGTCTTCAAAGTTCTAGGAGAATTCTTAGAGAAGAAATTATGGAAGCTGATATTGCCGAGGTGGTTTCTCGTTGGACAACCATACCAGTTACCAGGATGTTGGAAGAAGAGGCCGAAAAACTCTCGCGCATGGAAAGCTTCTTAAAGAAAAGAATCATAGGGCAAGATGAATCGGTACAAAAAATTTCGGACACTATCAAGCGTTCACGCGCGGGAATTTCTGACCCAAACAGGCCGATTGGCTCATTCTTGTTTTTGGGTCCCACCGGAGTTGGAAAAACAGAGCTGACCAAAGCTTTGGCGGAGTTTATGTTTGATGACGAGTCAGCTTTGATTCGCGTTGATATGTCGGAGTTTATGGAGCGTCATGCGGTATCAAAACTCATAGGTTCGCCACCGGGGTATGTCGGGTATGATGAAGGAGGGCAGTTGACGGAGCTTATAAGGCACAGACCATACGCTGTCGTTTTGTTTGATGAAATTGAAAAAGCTCATCCCGAGGTCTTCAATATTCTGCTCCAAGTTCTTGATAACGGGCGTTTGACTGACGGCAAGGGAAGAACCGTTAATTTTAAAAATACGGTTATTATTTTGACTTCAAATATAGGCGCACAGTACATAGACAAGATGGAGAAAATCGGTTTTTCCGACAAAAGACAGGATAAAGAAAATTATGAAGACGCAAAAGTCAAAGTAATGGAAAGCATCAAGGATCATTTCAGACCGGAATTTATAAACAGGTTAGACGACATATTGGTCTTCAATATATTGTCTGTGGAAGCGGTCAAGGAAATTGTTATGATACAAATTGGAAAAGTAAAAGAGAGGCTTTTGCAAAAAGAGATATCTCTTGAAATTAGTCCGCAAGCCGTAAATCTTTTGGCACAAAAGGGTTATAGTCCGCAATATGGCGCGCGACCTTTAAACCGCTTTATCCAGAGCAAAATTCTTACTCCAATAGCATCAATGATGATATCCAAAGATGTAACCAAGGGAGGGGTTGTAACGGTGGGTGTTAAAGGAGAGGAATTTACTTTTGATATTAAAAGAGGGAGAAAGGGGAGTCTTTGGGTTGAAAGTTTCGTGGAAGAAAAAGGGAGCGCAAAGACCAAGTAATTGAAAAATGAGAGCTTATAGAATAGAATCTGTAAGTATTTTTAAATGTGTCGGCATTGGATCGAAAGTGTATGGAAAGAATAAAATTTTTGTTAGAGTGTATTTAGTAAAATCATAAAATGCGTCGGTGGCGGAGTGGTCAATCGCAGTAGACTGTAAATCTATCGCCCATCGGGCTACGTAGGTTCGAATCCTACCCGGCGCACCAAAATAAAAATAAGTGGCAGAAGTCGTCCTTATTTTGCGTGTTTGACTCGGTGTGTTAATCATATACTATATGCAAGGGAGCGGTTCACAGTAAACTTGGGATAAGGGGGTTCAGATGACACTTACCTTTTCCGGTATCGCACTAAGGAATTTTGTTGAAGACATGGTTAGTAGAGGGATTAGCGGGTTGCCCGTGTCCTTGCTGTCAACCGCATTTGAGGGTTGGGTTTACTCTTCCGACTACACAGTATGGGGAAAAACTCGACTACTCTACTTTCTATTGTTTCCGTTGAATGTTCTTATCTGGAGCTTCCTTTTGGATAGGGTGCGAGAGAAGTACACCGTTACCAAGCACACATTTTTCAGAAAGGTGTTAGCAGACGGTTCGGCGCTTATTCTAAGCGTTGTCCCAATATATGTTGTGTGCGCGACTATTGCCGGCGCTAATATTCGCCAAATTGGAGCGGTGGTCTTGTGGAGTGCCATTCTCGGTTTGTTTGCCGGTAGGATAAACGGTCTGGCGCGCGATTTTCTAAGAAAGTATTCCAAACTTTTCTGGGTCGCCAGAAGTGCCAAGCCGTCTTGACCTTAGTGGTTTGAGACGGCTTTCGTTTTCACATTGCATAAGGCCACATACATATTGCACTCTTTAGGAAACTAAAGAACATGCATATTTTCAGCAAGTTTCGTGGCACAAAAGGCTTCATTTCGACATGGGAGAGAGTGATACGCTTTCGGTATATGAT
>Ga0210050_1003954_pt1 | contig 12717 bp, 17 predicted proteins | sample CryGey132114_all_FD_185463 | JGI IMG/M metagenome (GOLD analysis project Ga0210050, IMG submission 185463) | Groundwater microbial communities from aquifer - Crystal Geyser CG22_combo_CG10-13_8/21/14_all (SPAdes) (version 2) | ecosystem: Environmental > Aquatic > Deep subsurface > Groundwater ...
AATAACCTTAGAATACATAGTAAACTAAAAATGCCTCCAGCTATATATGCTAGGAAGCAAAGATTATTAACTAATTATGTGCCAATTAGAGTATAGACAGATTGTCTAAAGAAATGGGTACCCACCACTTACAAAATTCAAGCTATTAAGACAGACCATGGACAAATCTTTACTAACTACTATTTAGGCACAAACAAAAGGAGTGATTTAACAGTTAAGACTTTGCATGGCTTGGATATTTTCTGTCGAGAGCATAAGATCATTCATTATTTAATAGATCCTGGCAAGCCTGCTCAAAATGGGACAGTTGAACGTAGTCAGCGAGAAGATCAGGAGAAGTTCTATGAAAGATTCAAGTTTAAATCACTAAAAGATTTAGAGCTTAAGTTGAGTATATGGAATCATCAGTACAATAATCTAGAACATTGTGGCTTAGATGGAAAAACACCCAATGAAGTGTTAGAATTAAAAGCGCCAAATGTGCTTAGTTAAAACAATTGTATACCCCAATGCCAAGCATTGGGGCTTGTTGTTTTTATTTATATTTCCTCGGATTGTTCTTTGATGTATTGAGTAATGTCTTCTTTAGTTAATCCAGGGCCTACTGTTCTGACGAAATAACCTCCTACCCAAACCTCACTTCCCCAGTATATTTGTTTTAACCAAGGATAATGCTCAAATAATGCTTTAGTACTAATGCTTTTGAGTATTTGCACTGCTCGGCTTGGGGCAATCCTCGGAGGGGTACTGAGGAGTAAGTGAACATGGTCTGAAAGTATCTCTATATTGCTTATTTCCATATCATAGGCTTCAGCAATTTTTCGCAAAAGCTTTTTTACTGATTCTTTAGTATTTTCTTTAATAAATACCTTTTTTCTGTATTTAGTGCACCAAGCAATGTGATACCATATTTCATACCTGGCATGACTAGTTCTTTTGATTGACATAGTGTAAATAACTTACACTATTTAAGGCTTTTGCTCAAATTGCTTACGCCTATCTACGCTATCCTTCCCCAATGTCAAGCATTGGGGCTTGACGCTGGGGTTAGTCAATAGGGGAAATTTATTATGAAAAAATGGTGGATTATTGGGATTTTAGCTAAATTTAAAAACGCCCCCAATTTTTTAAGGAGCGCTTTTTCTTTATGATTTTGATTATTTTGTGCCAAGGATTCTATCTCCGGCATCTCCCAAGCCGGGCAAGATATAGGCGTTAGTATCCAAGCCGTCATCAATGGCGGCGGTAAAAATGTCCACATCAGGGTGTGTACGTTGCATATGTTGCATGCCTTGGGGAGCCGAGACTATAAATAATCCTTTGATATTTTTACAGCCGGCTTTTTTTAAGACATTTATAGCATGGACAGCAGTACCACCGGTAGCCAGCATAGGGTCAATAATAATTGCCAATCGCTGGTCAATATCCGGAGTTAATTTGGCATAATAAGGCACAGTTTCAAAGCTTTGTTCATCTCGATGGGCACCGATGATGCTAATTTTGGCATTAGGAACCAGCGCTAGGCAGCCATCCAGCATACCAAATCCGGCTCTCATAATAGGCACTAAAGTTAGTTTTTTGCCACGGACTTGTTCTACTTTGATATCACCAGACCAACATGTAATTTTCACATCTTCTGTGGGCAGATCTTTGGTGATTTCAGCCATCATTAAGATGGCGATTTCATTAGATAATCTTCTGAAGTCCTGCGTACTGATATTTTTCTGTCGCAGTAACCCTAACTTGTGCCGAATCAAGGCGTGTTTGACAATTTGAATCATTGCTTTTTCCTTTTTTTAAAATGGACATTTAATCAATTTCAGACTAGCTTAGAAGCAAGGGGCTTGTCAAGATTGGGAGTTTTTATATTTTTTGAGCAAAACGAAAAGGCCTAAGGATTTTATCCTTAGGCCCTACATTTTCGATCAAGCTATTAATAATAGTTTGTTTTGATTCGGAAATTATTATTAAAGAACACCCGCTCTTTATGTTTATTAAGCACCTCGGTCAGGTTAGCTTCCACATCCTCGAATGTTAACCAGATAGTCCTGATTAAATTAATTTCAAAGCCAGGCTCATTTGATAGTGGGTCAATAGATTCAATGACAGCAAAATAATTATCTCCTTCGTTGCGTGAGCAATCGCATAATAACAGACCGCTGCTGTCGGCTACAATTAATAATTGTTTTAAAATCCCTGGATCAAAGTTTGATGCATCGCCTTGTTCCCAGGTCAGATTGAACGAACTGTATTCGTTACAACTGCAATAATCAATATCCAGATTTAGAGTTACACCATCATAATTGTCCCTCGTGGGCAGATTGATTATTATCATCACTAATGCAACGATTATAATGCCAATAAATAAAGACTTGGAATTCATAAAACTCCCTCCTATATTAAATGAATGCAGTGTTGCTGAAGCAACTTGATTTTTAAAAGTTCTTTTATCTTAAAGGATATTTATAGATGATAAATTGATTTTTGTCAAGTCTTATCAGTAATGAATAGACAAAAATTTCAGATCGGTTATAATATAATAATAGTATTTGATAAAGATGAAAACAGTACAAAAAAATTTAATAGCGACTTTGTTAATTACAGGATTTTTAAGTTCTTCTATTTTGTGTTGTTTGTTATTTAATTCTATGGAAATGCCGGATCATAGCCATCATGCAACAGCAGCTAGCCAATGTTGTCATAGTAATTTGGTTTTTAATATGGTACACGATACACCTTTTATCATAGGCGATAGTATCTTAGAGTTTGCTTTTTTTGTCTTTGTTATTGTATATCTTTTCGTTAAGAGCAGTTATCAAAATAAGTTGCAGGGTATTGCCCATTACTTTAAAATTAGAGACCGTTACGGCGGCTTTAAACTTTTTTATTATCTCTTAGCGTTTTTTAGCCAAGGAATACTTCATCCGAAAATTTATTAATATTTTATATTAACTCTACTTTGTTTTTGCAAGAAGTAATCAGCAGTAGGGTTTTTTGTTATTTAAAAATTTTTTAAAATATTAATTTAAATTATATGGAACAAGATGAATATAGAATCAGAGGGCTAATCAATAATTTAAGCCCTAGATCAGCTTTTAGAACAGGGATGTTAACCGGTTTAGGTATTGTTTTTCTTCTTGGATTTTTTGTGCTTTTGGGAATTTTATTTACTAAAAATGATGGTGTGAGCGCCTACAATCAAGAGGTTAAAGATAATGGTAATCCTCTGGCAGTTGCTCCAGATTCAGCTGGGACAGGAGATATTAATATCAAACCAGTTAGCGCAAAAAACGATTGGATTAAGGGAGACAGAAACGCTCGGATTAGTATTATAGAATTTTCTGATTCAGAATGTCCGTTCTGTCAGAGGTTTCACAGCACCATGCAGCAAATTGTTGCTGAATATGATGGGGAGGTTAATTGGATTTATCGTCATTTCCCTTTAGTATCTTTACATTCCAAAGCATCTAAGGAAGCAGAGGCCACTGAATGCGCTGGTGAACAGGGAGGCAACGACGCTTTTTGGGCTTATATAGATGAATTATTTGCTATTACGCCAGCTAATAATGGTTTAGACCTTAATCAGCTTCCGGAAATTGCGGGGACCATTGGTTTGGATGTGGATCAATTTCAAACTTGTCTGGATTCCGGAAAGTATGCCCAAAAAATTCAGAACAGTATTAGCGAAGCTCAGGCAGCCGGAGCTCGGGGCACTCCTTATAGTGTCATTTTAGCTGGAGACAAAAAATTGGTAATTCCCGGAGCTTTACCCTTAGAACAGGTCAAGAGTATGATTGATACTATTTTGTAATTAAATAACAGATAATTAAACAATTATTTATGAAAAAGATATTATTAATTACTTTACCAGTTATTGTTTGGGGGGTAATTTATCTGAATTGGCCTTTTTCCTCTAGTCAGATAATTAATGGTGCGGGTAAAGTCACCGTCTACAAATCTCCAACCTGTGGTTGCTGCGTTAGTTATATTGCTTTATTGAAACAGCAAGGTTATGAGGTGGAGACTATTGCTACTGAAGACATGACCAACATTAAACAAGAGTATGGCATATCATCGGACATGGAGAGTTGTCATACGGCTGTTTTCGGGAATTATGTAGTAGAAGGCCATGTTCCTTTTGAGGCTATTGAAAAGTTATTGGAAGAAAAACCAGACATCAGAGGTATTGCTTTGCCGGAAATGCCGGCTGGCTCGCCTGGTATGCCAGGTGTAAAAGGTGAACCTTTTACAGTTTATGCTTTGTCAGATCAAGAGCCAAGTATTTATTGGCAGCAATAATTATTTATTTTTTTAAAAACATATGGAAAAAAATCAGAACAACCATCTGCAGTGGTTGATGGCAATCGTTATTATTAGTGGAGTAATTTTAGGGGGTAATTTATTCGTATCTTATAATTGGTCTATGGCCGGTGTGCATCATCATGATGATAATGATCAGATGGCTATGTCTATGGCAGAAAGTCGTTTGGCCTTTATAAATCATCGTAACAATATTGTCGGTAATTTAATCACCCAAGAAAAATATGCCTGTTGTTTGGCTAAACCTTGCACCTATTGCATAGAAAAGACGCCCGGTCACGGTGAAGGAGCGGCTTGCCGCTGTTTAGATGATGTAATGAATGGTCGCCATCCTTGCGGCGAATGTATTGGTGAGATTTTGGAAGGTCATGGCAATAAATATATTGCGAAGTATTTTGCAACGGCTATTGCCGAAGAAGTAGGCATTGATCATCTTAAGGCCATTAAAGAAATTATTGCTGAAAAATATAATATCAGTTTAGATGAGCAGATTTATATAAGGTGATTTATTGGCTTATTAAATTATTTTACTATATCATATAGATATGGTTAGTTTAAAATAAATTTATCACTATGTTTAAGAAATTGAATTTATCTATCAAAGGCATGAACTGTGCCAGTTGTGTCAAGCATATTGAAGACGATTTGATGAAGTTATCGGGTATTAAGAAAGCCAACCTTAATTTTGCTTTGGAGCAAGCCCTAGTTGAATACGACAATAGGCAATTATCCGAAAAGGATATTATTACTACTATTAAAAAAACCGGTTATGAAGCCAGTGTCATCCCAACTGATAAATCTCTGTATCATCAAGGAGATCATACTGGTCATGCAGCTGCTGAAACAGAAAAATTAGTTCGGCAGAGATTACAAAAAGTAATTATAGCCGGTCTGGTGACGATTATTATTTTAGTTTTGTCCTTTTTAATTAAGTTGCCAAGCAGTCATTTTATAATACTGTTTTTATCCCTAGTGGTTATTTATGCTGGCCGTGAGTTTTTTAACATTGGTTTTCCCTCTTTATGGCGGAGGAGACCAGATATGGATAGTTTAGTTGCTTTGGGGATCACAGCTGCTTTTCTTTACTCCACTTATGTAGTTTTATTTACCGAGCAGCAGGCGGAATATTTTATGGATGTGGGAATGATTATAACTTTTATTTTATTGGGTCGATATTTGGAAGCTAAAGCTAAAGGCAGGGCTTCTGAGGCCATCAGGAAATTATTACAGCTATCCGCTAAGGCGGCCCATAGAATAATTAAGCATGATAAAGTTCAAGACGTGGAACTTACTCAGGTGCAGATTGGAGATAAGCTTTTAGTTAAGCCTGGTGAGAAGGTGCCAACGGATGGTATCATCATTGAAGGTCAGAGCGCTATTGATGAATCTATGGTCACCGGTGAAAGTATTCCAGCCGCCAAAGGTGTCGGCGATAAAGTTATTGGCGCTACGGTAAATGGCACTAAAGTTTTTATCATGAAAACTGAAAAAATTGGCCGAAAAACTATGCTTTCCCAGATTGTTAAAATGGTTCAAGAAGCTCAAATGTCCAAGGCGCCTATTCAAAAAATAGTAGACAGAGTATCTAATTATTTTGTCTGGATAGTTATTGCTATTGCGGTTTTGACTTTAGTTGTTTGGTTGATTTTATCTGGAGATTTGTCTCACGCGCTTATTTATATGGTGACGGTTTTAATTATTGCCTGTCCTTGCGCTTTAGGACTGGCTACGCCAATTTCAATAATTGTCGGCAGCGGCCGAGGTGCGTCAGCTGGTATCTTGATTAGAAATTCGGAAGCTTTGGAGAAAATTCATAAAATTTCGGTTATTGTTTTTGATAAGACTGGAACTTTAACCAAAGGTAAACTCGAAGTGATGCAAATTTCTGGCAGGGATGACCTTTTAAAAATTGCTCATTCTTTAGAAGTAAACTCTGAGCATCCTCTAGCTCAAGCAGTAATCAAAAAAGCTAAACAGGCCAATTTGGTAGCAGAGAAGTTGGAGGATTTTGAGTCTCTTCCGGGGAGGGGCATTAAAGCTCGACTGGGGGGCAAAAATTATTTATTAGGGAATTATATTTTTCTCAAAGATCAAGGCATTTATTTAATAGATCAAGAGAAGAATAAAATTAAAGCTATCGAAGAGCAAGGTCAAACCGTTTTGATGTTAGCCGAGGATAAAAAATATCTTGGTTTTATCGCTGTGGCCGATAAAATTAAAGATAGTTCAGCGCAAGCTATTATTCAATTAAAGAGACTAGGTATCCAGACAATGATGCTGACTGGGGATAATTTATTGACTGCTCAGGCGATAGCTAAGCAACTAGGCATTGATAAATTTCAAGCCAGATTAATGCCGGAAGACAAAGTGGCCAGAATAAAAGAGTTACAAAGTCAGGGGCAGTTTGTAGCTATGGTCGGAGACGGGATTAATGATGCGCCAGCTTTAGCCCAAGCCAACGTTGGTTTGGCTTTGGGGACAGGCACAGATGTAGCGGTTGAAGCCGGAGAAGTGGTTTTGGTCAAAGGAGATTTAATGAAAGCAGTAGAGGCTATTAAACTCTCTCAAGCGACTTTAAAAAATATTAGACAAAATTTATTTTGGGCTTTCATCTATAACACAGTTGGTGTGCCTATTGCGGCCTTAGGATTTCTTAATCCCGCTATTTCAGCGGCGGCCATGGCCTTTAGTAGTATTTCGGTAGTGCTTAATGCCTTGAGGTTAAAAGTTATTAAGTTGTGACTTTGAGACATATAGTTTTCAAAAAATAGAAAACCACCCCTTAGTTTCAACAAGTTAAATTTGTTTTAATTATGGGGCGGTTTCATTTTTAGCGGAGCAGTTCAGGGAATTCTTTTAGCCCTAAGAAGTCATAGTCTATCAGTTCCCTTGAAATAAACTGGTCATCATCGTAAGTCGTCCGGTAGGTTTCTTTATAAAGGCAGGTGTAGGTCTTGCCTTTATAAACTTTTTTCCAAAGGTCAGGCCTTTTGATGACGAAGTTGCCGTGTTGGCATTGAAAGAGTATGGTAAATTCTTCCTTGATGTTAACACTGGTGACAGTCAGGCCCATGCCTATTTCCCCAGAACCGGTTATACCTCCTGTAGGACTAACGGCTGTGCCATGGCTGGCAGGGACATAGATTAATTCAGTAACTGTGACTTGCTCCTCCAGAATATCTGAATGCTCTGTTACTATTTTTTGGCATCCAGTTATTATTAAAAAAAGGGGCAGAAGTATTAAGAAGATTAATAAGCGTTTCATTGATAATCCTTTCTTTAAAATTGGGTTTTGTTGATGTACAGAATAAACCAGCTTAACAAGAGATTGAATTTTTGTCAATGAGATTGTCGAGGCGTGTTTATTGTTACTTTGGATAATTTTTTGATATAATAAAACTATCAATTATTAAATTTTATAACCATGGAAACAAATCAATTACCTAAAATAAATATGGACACTTCGGAAACTGGCTGTTGTCCCCGCTTCAATCCTCAAGGTTGGGATCAGGAAACTTTTAGTTTTGACAATAAGCTGTTTGTTAAAGCTAAAACCAGAAGTTTTTTTCACCTGCCTCTAAATATAAAACCGGTGTTTATTAAAACCATGAAAAACATTGATGATGCTCAGGCCCGGCTTAAAGACAGTTATTTGATTCTTTCCTATGACCCTTCAGCTTGGACTGGGGAGCATTATTTTGCGGTAGAAAAAGATGTGCCCGGCGAGGAAATGGTTCGGCTAAGCGGTCATTATATAACTAAAGTTTTTGAAGGGCCTTTTCAAGATGCTAGAAAATGGGTTAAAGAAATGCAGCAGTATGTTAAAAACAAAGATAGGGAGCTTAAAAAACTTTATTTCTTTTATACTACTTGTCCTAAATGCCTCAAGCATTACGGCAAGAATTATACAGTTGCCTTTGCTGAAGTGTGAATTTAAATAAGAGCGATTTTCTGATATACTTAATTAAAATAATTAACTTTAAAAACTATGGAAGAACAAAAAAACAATGCTGCTAAACATGCTTTTTTCTATTTTTTGTCGTTGATTGCTCTGGTATTTGTGGCAATAGCTACTGGGACCATCATTTTTCAAATCATTAATAAAGAAATAGTCGATATTATTAATGAATATAGTGGTCTTTATTCAGATGTGGCTATTAGATTTGGTATTTCCGCTTTGATTATTGCCACGCCTATTTTTTATGTCACTGCTCGTCAGATTTACAAAAATTTAGCCAGCGGAGCTTTGGATAAGGATTCTGGCGTACGTAAATGGCTTACTTATTTAATATTATTGGTAGCCATAGTGGTGATGATTAGCTGGTTGATTAGTACGCTTAATAGCTTTCTAGGCGGAGAGATTACTACTAAATTTATTTTAAAATCCGTTACAGCTTTATTTATTTCTGGCTTTATTTTTTCTTTTTACCTCTATGATATTAGAAGAGACAAAGCGGTTGGTAAGAAAGATAAAGTAATTACTTCTTATTTTTATGTTTCTCTGGCCTTAATTCTAGTGGTTTTGGTAGCTGCTTTTATGTTCGTTGACTCTCCTGTTAAAACTAGAAACAAGAAAATCGACCAGTCAATTGTCGATGATTTTAGTCGATTGAGTGGGGCTATCAATAGTTATTATAATTATTACGATCACTTACCGGAGAATTTGGAACAAGTAACTATGGAGTATGATTATATTGATGAAGATTATCTCAATAATCCCCAGACTGATCAGGCGTATCAATATAATGTTTTAGGCTCTAAAGAATATGAATTATGCACAGACTTTATTACCAGCAATAAAGATAAGGGGGCTCTTGACGATTTTTATAATCAACAATGGCTCCATGAGGCCGGCTATCAATGCTTGAAACAGAAAATTACCAAAGAACCAGCTGGTATGGAAGACGTCAGGCCTTTATAGTAATAGACATAAGATATGAATATCTTTTTATTCTTAGGACTCGCTTTTTTTATCGTCTTTATATTGGGTTTCTTTTTGGAAAAAATAAAGATTCCTTGGATTTTTGCGGCTCTAATCTTAGGATTGTTTTTATCTTTTAATCAGACTTTTTTTGATTTAGCCCATTCTGCTAATTTTGAATTTATGGCTAAGTTGGGCATATATTTTTTGTTGTTTTCAATTGGCTTTGAATTTGATTTGGTTAAGATCAGAAAACTTGGTAATTTTATAGTTAAATCAACTTTTTTTATTATATTCTTTGAAGCATTCTTCGGTAGTTTATTGATTCATTTCGTTTTTGGTTATGGTTGGCTGGTGGCGATTTTAGTTGCCCTGTCCTTTGCCACTGTTGGCGAGGCGATTTTGATTCCCATTTTAGATGAATTTAAGTTAATCAAAACCAAATTAGGGCAGAGCATTTTAGGCATCGGCACATTAGATGATTTAATAGAAGTCGCCGTGATTGTTGTTGTTGTTTTGTCCCTACCCTTTTTATCTCATAATATTGATGCTAGCGGCCATCTTAATTTTATTTGGATTTTAGTTTGCTTATTTATTTTCAGTTTTGTTTTGTCAAAATTACACAATAAAGTCCTCTTTACTAAATTTGCTAAAGTGGAATATATTTTCTTTTTGGTTTTGACAGTCTTTTTATATTTTTAGGTATTGGTATTTTTGGTGAAGCTAGCTTAGCCAGTATTGGCGCTCTGTTGGCCGGGGTGGGAGTTAAAAATCTTTTGCCAAAAATTCGACTGACCGCTATGGAAACAGAAATTAAATTATTAGCTTATGGTTTTTTTGGACCTATATTTTTTCTCTGGGTAGGCATTGATACTAATCTTAGATATCTTTTTAGTAATCCCATCTGGGTCTTATTGGTTATTGGAGTTTCATATGCCGCTAAAATTTTGGCCAGCTATCTGGTAGCTAAAAAAGAGTTAGGCGTTCATTCTTCAATTTTGATGGGAGTGGCCCTGGGAGTTAGATTTTCCACCAGTATTGTGATTATCAAAATTTTATTTGATATGCAAATAATAGATAATAGGTTATATTCGGTTTTGATCGGTACAGCTGTTGCTTTTAAATTTATTATTCCTTTTTTAATGTCTCAATTAATCCAGCGCTGGCACATTGGCCAGCTCAAAGAAGAGCGATCTTAAGATTTAATTTTTAATTTTGATATATGGACAATATAATAGAAGTAGTTAATTTAACTAAAAAATTCAAGGATTTTTTAGCAGTTGATCGCGTTAGCTTTGAGGTCAAGCGGGGAGAAATTTTTGCTTTTCTTGGTCCTAATGGTGCTGGCAAGTCAACCACCATTAAAATGTTAACCACCCTTTTGCGACCCACTGCCGGACAAATGAAAATTAATGGTTATAATCCTATCAAACAAGCTAACCAAGTGCGTCATTCTTTTGGCATTGTCTTTCAAGATCAGAGTTTAGATGATGAATTAACCGCTTATGAAAACATGTATTTTCATGCGGTTCTATATAATGTCTTGAAAACTGATAGAAAAAAATTGATTGAAAAATTTTTAAGATTTGTTGATTTATGGGACCGCAAAGATGATTTGGTAAAGAAGTTTTCCGGCGGCATGAAGCGACGTTTGGAAATCGCCCGAGGCCTTTTGCATAAACCGGATATTATTTTTTTGGATGAGCCGACCTTAGGTTTAGATGCTCAAACTAGAAATTATTTATGGACTTATTTAAAAGATTTAAACAAAAAGGAAAACATTACTATTTTTTTTACCACGCATTATTTACAGGAAGCCGAGGATATTGCCCAGAGGATCGCCATTATGGATCATGGGCAGATTATTGAATCGGGCACAGCCGAGGAGTTAATCAGTAAAACAAACAGTAAGAATCTGGAGGGCGCATTTTTGACTTTAGTCGGAGCTAATATTCGTCAGGAAGAGTCAGGGGCAATTGATAAATTGCGTATGCGCCGTCGTATGTTTCATAAATAATTTAAAATTACGAAATTATGAGAACAATCTATATTTTATTTATTAGACAATTAAAACGTTATCTGCGTTCTAAGCCGAGGATTATCGGCTCTTTGGGACAGCCGATTTTATTTTTAGTAGCTTTGGGGTTTGGCTTTGGTCCAGTTTTTCAAAAAGCTGGTGAAGGCAGTTATATTCATTTTTTGGCGCCGGGAGTTATTGGGATGAGCATAATTTTTACAGCAATTTTTTCGGGAATTGAAATAATTTGGGACCGACAGTTTGGTTTTTTAAAGGAGACTTTGGTCGCCCCGGTTTCCCGCTTCAATATTATGTTGGGTCGGACCATGGGCGGAGCGGTCGTCTCTACTATACAGGGGACAATCGTTTTTTTAATTTCCTTAACAGTTGGATTTCGGCCTTATAATTGGACCCTAGTTCCTTTGGCAATAGTTTTTATGTTTTTAATTTCTCTGTTATTTACGGCTTTTGGCACAGCCATTGCTTCCCGTCTGTCCGATATGCAGGGGTTTCAATTGATTATGAATTTTATTATTATGCCCCTTTTCTTTTTGTCAGGCGCTTTATTTCCTCTAGAAGGGTTGCCTTCGGCTATTTCTTTGCTAACAAAATTTGATCCTTTAACTTATGGGATTGATGCCCTACGAGTAATATTTTTAGGGGCCGGACATTTTAGTTTATTGGTAGATACCTTGGTTTTAGGTTCGGTTACTTTAGGGTTTTTGTTATTGGGTAGTTATTTATTCAGCAAGATCGAGGTTTAAAATTTACTCACAGTGAAATATGTCTAGACTTTTAGAAAAATTATATTTTATCATTCTGGTGGTTATTTTTATTATCCTCCTGGCCACTCCTTATATTGTTAAGCAGGGGATTTCTTTTTTGGAGGAGGAATTAATTGAAGCCGTTTTTATTTTTGTCATGTTGGTAGTGGGTTTTTTTATTATTAGATTATATAGAAAAGAAGTCAGGTTGAGACAAGAAAGGGAACACAAATTAGAAAAGAAATTAAACGATTCTTTTCAGTACATTGGTAAACTTAATGTGCAATTGCAGGAAATGTATTCATCTTTTTCGGGCATTGACAAGTATCCCACTAGCAAAAAAGATTTTAAAGAGATTACTTCTTTTCTTTTAGATAAAATTTTAGGCATAGTTAACGTGGAGTGGGTGATGTTTAGGATTATTGATTTAAAAACAAAGAGAACCTTGAAAGAAGGATCTAAAGCTAGAGGCGGAGCGATTGTTCTTAAGTATGAGTTATCTAATTTTGATATTTTGGAAGGAAATTTGTCCCAGGAATATAAAATCGTTAAAGCTGATAATAAGAGTTGGCAGGTACCCCAAATTTAAGACACCTTGTCCATATGATATAATAGGCATATAAAGAAAGGAGAAACAATTATATGCCTAAAGGAAAACCCTCAGTTAGTAAAGAAGTTAAAGAGCAAATTATCAA
>Ga0210050_1003966_pt1 | contig 12692 bp, 14 predicted proteins | sample CryGey132114_all_FD_185463 | JGI IMG/M metagenome (GOLD analysis project Ga0210050, IMG submission 185463) | Groundwater microbial communities from aquifer - Crystal Geyser CG22_combo_CG10-13_8/21/14_all (SPAdes) (version 2) | ecosystem: Environmental > Aquatic > Deep subsurface > Groundwater ...
ATGAGCGAGTTCCAAACCATGGAAAGCGTCGACCGGCTGCTGGAACTTTTAACCGATGCCGTCCGCCACCAACCCTATACCCTGGTACTGCTGGATGAAATCGAAAAGGCCCATACCAAAGTCATTAATTTATTCCTGCAGGTTTTAGACGACGCCCGTTTAACCGATCTAAACGGCAAGACCGCTGATTTTGCCAACACGATTATCATCGCCACCACCAACGCCAAAAACCTGAAAAAGGCCTTTAGCCCGGAATGGCTGAACCGTTTCAGCGCCATTATCACTTTCGCCCGATTAAGCCCGGTCCAGATTGAAGCGGTGATTAAACTTAAACTCAAACTGCTGCAGCAAACCCTGGCCAAACAAGAAATCAAGCTGGAATTTGCCCCGCCGGTGGCCAAAATTTTAGCCAAGGCCGCTTTTTCCGACGAATGGGGCGGCCGCCAGGCTGACCGGATTATCCAAAATCAGGTCGAATCGGTCGTTGCCGAAAAAATCCTCAAAAACGAAATTGTCAAAAATCAGCCGTATTTATTTTCTTTATGAAGGCCAAATTAGACGAATTGGCCATCCGCCTGGAAAAACTGCTGATCCTGGGGAATTTTGACGCCAAAAAGCAGACATTGGCTAAACTAAAAACCAAAAGTGAAGCTCCCGGTTTATGGCAGGACCAAACCAAGGCTAAAACTATCCTGAAGCAGTTAACTGATTTACAAACCGAAGTCGATAATTTACAACAGCTTCTGGACAAAATTAACTCCGCCCGGGAAATCGTCGATGCCGTCAACGAAACCGACCTTAATCAGCTGGAGTCTGAACTGACCGCTTTAGAAAAAATCAAGTGGCTGTCCGGGCCGTACGACCGGGGCAGCGCGATTGTCTCCATTCATGCCGGCCAAGGCGGCGCCGAGGCCATGGATTGGGCCGAAATGTTAAAACGAATGTATTTAAGGTATTGCCAGGGTAAAGGCTGGTCCACGGAAATTACTAACGAAAGCCCGGGCGAAGAGGCCGGGATAAAAACCGTCACTTTTACGGTTGACGGCACCCTGGCTTACGGCTATCTCCGGCGGGAGCGCGGCACCCACCGGCTGGTCCGGCTCTCTCCTTTCAACGCCAACAACCTGCGCCAAACCTCGTTCGCCCTGGTCGAAGTCCTGCCGCTGCTGCCCGATGAAGCCAAAGAGATTGAGATTAAAGACGACGATCTGGAAATCAGTTTCTCCCGGGCTTCCGGTTCCGGCGGGCAAAACGTCAACAAGGTTTCCACCGCTGTCCGGCTCAAGCACTTGCCGACCGGGATCGTGGTCGAGTGCCAAACCCAAAGGTTCCAGGAGCAAAACCGCAAGACTGCCTTGAAAATTTTAACCGCTAAGCTGTGGGCCATCGAAGAAGCCAGGCGGGAACAGGAAATCAGCCGGCTCAAAGGCAAACATCAACCGGCATCGTGGGGCAGTCAAATCCGCTCTTATGTACTCCAACCATACAAACAGGTGAAAGACCTGCGGACCAATCATGTGGAAACCGACCCAACGGCCGTTTTAAACGGGAAATTAGACGGGTTGATTGAAGCGGCGCTGGCTTTGGGGTAAACTGTAGCTATATGATCCAACCATTAAATCTAAACGGCGAACCCGTTACTCCCAAGAAATCTCTGCCGGTTAAACTACTGGCCGGGTTAGTCATGATTATTATTGCCGGCGTCTTATCCGGCTATGGCTTATTTAACCTGAAAAGAAACGGGGCCGGACCGAAAAAATTAAGAACCGAAGTCACCGGCACGGCCGCGGTCGGCGAAAGCTACGGCGTCGCCGATACTAAGGTCTTTACCGACTCGGCCGAAGGCGAAGTTACTGCCGGCGGCGTTGACGGCGAAGGTTCACACCATTTAATCCGTGAGGGCGGCGAATCCCAATACGTTTACCTGACTTCCTCGATTATTGACCTGGACCAATTTGTCGGCCGGAAAGTTAAGGTTTGGGGTCAAACCTTCCAAGCCCAAAAGGCCGGTTGGCTGATGGACGTCGGCCGCCTGGAAATCGTCCAATGATCGTTTTTGAAAAAGTCTCCAAACAATTTAGTGACTCCACGACCGCTCTGGACCGGGTCTCTTTCCAAATTAAAACCGGCGAGTTTGTGTTTTTAATCGGTCCGTCGGGCGCGGGTAAAACTTCGGTCATGAAACTATTGCGGCGGGAAATATCTCCCAGCGGCGGCACAATCATAATCGAAGATAAAAATTTGAACGCCATCCCCAAAAAAGACATTCCGGCGTTAAGACGAAGCCTGGCTATGTGCTATCAGGACTTTAAATTATTAAACGACCGGACGGTAGCCGAAAACATAGGTTTAAGCCTGGAAATTGCCGGGGTGGCCGAAGAGAAAAAAAATGACCTGGTCAAAGAGGTGTTAAAAAAAGTCGGCCTGGAGAAAAAGGGCAATTTTTTTCCGGTTCAACTATCCGGCGGCGAACTGCAGCGGGTCGGCATCGCCCGGGCCATCGTGGCTAATCCTAAAGTAATTTTAGCCGACGAGCCCACCGGCAACCTGGACCCGGAAGCCGCGTTTGATATCTTAAAACTGCTTAAGGAAATCAATTTAGCCAAGACGACCGTCATCGTCGCCACCCATAACGTGGAGCTGGTCAACAAATTTAAAGAACGGGTGATCGAACTAAAGCACGGTCAGATTATCCGCGATGCCAAAAAGGCCAAATATGCCAATGAGTAAAATCTTCACCCAAATCCGCCGCAGTCCGTTCCAGGCCTTGGCCGGAATCATGATTACCACTTTAACATTGCTGGTAATTTCTGTTTTTACCTTGATTTCTTTCGGCTCGCTTAAAATTTTAAAATATTTTGAGTCGGCCCCCCAAGTCATCGCTTTTTTCAAACCGGGGGAGGACTTAACCGATATTGCTATTGCCAATATCCGGGCTCAATTGGAATCAAGCGGCCGGCTGAACCAGTTCCGCTATGTTTCGACCCGCGAGGCAGAAGCGATTTACAAAGAAAAAAATAAAGACAACCCCTTGCTTCTGGAGCTGGTCGATTATAATATTCTGCCGGCTTCGATCGAAATTTCCGGCAAAACTTTGGACGATTTACCCTTGCTGCGCAATCTGCTGATCGGCCAGGAAGGGGTCGAAGACATTGTTTATTACGAAGACATTGTCCAAAGCCTCTCCAGCTGGATTAATAACATCAAAGGGTTCGGCGCCGGCGTTATCGGTTATTTGACCATTGAGTCTATTTTGATAATTTTGGTGATCGTCGGCCTGCAAATTGCCAGCCGGCGGGAAGAAATTGATATCTTAAGGCTTCTGGGGGCCACCCCTTGGTTTATCCGCCTGCCCTATATTCTGACGGCAGTCGCTTACGGCCTACTCGGCAGTTTTATTGCTTGGGGGCTATCTTATTTACTCCTGCTTTACTCCACTCCATGGTTGGCCCAATGGCTGCAAGACATTCCTTTACTCCCCGTACCGGTGTGGTTTATGTTCTTGCTTTTGGGCGGAGAGCTGATGTTTGGGGCGCTCATCGGCGCGGTCGGCAGCTTAGTGGCTACCCACCGTTTTTTAAAGGAATAGTTCATGCGCACGATTATTGTCCTCTGGCTATTACTGATAGCGGTTACTTCTGTCGTTCTGGCGGCCGATAACTGCATCGGTATCTCAGATTTAGACAAAAAAGTTACTTGCTACGAAAGAAAAATTCAGGAAAACCAGGGCCGGCAAAAAACCCTGGCCGGCACAATTGCCTATCTGGATAATAAAACGAAACTGACCCTGTCCCAAATCGAAAAAACCGAAACTGACATTAAAACCCTGGAAGAAGAAGTCAATGTTTTAACCGTAAAAATCAGCAACCTGGATATAAATTTAAGCGATGTCTCCCGGCTGCTGATCGCCCGCGTGGGCGAAGCTTACAAGCGGCATTCCGTCAACCCGACCCTGCATTTATTGACTGCCGGCGGCTTGACTGATTTCCTGGAACGGGCCAAGTATCTCAAAGCCGCCCAGCAAAACGACCAAAAACTTCTTTTGGAAATGCAGCAATCACGCAATTTAAGCCAGCAGCAGAAAGAACTGAAAGAAAAAAAACAAACCGACTTGGAAAGTTTAAAAAAACAACTGGCCACCCAAAACGCTTCCCTGCTGCAGCAAAAATCGGTCAAAACCAATTTACTGGATCAAACAAAAAACGACGAGCAAAGATACCAGCAATTGCTGACGATTGCCAAGGCCGAATACCTGGCCATTCAGGACATTATCGCCCATAAAGGCAAAGAGACTGCGGCCGGGCACGTTGATGCCGGCGATAAAATCGCCAGCATCATTCAGGGAGCCTCCTGTAACTCCAACGGTACCCATGTCCACTTTATTGTCAGTGAAAACGGTGCCGCCAAAAATCCGTTTGACTGGTTAAGCGGTAGCGTTGATTGGGTCGACAATTCCGACGGCGACCAATTTAATCCCCACGGCAATTGGACCTGGCCGATTAAATCTAGGGTTAAATTTAACCAGGGTTATGGCGTGACTTCGTTTGTCCAAACCTATCACTGGTACCCGTTTCATAACGGCATTGATATTAACAGCGAATCAGCCAACACCGTCATGGCGGTTAAACCCGGGACTTTATATAAAGGCAGTTACATTGGCTGGAATGGCTGCACCTTACCCTATGTTCGCGTCGATCATGACGAAAACAGCCTGGAAACGCTTTACCTGCATGTGATCTATTAATACGGCAATCTATATCTATCCAGTACGGCCGTTTAGCTTAGATATAGATTTGATTAATTCCCAAGCCTGTTCTCCTAACCAATCATCCGGCAACAAATCAAACGGCAGCTGCGGATCATCTTGAAGAATCGAGAAAAAATGGGGCACAGTTTCCGATTGAAGTTCTTTACCTTTCCAGCGATCCAAAAATTCCCAGTAGCGCCGGTTCAATTCATCTAACTGATAAACCCGGGCCACTAAACCGCGATTGTCTTCTTCACCGATACTGCCGTTTTTACCCAAATCCGAAACCAAAACTAAACCAATTAAATCATTTTTTGCAACAAACTCTTCCAGAATTATTTTCGGATTATAAGGGGTTAACCAAACTGATTCCTGCAGCAAACCACAGCCAACTGTTTTTAACAATCGGCGTAAACGATTGCGTTCAACTTTTTTAAGTTCAGGAATATCGTAACTAATTAAATAGAGGTGCTTATCCCAAGGGCGAGATTCAAGATAATTGGGTAAAATTGACGCTATCCGCTTCCGGCCCTGATCGGTAATTTGTGGCGCCAGTAATGAACCGCGGACATAATCAATCAAACCTTTTTGTTTCAACTGATAATAAACCTGCTTAATCTTCGGTTCGGTAAACGATTCTTCTCCCTCTTCTCCGAGTCTCACAAAAAAATCACCGACAAACTTTCCCCTGCCCAAATCCCAAGATAAACCAAGCAGGACTAAATCACTCATCCGGCTGGCCAAGCCCCAACTAAAATTTTTGATTCTTCGCTTTCGAGAAATATCAGCAAATTTCCCCATCAATTAATTCTATACCTAATGAGTGCGGCCGTATAGGTCAAATAAAGAATTGCAATATAAAAATAGTTTAAGCTATCATGATCTCAACAAGACATGAAATCTGCCTGGCTGGTTTTTATTGGTGTCTTTTTCAGTATTGGTTTTTTGGTTATTACTCCAAGAGTGATTTTTGCTACCAAAATTTTGATCAACGAGGTTATGCCTAATCCGGAAGGAGAGGATAAAGATTTGGAATGGTTGGAACTATTTAATCCAGACAACAATCCATTTGACGTTAATAATTTTATTTTGAAAGATTCTGATAATCATCAAATAACTATTGATGTTACCCGGGTTGACAGTTCAACAATCATTCCATCAACTGGTTGGCTAATAATCAAACGCAGTGGCCATTCAACTTTTTCTTTAAACAATGACCTCGATACTATCAGTTTATTCGCTCCTGAAGCCAGCGAGTCAACTGACGTTTTCTCTTACACTGGTTCATCAGAAGGGTTAAGTCGGGGCAGGCTACCAAATGGAAGCAGTATTAGTGAAAACAATCTCGACCCCACCCCGGGTTTCAGTAACCAACCAGTTACCAGCCCCTCGCCCGGGGCCAACCCGTCGCCCAGCCCGTCAGCTTCATCAGGTTCAAACCAAACCGCCGCCTCTTCTTCACCAACCCCAGTGCCAATTCAATCATTGTCGCCTTCACCCACCCCCCAGCCGTCAAAGATCTACCGGGTAAAAGAGATTACCCTGTTAAATCTTTCCCCCGAACCGGTCCTGGGCACAACCAGCGGCCAAACCGACCCAGACTTTTCGGCCAACCGGCAGGTAGCTATCATACTGATTGCCACCGGGGCTGGATTACTGCTGGCAGTTACCTTTATAATAGTAAGATCATGGCGCAAAAAATAAGATTATGGCTACCGGTTCTAATCTGGATGGGGGTGATTTTTACTTTCTCGGCCATGTCAATAAACGGCCAGGCAAAATTCAGCTGGCCGGATTTTATTATCAAGAAAACCGCTCATGTCACCGAATACGCCATTTTATTCTGGCTAACTTACCGGGCCAATAAATCTTTTAAATATAGCCTGATAATTTGTTTACTTTTTGCCCTGTCTGACGAATGGCACCAAACCTTAACTCCAGGCCGCGAGGGCACTTTACGGGATGTTGGTTTTGACAGCCTGGGTACACTCTTATCCTTAACCTGGTTAAAAAGCCGGGTATGAAAATTTTAGTTACCGGCGGCCGCGGCTACATCGGCGGCATTACCGCGGCGCTGCTGCAGCAAAACGGGCACCAAACTATTATTTATGATTTGAAAAACGGCCGGGATATTAAAGACACCCGTCGGCTGGAAAAAACTTTGAAAGCCGAAAAAATCGAAGCCGTGCTGCATTTTGCCGCTTATATTGAGATGGGAGAGTCGATAATTAATCCCCAAAAATACTTTGACAATAATTTTTTGGGTTCGCAAAGCCTATTAGAAGCCATGGTGGTGGCTGGCATAAGTAAAATAATTTTCTCCTCCACTGCCGGAGTCTATGGCAATCCGGCCAGAATCCCGATCCGGGAAACCGACCGGAAACTGCCGGAAAATCCTTACGGCCAGAGCAAATTAATGACCGAGGAATTACTGCGGTTTTATGACCGGATTTACGGCATCAAATCGATCAGCCTGCGCTATTTCAACGCCGCCGGGGCCACTTTGGACGCCAAAATGGGCGAGGCCCACCAGCCGGAAAGCCACCTAATTCCCAATGTCATCCGGGCGGTTTTAAACAATAAAGAGTTTATTTTGCACGGCAACAATTATCCCACCCAAGACGGCACCTGTATCCGCGACTATATCCAGGTTTTAGACCTGGCCCAGGCGCATATTTTGGCCTTGAAAGCTTTGATGACCGGCCGGCAAACCGATGTCTTTAACGTCGGCACCGGCCAGGGTTATTCCAATCTGGAAGTGATTAAAATGATCGAAAAAATCAGCGGTCAACCGGTCAAATTGACCATCGGCCCGCGGCGCCCGGGCGACGCCAACGAGCTGGTCGCCGACCCGGCTAAAATTAAACAGACGCTAAAATGGCAACCCCAATATTCCGATTTAGCCACAATTATCCGCACCGCCTGGCACTGGCACAAAAACCAGGCTACAATTTAATCATGGGCTTGTTTACCACGCTGATCTACCAGCCGTTTTTTAACTTGCTGGTAGGCATTTACTGGATTTTGGGCCAAATCGCTCCGGCCGCCGCCGATATGGGCGTCGCCGTCATTGTCTTTACCATAATTTTCCGGATTCTTTGGCTGCCGATTTCTTTTGCTTCCGGCCGCTCGGCCAAAGAACGCCACGAAATTTCCTTAAAAATAAAAGAGATTCAGCAGTCTTTTTCCCAGGAGCCGGTCAAATTACAGGCGGAAATTAAAAAATTGACCCGCAGCAACCGCCGCATCATATTCATGTCCAGTATTAATTTATTTTTCCAAATTATGGTGATGCTGATGCTCTACCGGATTTTCACCACCGGCTTAGAGGGAGCTGATTTCCATTTAATCTACAGCTGGCTGCCGCCGCACCCGGAACAGTTTAATCTGACTTTTTTGGGAAAATTCGATCTGGCTCACCCCAATTGGATTTTAAACTGGATTAATACCGGGGTGATTTTTGCGGCCGAGCTTTTATCCAGCCTCTTATCCCCTTTTCCCACCGGCCGGACTGAACTGATGAGTTTATTTGTTCTGCCTTTAGGAGCGTTTACTTTCTTCGCCTATATGCCGGCGGGGAAAAAACTGTTTGTCATTACTACCTTACTGTTTTCCATCGTTCTAATGCTGGCAAAACTGGTCAAAATAGTTTATTATGAATCTAGGTCGCGCTTACGCAAAGTGGCTTATGGCTTGATAATAAAATAATATGGATTTTGACAAATTGGTAGTGTCATTTTTAGTCGATGAGTTTGTGGGCGGGTTTTTCGTCTCGGTGCCACCCGGGCACGTCGCCTGCATTCATGATCTGGGCCGGGGCGTGCTAAAAACAGTCTGGAAACCGGGACTGCACTTAAAAATCCCTTTTTGGCAGAGGGCCAAGCTGTTTAACGCCCAAATTCTGGAATACTTAATCCGGCATAATTTTGATTTAACCCACCCGGAAGCTTTAGGCGATGAACCGATCACCGGTAAAACCACCGACGGCAAAAATATTCAAATCGAAGGCTCAATCCTCTTAAAAATCGATAAAAACCGGGCTAATGAGCTGTGGGAGAATATCGGCGATAATTTTGTTTCCAAGATCGTCCGGCCGGTTGCCCGCAGCCGGATGCGCAGTGTTTTATCCGAGGTTTCCCTGGCACAACTGACCAGCTACCGCACCCAGGTAGAAGAAAAAATTAAAAAAGAGCTGGGTGAAGTTTATTCGAAAATCGGCATCTCCTGCGAGAAATTTTTGCTGTCCGAGGTTAAAGACCTGGGTAATCTAAAAAGCGACAAAGACGACAAAGTGGTACTAACGGCTTAAAAAGGCAATTCTTAAAACTTCGTCCAGGTGGGAAACAAAGTGAAATTTAATTTCGTGTTTGACTGGTTCCGGCACTTCCCACAAGTCTTTTTGGTTATTTTTTGGCAAGATCAGAATAGTAATACCCGCCCGGTGGGCAGCGATGACTTTTTCTTTGACCCCGCCGATCTCCAGCACCCGGCCGCGCAGGGTAATCTCGCCGGTCATGGCGACGGTTTTTTTGACTTTCTTATTGGTCAACGCCGAAATCAACGCGGTCGCCATGGTGATTCCCGCCGACGGCCCGTCTTTAGGCACTGCCCCTTCGGGCACGTGCAGATGAATATCGTTTTTGTAGTAAAAATCTTTATCAATTCCCAACGGTTTCCAGCGTGACCGGACGTAAGAAATCGCCGCCTGGGCCGATTCTTTCATGACGTCGCCCAATTGCCCAGTCAGGGTAATTCTCCCCTTGCCGGGAACCACCGAAACCTCGATAAATAACACGTCGCCGCCGGACTGGGTCCAGGCTAAACCGGTAGCCAGACCGACTTCATCCCGTTTCTCTTTCATAACCGGCAAAAACCGGGCCGGACCAAGGTAATCGTCCAGTTGTTTCGGGGCAACCGCAAATTTACCTTTTTTACCGGAAGCAATCTTTTTGGCAATTTTGCGCATAATTTTATTGATCTCCCGTTCCAAATTTCTGACCCCGGCCTCGCGGGTATAACTATCAATAATCTTCTTGAGCGCCGTTAAAGCCAGCTTCACCTTAGCCTTATCCAGACCATTATTAGTTAAAGCCTTAGTGATTAAGTATTTTTTACCGATCGCTTCTTTTTCGTCGGCGGTATAGCCGGAAAAACGGATGACTTCGAGCCGATCACGCAATGCCGGCGGAATCGTATCCAAAATATTAGCCGTGGTAATAAACATTACTTGGGACAGGTCAAACGGCACTTCCAGATAGTGATCGGAAAATTCCCGGTTTTGCTCCGGATCCAAAGCCTCGAGCAGGGCCGCTGACGGATCACCGCGGAAATCATTACCAACTTTGTCAATTTCATCAAGCATAAATACCGGGTTGTTAGAGCCGGCAGTTTTAATCCCCTGAATGATCCTGCCGGGCAGAGCGCCAATGTATGTCCGGCGGTGTCCGCGGATTTCGGCTTCATCGCGGATGCCGCCCAAAGACACTTTGACAAACTTGCGCTTCAAAGCCCGGGCAATCGACCGACCAAGCGAGGTTTTCCCTACTCCCGGCGGGCCGACAAAACACAAAATCGTCGGGCCGGTACCCCGATTCTCTTGTTTCTGTTTCTTCTTTAGCTGCATGACCGCTAAATATTCCAAAATCCGCTCTTTGACTTCCTGTAAACCATAGTGATCGGCTTCCAGGATTGACTCTGCAGCTTTAATCGTCACTTGATTGGGAGTGGAAATGCTCCAAGGCAGTTCACATAACCAATCCAGGTAAGTCCGCAAATACCCGGTTTCCGGATTATAGGCGTGCATCTGCCGCAAACGGTCGAGTTCTTTGACAGCCCTGGCTTTAACTTCATCGCTCATCCCGGCTTTGGCAATTTTCTCTTTATAATCTTTAATATCCTTATCTTCATCATCCTCGCCTAATTCTTTTTGGATCGTCCGCATCCGCTCCCGCAAGACATTTTCCCGCATCGATTTGTCAAACTTTTTTTGGGTTTTGTTATAAATTGTCCGTTCAATTTCCAGAATTTTTAATTCCTGGGCCAGATGGTCGGAAACTGCCTGAAGCCGTTTCTTGACGCTTATCTCTTCCAACAGGGCTTGTTTCTTGGCAGTCTCGACATCCAAATTAGTCGAAACCTGATCGGCCAATTCCGAGGCCGACACTCCCCCCATCACCCTCATAAACATCAAAAAATCCACCGACTTACCCAAATTGACCGCGGTTTTAAAACTATTGCTGACCAATTTGGTCAAGGCCGTCATTTCGTCGGAAACTTCCGTGGTTTCCGGTAATTCCTCCACCTGGGCCAATAAAAACGGTTCCCGGGCAGTCATCTGATTAATTTTGACCCGGCTCATGCCTTTGACCAAGGCGTTGATTTCACCGTCGGTCTTTAAAATCCGCTCGATACTGCAAAGCGTCCCGATGGTGTAAATATCATCAATTCCCGGTTCATTAGCCTGCGAGTTTTTCTGGGTAACAAACACAATCAATCGGTCAACCCGAAACGCAGCCTCAACGCCGGCATTGCTTTTCGGCCGGCCGAAAGTCAACACTGCCTCGGTGTGGGGAAAAACTACTCCCTCGCGCAGTGGAACTAAAGGCACGGTATGCAAAATATTTTTTGCCCTGGACCCGAGTAAAATCGCCATAATTTAGCAGTCTAAACTGCTGATTGCTAACTGTCAAGTCCCATTATTAATTCTCTTAAAGTTGCTTCGGGGTTTGGGCTTTTGGCCAATTCTGATGCTACTAATACCCCCTTGCCGCCGGCTTGAAAAGATTTCCGGACATGTTCGGTTGTCCGGATGCCCCCGCCGACGATGAGAGGCGTCTGGGCCGCCGCGACTGCCTGCTTAACCAGGTCAAAATGGGCCTCGATCATCGCCACCGGCCCGCCGATTAACTTGGGGTCTTCAAAACCAATATAGTCAGGCTGTAATTCATTGGTTTTTTTAATCAATTCAATCGAGTCGGTAATAATCATTGTTTTTAATCCTTCCCGACGGCAGAGTTTAACCGTGGCGGTAATAGTTTCAAGGTTAAGTGGATGATCAGAATGATTTAACAACACGCCGCTGGCCGCCGCCAAACCCACCGGATCAACGTATTGACCCCAAATCTCCAACTCCGGCAAGGCCTGTTTAACCCGGTAAATATCGACCGCCTGCAGACAGGGGATTACCCGTTTGTCTTTTATCAGCCGGCAAAGTTTTAAAGTATTTTCCCCGCTGGTTTCTTCATAAATTTTAAAATTAAGAAAAATCATAGGTTTATTTTACTGGCATTCAATTTCTTTAGCTACCGAGCAAATGTCCTCTTCTAATAATTCCTCGCAGGCGCCGATCTTGATTTTTTTGACCTGCTTAGCCGGAAAGGTCTTAATTTCCTCGGTAGCGGATTCTAAAATTTTTGTCACTTCGGTCTTGACCATCTGGCCTAAAACCTGACTGGCAACTTGAGGATCAAGATTTTTTATGTCTTCAACTGTCAAATTTTCCCCTTTATCCGGTATCAAACTGCCTTGAACGCCGCGGATTAAATCTGCCGTATTTGCCTCCGGCCAGTACTTTTGCCCCAAGCTTACTAAGCCAAAAGCCCCAAACCCAAACCAAATCAGTTTTAATAATAACTTGACCATTTACTTAAATTGTAGCAGAATAAAAGAGCAATGAGAAAAATTCTGACCTGCTTTTGTTTATTACTGTTGGCCGTTGTTCCGGCCCGGGCGGAAGAAAACGCTTCACCGTCAACGCTTAAGCGTAATCGGCAGGAAATTCAAACCCGCCGCCAGGAGTTTAAAGAAAAAGTGAACCAGATCCGGGATGAAAAAAAACAGCAGATTTTAGAACACATCAGCAGCCAATTGACTTTAATTAACGACCGGACTACCCAAGCCATGCTTAAACATCTGGAGCGGATCCAGGCGCTGTTAAATAAAATCA
>Ga0210050_1003971_pt1 | contig 12673 bp, 16 predicted proteins | sample CryGey132114_all_FD_185463 | JGI IMG/M metagenome (GOLD analysis project Ga0210050, IMG submission 185463) | Groundwater microbial communities from aquifer - Crystal Geyser CG22_combo_CG10-13_8/21/14_all (SPAdes) (version 2) | ecosystem: Environmental > Aquatic > Deep subsurface > Groundwater ...
CATGCAGGCCTGCCATATGATCGGCTGGCCGGAAGCTGGTTTAATCTTAGCTCAAACAGCGACCTACCTTGCCACCTCTAAAAAATCAATTGCTTCAACAATTGGTCTTGGCAGTGCAATGGTAGATATTGATGAAAAAAATCTTGACCCTATCCCACTTCACCTTCGTAATGCTCCAAATAAACTGATGAAATCCTTAGGGTACGGTCAAGGCCACGTCCGCTATCCTTGGAAAGTTGAAAAACAAACAGGAAAGAAGATTATTCAAGAATATATGCCAAAGAATTTGAAAGGAAGAAAATATTATATAATTGATTGGAAATAATTTAATATGAATACCAATATCCCCAATCACGTTGCCATAATCCCCGATGGAAACCGTCGTTGGGCAAAAGAAAAAGGTGAAAATACATATGAAGGCCATAAAAAAGGCTTTGATCAATTGATTAAGATTGCCAAGAAAGCCAGGGATTTAGGAATAAAAGTTTTTACTGTATGGGCATTTTCAACTGAAAACTGGAAGAGGTCAAAAGAAGAAGTCAGCTATTTGATGAAGCTTTACGAAATCATGCTTGATAAATATTTGAGTGAAGCATTGAAAGACAACATCCGGATTATTCATTTAGGAAGAAAAGATAGAATTAACGATAGTCTAAAAAATAAGATAATTAATATTGAAGAAAAAACTAAAAAATTTGATAAATCTTACTTATGCATCGCCTTGGATTACGGAGGCCGGGACGAGATTGAGCGAACAATCTCAAAGATCAAAAATCAAAGATCAAAGTTTGGAAAAATTGATCTAAATAAATTTTTAGACACAAAAGATCTGCCATTTCCTGATCCAGATTTGATAATCAGGACCGGTGGCGAGCAAAGACTCTCTGGTTTTATGTTATGGCAATCCCAATATGCGGAATTAGAATTTGTCAAAAAATATTTGCCTGATTACACAGATTCTGATTTTGAAAATACTATCAAAGAATTCTCTGAAAGACAAAGAAGATTTGGAAAATAAATAATCAAATGAATAATAATCAAAAAGTTATTAACTATTATAAAAACCTAGAATCAAGATTAGGCTATACTTTCATGACTTGGGATACAAAACACTTTGGTTATTACCCTTCAAAAAAATCAAATATTACAGAGAAACAAGCACAGATTGAAATGATTGAACTGCTGGCAAAAAATTTAAAATTGAAAAAAACTGATAAAGTGCTTGACGCTGGATGTGGTCGGGGAACAACGTCTTGTTATTTAGCAAAAAAATACGAATGCGATATTACCGGTATTGATATTGTTGATTTTGAATTAAGGATGGCTCAAGAAAAAGCAGAAAGATTAGATTTAAAAAAAATCCAATTTTATTTAAAAGATTATTCTAATACTGGATTCTCGGACAATTTTTTTAATAAGATTTTTACATTAGAGACACTTGTTCATTCTCCAGATTTGAATAAGACTTTAAAGGAATTCCACAGAATCTTAAAAATAGGTGGAAGATTGGCTCTTTTTGAATATACCATTTCTCCTCTAAATGAATGGAGTAAATATGATCGAAAAATATTAAATATTATAAATACTGGTTCAGCAATGATGAGTTTAAATAAAATGTTTCACAAAACTTTTAAAAAATATGTTAAAAGATTAGGTTTTAAAATAATTTCCGATGAAGATATCACTGATAATATTATTCCTTCGCTGGCAAGATTTTATAGATACGCAAAAATACCTTATTTATTTATTAAGTTATTTAATTTACAAAAATATTTTATAAATACAACCGCCGGAGTGGAATTTTATAAAATGGGGTTAAAAGGCTTGATAAAGTATCGAGTTTTTATTGCAGAAAAAATTTAAAACAAATGATCTTTTGTTAATCTTACCCCAATTGCAGGTCGGTTAACAATAAATTTTTTAATTTCTTTAATCTCTTTTAATCTGTAGATTAGTTTATCTTTATTTTTTTCCTCCACAATCAAATGAATGTCCTGTCCGGTGTTAAGAGTAAAATAAACTTCCAGCCCCTCACTCTTCCACTGTTTGACTAATTTCATCAACTTAAGTGTTTCAGGACACCAATAAATAAGCGATGGAGTCGACGTCAACATAATGGCGTGGAGTTCTAATGCTTCATTTTCAATAATTTGCCCAAATTCACTAAAGTTTTTTGTTTCAAGCGCTTTTTTAAACCGATCTATCTTCTCTTCAATAATATTTAATCTTGTTTGAAAAAATGGACTCGTTTGAGCAAATTTTTGTCCGTCGGTTGATGAGATTTCTTTTTTTTGAGAGCTGACAATGGCAATAACGTCGACGATTTTCCAATAATCAGGGGGATAAATTGATTTTGCCCACTCCCCCTCCCACTCAACAAATCCGTCCGGAATTGAGCGGCAGGCCGAGCCTGATCCCTGGCGCGCCAAAATTGAGAGTTCTTTTTCATTTAAATTTAATCCGATAGATTTTGTTGACGCCAAAGCAAGGGCAGCGAAACCTGAAGCAGAAGATGATAGACCAGTTCCGTCAGAAAAATTATTTTTTGAAATAACTTTGGCTTTTAAAAATACATTTGCTTTTTGTCTAACTAAATTTAAAAATTGAATAACTCGACTTGCTTCCTTTAAATTTTCTTTTCCGTTAATAGTCACCAAATCTTCTTTAAAAACTGAACTAAATTCTACGGTTGTAGTCGTTACTAAGTTGCTCAAATTCATAGAGATACTCCCGTTTGCCGGCAATTTTAATTCTTCATCTTTTTTCCCCCAATATTTTATAAAGGCTATATTTGATGGTGCAATAGCGGTTGCTTTCATACGTTAATTTTAACATTAATAATTTCTCCACCGGCGTTAATAATTGCCGACTCAACATTCTTTATTTTATTCTTTGGAGTTAAGACAATCATACAATCTCCCCCACCGGCCCCGGATAATTTTGCTCCGTAAGCACCTGCAGAAACAGCGCTAAAACACATATTGTCTAACTTTTCTGTGCTGACTCCAAGCTCTTGAAGTAGTTTATGATTTTGATTCATTAATTCTCCTGTTCTTTTCCAATCGCTATTAACTAAACTTATCTTTGCTTCTTCAACAATCTTTTTTATATCATTAAATATTTTAAAATTGGGTTTTAAATCTTTGACGATTTTTGTCGTACTGGCTTTTGTTCCGGAATAACCAATTACCAAAGGAACATATTTGACTGATAACGTTTCAATTATTTTACCAGCGGTGACAAAATATAAAGTACCACCAAAGGTGGCCGAGGCAATATCAAATCCGCTCCCGACTCCTTGAATATTAAGAACGACTTTGTAACCCAAATCAAAGATTTCTTTTTTTGAAATATTAATTTTGTAAAGTTTACTTAATGCTCGAATCGTTGCCACAGTCACCGCTGAGGATGACCCAAAACCGTAATTAGAAGAAAAATCACTCGATGTTTTAATTAATATCTTATTATCAACTTTATATTTTTCACAAAATTGTTTGACTGCTTCTTCTACAAAAATAGTGTCTTTAACTTGGGGTGCTTCGATTTTAAGCGGTCCTGAAGTTTTCTCCACTTCAACGTAAACTCTTGGCAAAACGGTCATTACGATACACGGATATCCATAAATAACCGCGTGTTCACCAAAGAGCATTAATTTACCGTGAACAGATGATTTACTTTTCATATTCTTATTAACCCCGTATTATCTTGTTTCAATTGATAGTAACTTATTTTATTTTTATTTAAATAATTAATCAAATTTTCTTTTTCATCAAAATAAAATAAAATAAATCCTGAGCCAGTTTTTTTCCCTCCGGCCCCGGTCACCTTACCTACACCGAACTTTGATAATTCTTTAAGTAATTTTTTTGTTCTGTCTGACACAATTCCCAACTCTTCCAATAGCTTTTCATTAACAAACAGACTGTTTTTGAACTGATCAACATTTTCTTTTTCAATCGAATTCAATATTTTGTTTGTCTCAATTTCAATTCTGTCAAAAATTGTTTCTGTTGGATTGACTGATTTCATCCGATTACATCTAATTTCATCTAATTCTATCTGTCTTCCGATTACTAACTTAACCATCTCTCCCGTTGTTTCTTCAGGTTTCCCGCTATCAATCAATAATAAATTTTTTTCAATATTTTTTGTTATCTTATAATTTATTTTTTCTAAACTTACTTTTTTTTGATATAAAATTAATCCGCCAAAACACGAAGCAGAATTATCAACACCCGAAGGATTTGAATGAAAATGTTTTTCAATTTCAAAAGCAATATCATTAATAATTTTTTTATCAAATTGTTCTCCAGTATAAAATTCTAAAAATGATGCAACTGAAGCAACAGATAATGCGGCAGATGATCCAAGACCTCGCCCAACCGGAATTTCCGATTCAATTTTATAATTAAATGGTTTATCAACGTATTTAATTTTTTGAATTATTAAATATTTTTTCACTTCGTCACTAATAAAATTAATTTCCTTCATTGATTTACTATCTTTGTACGATCGTGCCAACTTAGTAACTATAAATTTTAGTCGAAGATTAATGGCGGTAACTAACGCAGGTTTTCCATAAACGACCGCGTGTTCTCCAGAAAGAATAGCTTTTGCTGGTGCCGAATAAATAATTTTGACTTTCATATTATGCTTGCTCTGAAATGACTTTAGGCTACTTCAGGGGCTTAAACTTTATTCCATACGCAATTACACCATCAACGGATGCTGTCCGAACTTTACGAAGTACTGAAATTACCTTTGTTCCAATTTTTAAATCTTTTTGTTCCTGATCAACTAACTGTCCATAAACTTTTTCGTTATTCTCAAGTTCCACCAATACAACCGGATAAGGAGCGTATTTTTTAAAACCTGTCCCCGGCGTAAATATTTTAGTCCACAAAAATATCTTGCCCTTTTTACCTAATATTTTTCTAATATCTTTTTGTCTTCTCCAAATTTTTACCGGACTTATCATCGCTATTTATAACAATTTATAACCATTTATAACTATTATCAACTACTCAATATCGTCACCACCGCCGTCCCGCCGGATCCGCCAACGTTGTGAGCCAAACCATATTTAGCATTTTTAACCTGCCGATTATTTGCCTGTCCCGTCAACTGTAAAAATATCTCGCCAATTTGTTTTATTCCGGTTGCGCCGACAGGATGACCTGATGCTTTTAGACCTCCTGAGGAGTTAACTATTAGATTTCCGCCGTTTCCATATGTTGTTGATTCTTCCGTAATTTTTTGCCCACCGGTTCCTTTCTTCCAAAAACCCAAATCTTCCATTGCTAAAATCTCGGCAATCGAAAAGCAATCATGAAGCTCGGCAACATTAATATCTGATCTCTTAATCTTAGCCATTTTAAAAGCTTTATCTGAGGCAATTTTTGTCGCCAAAATTTCATCAATTTGTTTTCGTGATTTTAGGGAAATCGTATCGGTAATAACCTCTGAAGCTAAAACTGCTGTTGAGTATTTTTGTTTTTTTATCATGTCATGATTATTTGTCAAGACAACGGCTGACGCACCATCGGAAATGGGGGAAGAATCTAAAACTTTTAGTGGATAAGATACATATGCACTTTTCAAAACATCTTCTACTGTAATTTTTCTTCTAAATTGAGCTTTATCATTTAAGCTACCGTGGTAGTGATTTTTTACTGAAACATAAGCCAGATTTTTTTCTGTATAGTGATATTTTTCCAGATAAAAATTTGCCATCATTGCATACAGACCCGAAAAAGTCAGACCCGCTTCCTGCTCTTCACCCGATGCTGCCGCCGAAAGCGCTGTGATCACTTCTTCTGGAGAATAATCGGTCATCTTTTCCGCTCCAATCACTAAAACATTTTTATTGCTGTTTGAATCTAAATAAGTTTTCGCCAAATTAAAAGCGGTTCCTCCCGATGCACAAGCTGCTTCAGTACGAAATATTGGGACATTAATCTTTAAAATTTCGGCTAACTTTGATGTCGAATGAAGGTTGTTCCCCAAAACCCCAGCCAACATATTACCAAAAAAAACTGCATCAATTTGCTTATTTTCCAAATTGGTTGCTTTTAAAACTCCGTCAATTGCTTCTTCTGCCAAATCAAAAAGGGATTTATCCCAAAGTTCACCAAATTTAGTTGTGTAATAACCAATAAGGCTTGTCATATCATTTCCATAAACTTTAAATAAGTTGGATAGTCAATATATTTTTTATTCTTAATAACTTTTATAAACTCTTTTTTTCTCTTTGTTAAATTCTTGGTCACTCTCAAAACAAAGCTATCTGAACCGGCGCCACTTCCATAAGAACAAAGAAAAATTAAATCTCCCGCTTTTGCTTTTTCTAAAACGGCCATCAAACCCATCAAGGCAGAAGCTGTATAGGAATTACCCAAATAATTAACTGTTAAAGAGTCTTTTATTTGAGCTGGTGAAAATCCTAAGGATTTAGCTACTTGAACTGGAAATTTACCGTTGGGCATGTGAAAAACTCCATAAGCAAAATCTTCAGGCTTCAATCCGGTTTTTTTAAACAAACTTTTACTGGATTCTTCAATGTGATAAAAATAAGATGGTTTTCCAGTAAATCTACCTCCGTGGGATGGATAGCGAATACCTTCTCTTCGCCAAAAATCAGGTGTATCAGATGAAAAAGACTCAAAATCAAGAATTTCTAAAATTAGATCATCTTTTCCTAATAATAATGAGACTGAACCTGAAGCGGCTGTATATTCTAAGACGTCATGGGTTTTCCCCATTCCTTTATCAGATCCTGTGATCAATGCATAGTCGCTGTACCCGGATTTTATCAATGCTTGGGCAGAAATTATTGCTCCCGTTGCCGCTTTACAGGCAAATTCGGTATCGTATGCCAAATAATTTTTTTCTATTCCCAAAAATTCAGCTAAGATTGTTGAAGCAGGATTAACTGCATATGGATGGGTTTCTGAACCAAATAATACGACCTTAATTTTATTTTTGTCGATTTGAACATCTGATAAAGCAGAAGAGGACGATTCAAAGGCCATTGTCAAGGAATCCTCATCTATTCCGGCGACTGCTTTTTCCTCGATCAATAAGGATTTTTTAACATCTTCGGGGTTTTTACCCCAGACCGTTGCGATTTCGTCCGTTTTTATACGATATTTTGGAACGTAAAAACCGTATGAGACTATACCTATCATATTAAATTAACCTAATTGATCTAATTATTCTAATTGATCTAAAAAATATCCAACAACCAATTTGGTAATTGGGGTTTATTTAGGTTAATTAGGTCAATTAAAAATTAGAAATTTTAACGTCCTAGCTTTTCATGTGTTCTACTCAAACTTCCTTCTGCCAGTGATGCAAGGAGTGATATTTCTCCTGCGAGTACTGCTCCACCCAAAACTTCTGTCAATTTAACTGAACTTTTTGTTCCGATGATTGACAAAGCTTCTTGTTTAATTTTTAGTTTTGTCCCACCCCCAACCGTCCCAATCATTACAGCGGGTAAATAGACAGAGACATATAAGTCCCCATTTTTCAAAACCTTACTGGTTGTTACCCCCATGCTCCCCTCAACTACATGAGCTAGATCTTGCCCAGTTGCAGCAAAAAAAGCAGCAACAATATTGGCAAAATGAGCATTAAATCCTAGAGAGCCGCTTATAGCTGATCCGATTATACACTTGGCAAGCCAAACTTCGAAAAATTTTTCTGAGGTTGTTTTTAATACCTCTTTAACAACTTCTTTTTTTAAGGTTACATCTGCCCAAACTTTTTTTCCCCGCCCTAAAATAAAATTTGACCAAGCCGATTTTTTATCGACACAAAAATTACCGCTGACTGACAAGCATTTGACCTTAGTGTTTTTTTCTATAAATCGTGACATTTCATCGGTAGCAATTGTTACCATGTTCATGCCCATCGCCATACCGGTATCAAAATAAAATCTCACATAGACATAAGTTCCGGCAACTCTAGTTCCCAATTTTTTTAATTTTAAATACGAAGAGGTTTTTTCCGCTTCGACTTTAAGAAGTTTAAAATTATCCTCAAGCCATTTTTTAAATTCCATACTTTCACCTAGGCCTGAAGTTTCAAATACTGGTCCTCGAGTCACTCCAACGTTTTCAACAAAAGAAGTTGCCCCTCCTGAAAGATTAATTGCTTTGCACCCCCGACTAACAGATGCGACCAACGCACCTTCAGTTGTTGCTAAAGGTAAATAGTAATTCTTAATTCTTAACTCTTCATTCTTAACTGTTATTGGTCCCGCCACACCCAATGGAAGACTGGTCGTCCCAATTAAATTCTCACAATGGATTGTTTTTTCATCATCAACATGAGCTTTAGAAATATTTTCTAGTCTAACTCTTAATTCTTTTTCTAAAAACTCTCTTCTTTCTTTAGTTGTTTTGAAATCTTTGAGGCTCATGTATTAATTAGTCGGATTAAATTTGAAAATCATTTGCGTTGTCATGATATAATTTATCCATGGATTACTATCAAAAAAAACTCTTTCTTGCTGAAGTAGATAAAAACGATAATATTATTAAAAAAGTTGAACGTTGGCAAGCCCACAAAGAGGGTATTCTTCATCGTGGGTTTACTTTAATTATGACTTATCAAAATTCTTTGATCGTCCAACATCGCAAACATCCAATTTTCGATGGATATTTTGATCTGACTTTTTCTTCTCATCCAGTTTATAATAATGAAAAATTGCAAACCGATTTTGAAGCAATTGATACAGCTTTAGAAAGAGAGTGGAATATTGATAAAAAGGGATTGGCAGCAGAACCAAAATTTTTAGGTAAATTTTATTATAAGGCAAAAGATCCAAATAGTATTTTTACCGAACATGAAATTGACTATATATATCAAGCCGAATTAAAAAATATTCCTAATCCAAATCATGATTATGCTTATGGTTTTGAACTTGTCAATAAATTAAAAATCGAAGATTATAAAATTGTGCCGTGGGTAAAAGAGATAGTAAAAATGATTTAAATAAACGGAATTCGGAATAATTTAAACTGATACAAGAATATTGAATAAGGAATGAACCAAATTAAGTAAAGAATGATCATATAGATAATCTTGAAAAAGTTCTGCTTAGAAGAAAATCTCATTGCCAAATATCCGATAATTAACTTCCAAATTAACAAACTCATAGAATATGCTACAAAAAAAATGCTAAACCCTTTTCCCAATATCGAGAAAGTTCTAGGTGGAGGGAGAAAAATGTAAAGAATTGAAGTTGATAAAAACCAAATTATTGTAGGAAAAAGTGAATAAGAAAAAGTAAAAACAAAACTGGAAAAAGTTATTTCTTTTTTATTATTGCTAAACAATTTTGATAATAGATAAAAAAAGATGACTGTTAGCAAAACATTAATAATGAATAAAAAGTATATTAAAGTTGCCGGGTAAATTTTATCTCTTAAATAATAAATGAATTTAAAATATATAAAAACCAAACTGATAATAATTATAGGCTGATAGTAATCCTTTTCATAACTAATTTTCCTCATTGTCTTATATGGAGAAATGATAAGAAGAATAAATCTTTTTAAAAGAACAAAAAAAGAAGCTAAAAAATTTACCAATATTTTTTTAAAATCCATATTGCAGGACTGTTACCAACTTAATCAAGAATCGCCCAAAAATGAAATATAAAAATATAGACACCGAAAAAGTGATGGGGATTATATACACAAATGGCATGATCTTTAGGTAGGCCGTAATTTTTCTAAAATAATTAGTCAAAAAACCAGTCCCCAACTCATTTGGTTCGATCGAAAAAACTTCATCCATTTTTTGTTTTAATCGTAAATTAATTGTCTTCATAGTTCATTATTAAATACTTTGATAAAACTTTTTCTGGCTCGGAACAATAAACTCTCAGTTGCTTTAAAATTCATTTTTAATTTTTCAGAAATCTCTTTAATTTTTACTCCTTCAATATACTTTAGTCGTAGTATTAGTTGATAATCATTCGGAAGTGAATTTATTATTTTGGCTATTTTTTCTTGTAATTCTTTTTTATCAATCTCTTCATCGATAAGTACGACCTTGAGTCCTTCAACGATAAATGATGGAAGATGTGAAAATAAAATGTTTTTAATTTTTTTCTTTCTTATTTGATCAATTACCTTGTGACGAGCTATTGAAAATATAAAAGTTTTAAGAGAGGACTGAAAGCGGAAATCTCGAAGTGCTTCTATAAAATCTAAAAAAATATCCTGAGTTAATTCTTCGGCGGTTTGGTAGTTACTAATTTGTGATTTAACAAAGTTGAAGATTGAAGGTTGGTATTTTTTATAAACATAAAAAAGCGCTTTTTCATCTCTATTAACTATCTTTTCTAGTAGTTTTTTTTCTTCCTGATTAACTTCCATAGACTATTTTATCACTTTTTCGTAGCCTCCGCACCCATGAAACAACCAGTGGGCGGTACGGGTAACAGTAGTCGTAGATACTTTGAGTTTTTTAGCAATCGCTTTGTATGACATTCCTTTCTTTAATAACTTAGCCATTTCAAGTCTATTTGAAAATTCTTCTATCTCTTTTATGGTTAATAAATCCCGTAAAAAATTAGCCACCTCTTGTTCAGTTTTTAAATTTAAAAATGCCTTAGCTAAGAACTTTTCTTTTTCATTTTTAGGTTTGTATTGTTGATATGTATTCATAATTATTTATTTGATTTTAATTCAATATCTTTCCCTTTATAATCCATTTTTACTCTGAAATGGTCAAAAAAACCCTGTTGACCTAATATTCCGTATCCGCTATCTGAAATATCACTTGAAAATACTACTGGTGTATCGAGGAAGATATTATCTATTCCAATTTCTATTACGCTTAAATAACCTAACGCCGAAGCTTCTTTTTTTATTCCTTCAAATGAATGAGTCTTTAATTTACTAATATCTATCCCCAAAATAGAAGCAAGATTTGCATGAAAGATATTTAGATCGGCACCTGAATCAATAAGGGCTAAATATTTAAATTCTTTATCGTTATGTCTGAGGGCAACTTGAATAACTGGTCTAAAATAAGATCCAAATTTAGCATATTTGAATCGATGCTTCATATAAAAGAAGCTCCAAAGTAAGGAACTATCTCCTTAGGAACCTTAAATAAGGTAGGAGATTTATATCCTTTTTTAGTAGCTTTTTCTAAAACAGAATTAGCGTCACTCCCATACGAAATAACAAGATTTAAGTCATCGTTTAGAGCAACCCAAGAACCTTTATATTTTTTTTGAATAGCTGTTAGATCAATATAGTTTTTCATATCTAGATTATATCATAGTTAGTCTGTTCCATAGAAGTCAAGAGCCAAATCCATTTGACATTTAAATATGTATATATTATCATGGTAACATGTTAATATATAATATTATTTCTTTTTCTCATCATCCCCTGCCTCAGGCGGGGTCGCCTTTTGATGTCTAGTTAACCAATTAACTGTACATTTCTCTACCCCGCCAAAAGCGGGGTTATTTTTTGGTGACCGTGGCTCAATTAATTATTTTATAAAAATTATGAAATCTAAAAATCTAAAATTAGCGATTCAGAAAAATGGGCGTCTCACTGAGGACGCAATTAGTTTTTTGCGGTCCTCTGGGTTGCAGTTTGAGAACTATAAACAAAAACTTTTTTCTAGTTGTAAAAATTTCCCTCTGGAAATTGTTTATGTCCGCGATGACGATATTCCCGATTACGTAAAGTCCGGAGCGGTTGATTTGGGTATTGTTGGCCAGAATCTAATTAACGAAACCAGACCAAATGTAAAAAAACTGTTGAATCTTAGATATGGATTTTGCTCTTTGTGTTTGGCAGTGCCAAAAGAATCAATAATAAAATCAATCAAAGATCTATCAAATAAAATTATTGCCACCAGCTATCCTAATTCAACAAAATATTTTTTTAATAAACAAAATATAAAGGTAAAAATTATTAAAATTAGCGGTTCAGTTGAAATCGCTCCAATTTTAGGTGTTGCTTCAGCTATCGTTGACTTGGTTTCAACGGGTAGCACTCTCGCCTTAAGCGACCTTCGAATTATTGAAAAACTATACGAATCTGAAGCCGTTCTTCTTGCTAATCCTAATTCAAATAAAGATTTTAAGAAAAAAAAATTAATAAATAAATTATTAATTCGGTTCAAGGGAGTCTTGTCAGCTAAAAATTATAAATATGTCATGATGAATGCAAAGGAATCAATTCTTCCAAAAATTAAAAAAGCCTTGCCTGGACTAAAATCTCCAACAATTTCTCCTCTTGCTACTTCAGGTTGGATTTCCATTCAATCAGTAATCAAAGAAGATTATTTTTGGGAAACTATTGATAAATTAAAAAAAATCGGCGCCACAGATATTTTAGTGTTACCAGTTGAAAAGTTAATATTATGAAAAATAAATATTTAAAGATTCCGTTAAAACAAATAAAAAATGTTTTTGAACAAATAAACTCAAAAAGTATTATTTCTATGGTAAAAAGAATCCAAAAACAATTGGTTACTAATAAAAGTTTGATTAAAAATAATGATGACGTATACAAGATTGTTACTCAAGCAGATATAGAAATTCAAAAATATTTATTAAATTATTTTGAAAATTCTTCATTAAAAGGCACCTATGAAGTTATTGCAGAAGAGTCTATCACAAATAGAAATA
>Ga0210050_1003972_pt1 | contig 12671 bp, 14 predicted proteins | sample CryGey132114_all_FD_185463 | JGI IMG/M metagenome (GOLD analysis project Ga0210050, IMG submission 185463) | Groundwater microbial communities from aquifer - Crystal Geyser CG22_combo_CG10-13_8/21/14_all (SPAdes) (version 2) | ecosystem: Environmental > Aquatic > Deep subsurface > Groundwater ...
GGGCGGTCACTCGCAGAGGAAAGTCCGGATTGAGTGCGCGTTTCGGATGGTTGGTGAGTCGGCCACTTTTAGTGCGTATATAAAACTGGACCCGTTCAAATAACTCGGTAGTGATGAGTGGTTCAAATACGCCCTGGTTTTCTTTGCCCTTATGCATGAAGGTACCCGTATAGATTTTGCTTCGAAGCATTTTGTGAATGACCTGCTGTCTGATTTTATTTCCTTTACCTGTAGTAAATCCTAAGCGGTTTGCCATTCGAGTAATCTCCGACTCTTTATAAATTCCTTTGGCATATTCCTCAAAAAGCTTTTTCACCATCGGCGCGCGTTCCGGATCAGGCACGATGGTCTTGTGTCCGCCCGGTTTCATGACATTGTTGTAGCCAACGGGTGCAACCCAAGAAATTTCACCTTTGCTCACTCTTTTGTTTATGCCGTCTTTGGTGCGCTCGCTTTTGGCATCGTTATCAAACTGGGCAAATGATGCCATGACGTTTTCCAAAAGTTTGCTCGTGGAGTTGTCGCCACCGATTGGTTCGGTTACCGAGTAAATCCGCACACCGTACTGGCTGAGGAGGGACCGGATCGCGACGTGGTCGGCCATGTTCCGGGCAATGCGATCTATTTTGTAAATCAGGACGGCATCTACTTTGCCTTTGTGTGTTCGGCAATATTCCAAAAGTCTCACTAGAGCTTTCCTGTTCATGGTCTTGGCCGATTCGCCGGCATCGATGAATGGCTCGCAGGCCAGTTTGAAGTGGTGATCCACGACCCATTTTCTAGAGAGATCGACTTGCGATTCCAAGCTGAAGTTATGCTTGGCCTGCTCCTCGGTGGAGACACGAGCGTAAATCACGGCTCGCATTGTTGTATTTTTTTGTTCAATCTGTTCATTCATAAGTTTTTCTTTGAAAGAGCTTGCAAGGACACCCTATGCTATCCCTCGGCACAAGCCAAGCGGTCATTACCCACAATGGCAAAGGTGTAAGTAATCTCGATGGAAACCTTGACCAAGACAGGATATCTCTTTCGTTCGTGCCACACGTCGAACATGAAAGCGGCCATTTGGTAGTACTGGTTTCGCATGAGCTCAATCTCCTTGTCGCTTTTGGAAGCGTAGGATTTTGGCAGTAATTTTCTACAAGCGTTGATCGTTAGCATATATTTATTCTATCTTTCCCTTAGCTACCCAGCCCAAAACTTTCTCTTTGACATCTTTTGAATACTGGTCTCTGGAAAGTCGTAGTCGCATTTCGTACGGGATAAGATTCCAACGATCCTCGTGGGACAGTTCGGCCAATTCTTGTTCGCTGACATGAATAGTTTCTTTCGGCTTACCCTCGACCCGATCCAAAATTTCTTTGATAGCGGCCAACTTCACCCCATCACTGGAACTGCCCATCAGAGCTACGAGCATTTCATTGGCTAAGCGGAAATTCTGCTCTCTCACTCTGGCTCCGGCTCGGCGTACAATCGCCATTGTTTCAGTATGGATTTGATCCATTTCTTCCTCGTACATGCGATAGGCCTCGTGCAATGTTCCAGCTTCCTTGAACCAGTCTTTGACGCTTTGTTCGGTAAACTTGGCATTTCTACTTTTTGGCCCCTTCTTATTAAGGGTTTCAGCAATACTTTGGTATGAATTACCTTTGTATTTCAGCTCAAATGCCAATTTGTGATACTCAGATAGATGCTTAATTTTGGCCATAAAAAGTTGGGTTAAGTAGACCTTTTTATATGATTATCTTTATCGACCACTAGGATAATCGGTCGGCTGGTTATTTTCTCAATGATGAAATTCGTGGCCGACATTCTGACTCTCTCGTCTTTGCTGTTTAGGAGTGAAATCATGGTTTCGGTCGCTTTCACTAGATTGTTCTCAAGAATCTCATTGGATTTTTCTATTGATGTTTTGTGTTGTGTTTTTTTCATAGATTTAATTATTGGTTATTTTGTAATAAGGAATTAAAATACGCACCTTTCTTTTGGATCGACCTCTCCGGGCTGTCTCGCATTAGTTGGTAAATCTGCTCGAGCTTCACCAGTCCGTACTTCTTGAGAGCCGAAAGCATAAAGCTCATATCCGCTTCCTCAAGGTATCGAGCTATCTCAAGACATCTCTCCTCCTCAAAGCTTTTCGGACTGAAACTTCTTACGGGACGACGAGTCGATCGATTGTTTTTATTTTCTTTCTCGTTATCGTTCTTGGGACTTCTGCCGAGCGAACTTTTTGAAGTGAAAGAAAACCGCTCTACCAAAGCACTTTTATCGCTTTCCAACTTCTGCCGAACATCACTAACTTCTGTCGGTACTTCTGCTAATGAATGATCATCAGAACCACTCTCACTTCTGCCGGACTTCTGTTTGCGACAGTGTTCAAGGTCTGTAAATGTGCCGTTAGATAAAGGGTAATTGGCAATATCAACATGGAACGAACTTCTGCGACCTTGCTGTCCGACAAACCATATCCACTTCTTACGCTTAAGGTTCAACATCAGTCGGTTGATGTGATTTTTGGAATACTTTTCTTTGAAATCTTTAGACAATCCGGCATAACTCACATGAGCTTTGCCACTCCGGGGATTGGCATTGATCCACAGCCAAACTAGGACTGAGTATTCCTCAAATCGCAAATAACCGTCCACAAGGGCGGTCTTTATGCTTCGAGGAAGCTTTACGTAATCGTTATTGTCTATTTCAAATGGTAGATTTTCCATATTCATATTCCATGTTGGACCGGTTTTAGCTCATGGCATCGTTATACATGAGCGACTTCAGCTCTTTGATTGCTGTAACAAACGCCTTTGCATTAACCTCGACCAAACCGGCAAAGAAGGCGCTTACCAACTGGGCACGATAGGGCTCATCTGCAAAAATAAAATGAAACCGGCGGGAGTCGGCTTTGTCTATGCCTAGCAACTTATATCCCTTGGCCACAAGAAAAGCGGCCGCGTAAAAGTCGCTGGTAGTAAAACTATTATCGATTGTGTTTTTCATACTCATTTTTATTCTTAGCTTTTATTGTTGTATCTATCGTAGCGAACGACAGAGGGCTTCTTACATACTGCGTTTGAAAAAAATCAAAACAAAAAAGCCATATTTTATGGCCGTTAGCGAAGACTTATTAACAGGACGAGCGAAGGGTAGATAAAAACTATCCTTGCTTGATGATTACGGTCGGATTGATGCGGTATCCGTATGTGCGCCGGTTGTCGATCAGTCTGATATCATCCAAGTGGAATTTCGTCAGTGAATTGATTCTGTTGATTGCAAACTCCACCGATTTTCGCGTGCTTTCGACAGCACTAATCAGGTCATCCGGAGACACGTAACCCTTTGCTGAAATGAGAACTTTGACTATCCGTTGGCGCAGGCTGTTTTTGACCGTAGGGTAGCAATGATCCTTTTTGGGTTCGATGTATAAGTCGCCGTCATCGGAAAAATAAACCACTGTTTTCGGGATGATTGGCTTTTTATCGCTTTGGGCAAAATATTCGGCGAAGGAAGTGGCCGCTTCCTGTGCGAATGTTTTTATAAACTGCTGGTCATATTCGGTCAGTCCTTCAAACTTGCTCGTACGACGTTCCAAGAGGGACCGGATACCTCTTACCTCGAGCTTGGTTTCCATGATCTCTTTTGTCAGATCAGCGATCGCAGGCTTGTTGTCCCGGACGATCTTGTCTCCACCGACAATACCGGTCGCTTTCATGGAGGATCGAAGTATCTTTTTGGTGACAATACTGAATCGATAGTTTGTCTCTATCGCCACCTTTCTGGTATTTAAATTGTGCTCAGTGGCCAATGTGGCCTTGTTCATTTTCATATTCATTATCAGTTAAACAAAAGGCTCGCGATCTGTTACCACAAAATGTGATAGAGAATCGCGAGCCCTTGAACTCGGAATACCTTTCAGGTTGCCTCGTGAGGCACTTATTTAACTGTTGGATTTATTTTACCACTTATTATGCCTAAGTTGCCATAGATGGGGTGTGCGTTTCCGTAATGATACAAAAGTGTATTACTACGGAAATGCCAAGGTTTAGTGAATAGGACCCGTTTTCTAGCCTCCATTCACTAAACTTACTATATCTCCCAACTGATACAGTAAAGCCACTTACTAACTCACTACACTGATATAGTAATGATTTTCACTGTCTGATCTCGGTGATTCCTCATTTTTGTCACTGAATTCAAAATGACAAAAGACGGCGATTTTGACAATGAATTTAAGAAAGGATAAAATGGTATCAACGCTAACGCAAATTTATGAACGACATCGAAAAACTTTTTACGATCGAGGAAGTTGCCGATATTTTGCGAGTACATACTCGCACGGTTACCCGGTATATTGAGTCTGGTCGATTAAAGGCATCCAAGCTCGGAGTCTGGCGGATCAAGCAGTCTGATCTCAATGCCTTTCTTGAGGAGACCAGCAACGTAAAGAAAAAGAAGAAATAAATTTATGTCAAAGGAAATCGCCAAAAACGGAAAAGACTACTCACAGTTCAGTAAAGACGATCTGATTAAGATTGTTGAGAAGCTGGAAACTCGCAAAAAGTACGGGCTTATTTGGGATGAGGAGAAAGTCAAAGAGCAGTTTGAAAAGGACGCAGAGAACGCTTTGCCGGTGTTGAAAGAAATCAGCACCAAAGAAATTACAGATAGGGACTCATCAAAACCAGTCAATATTCTCATTGAGGGCGATAACTATCACGCTTTGTCGGTTTTGAATTTCACACATCAAGGAAAAATTGACGTGATCTATATCGATCCTCCATACAATACAGGTGCAAAAGACTGGAAATACAATAATGATTATGTCGATGCAAATGACCCGTGGCGACACAGCAAGTGGATATCGCTGATGAACAAGCGACTTAAATTGTCCCGTAGTCTCTTGAAAGATGATGGAACTATTATTGTTGCAATCGATGATTACGAACTCAACACACTTGGTCTATTGCTCGATGAGATATTTCCGAGCCATGACAAGAGTTTGATTGTCGTTGAACATCATCCTCAAGGTGCTGGCTCTATTGCCGTCTCGAGAACCCACGAGTATGCCTATGTATGCACACCAAAAGATATTGGTATTCGAGGCCGGACGGTGGACTCGGGCGAAAGTCGTTGGCCACTTAAGCGATCTGGTCAGGGAGAAAATAACTGGCGCAAGAATCGTTATCGTCAGTTTTTTGCGATTCTTGTTGATCCTAAATTGTCATCGGTTGTTGGTGTGGGACCGGAAATACCGAGAGATCAAAAGAAATATCCTGCTGGTAAAACACCAGAGGGTTATTTGCGAATTTATCCGTTGGACAAAGACGGCGGTGAGCGTGTCTGGCGTTATAACCGAGAGACGATGCAAAGATTAATTGAAGCAGAAGCTATTGAGTATACAAAGAACGGTGCTTTGTTAGTAAAAAAGTTTGGCGATATTGAAGCCCCTATTTTCAGTGTTTGGAAGGGGCCTAGATATAACGCTGGTACACAAGGAAGTAATTTGCTAACTCAAATAATGGGAAAAGCAAATGCATTTCCATATCCAAAATCGCTTTATACTGTTCTCGATATGATAGCTATGATCGTTAAAAACAAGAAAGACGCGATCATATTAGATTACTTTGCTGGTTCAGGTACTACTGGCCATGCGGTGATGGAGTTAAATAAAGAGGATGAAGGTAACCGTACATTTATTTTATGCACTAATAATGAGAATAATATTTGTGATGAAGTGACACTGGAAAGAATTAAGAGAGTCATCAAGGGTTATAAAAATAAGAACGGTGAGCAAGTAGCTGGCCTGGGTGGTTCTCTCAAATACTTCAAAACAAAATTTGTAAAAAAGAACGCGAACGGTGATGACTTTAAGATACGGATTACACATGAATGCACCGAGATGCTTTGCTTGCGAGAAGGCGTGTTTGATGAAGTAAAAAAGACTGACCACTATCGTATATTCCAACAGGGCGATAAAACGCTGGCGGTTTATTATTCTCTGGACCGCAAGTCCCTACCGGCTTTGAAAAAAGAACTCGAGAAAATGGACGGTGAGAAAATACTATATTGCTTCACGCTCGATGCCACCGGCCTCTCAAAGACGGAATTCACCAACTGGCATGGAGTTACGCTCGAGCCGATTCCGCAAAAGATATTAGACGTCTACAAACAAATTTATGAATATTGATCTTAAACCCTATCAAGAAAAAGCAGTCAATCAACTGATCGAAACAACGGTCAAGCTTTTGGGTTATGACGGGCCCGGCGAAGTCTGTGTTTTCCAAGCCCCTACCGGTTCCGGTAAGACGATCATGATGGCCAAGTACATTGAGAGTCTTATCAAAGAGCTTCCAAAAGACGATTTTTGCTTTGTCTGGATGAGTATCGGCAAGGGTGAGCTTCATTTACAGAGTAAGCACTCCCTCGAGAAAGTGTTTGCTGGCTTTCCTCGAGTGACTTCTGTTGAGGATGCGTTCAGTGGTGGCCGAGAGCGAATCGTGCAAAACGAAGTTGTGGTAGCTAACTGGGAAAAACTTCGCAGTAAAGAACGACAATCTGGCGACTGGAAAAATCTGATCATGAAAGACGGCGAGAAATTGAACTTTCGGGATGTATTGGAAAAGACCAGAGAGCAACGCAAGATCATTTTGATAATTGACGAGAGTCATGTGAGTGCTGATACGGCCCGGGCGAACGAACTCCGCGATCTTATCGGTGCCGATGTTGTAATTGAAATGTCTGCTACTCCACGTCGACCACAGCAGGAACTTGGTTTTACCCAGGAACTAGCTCGAGGCGGTGCTGGCTATGTCATAGTCGAGCCGAAAGATGTGATTGATGAAGGCATGATCAAGAAAGAGATCATTATCAACGAAGACATTGAGAAAATCGCCGCTTCCGAAGATGACTCCCAATCGGCTGTACTCGAGGCCGCCTATCGTAAGCGTCTAGAACTTAAAAAGGTATTTGAAAAAGAAGGATCACATATCAATCCTTTGGTTTTGGTACAGATTCCTACCGCAGAGGCTGGTGACCAAAAGATCGAAGCAGTAAAGAAATTTCTGGCTGGTAAGAATATCGTTGAACGTAAAGATGGACACGGCAACGGCAAGCTGGCTATCTGGTTGGCCGAACAGAAGTCAGAGCTTATTGATTGGATCGCCGAGCCGGACAACGAGATTGAATTTCTTATTTTCAAACAAGCCATTGATACCGGTTGGGATTGTCCTCGAGCACACATTCTTGTGAAGTTTCGAGAGACTCATAATATCGTTTTTGAAATTCAAACTGTTGGCCGTATTTTGCGTATGCCGGAACAGCGACACTATGGCAACGAGATGCTGAACCGTGGCTATATCTATACCAATCTCAAATCAATTGAAGTTAAAAAGGAAGAATACAATCCGAACATCATCAAGCATTTGCGAGCTGGACGCATAAAGGATTACAAACCGCTCAAGATAGAGTCGTACTATAAGGCTCGAGCGGATTATGGCGATGTCACATCCAGCTTCCATGATGTCTTTGAAGAAACAGCCAATAAATACTTTGGCGTATCCCGCAAAAATAAACCGGCGGAGAACGCCAAGAAAGTTGAGAGCAAGGGTGTTGATCTCAATATCAAGAAGTATCAGCAAGAAATCATTGCCGATACGCATTTGGATATAAAAAGTTTTGATGAGCTTGAGGGAAAGTTGGGTGCGGAGGGTTTTGCCAAGCTTCAGGTAGCGGCCGACGAGCTCATGGTCTTTTTTGAGCAGACCATTAAAAACAATCTCGGACCTTTCAAGAACGTGAAGCGTTCGGTCCCGTCGGTCAAAGCGGCCATCTATCTCTGGTTTCAGGGAGTGCTCGGTTCAAAGAGCTGGGGTGAGGAAAATATGCTTATGGCGCAGAAGGTTTTCTTGCACGATAAAAATCGTGGCTACTTTGAGCACGTGCTGGCTACGGCGATTGATAACTACAAGGATGTTAAAGAACAGGAAGTCCGGGAGCGTATCGAGGAAAGCGAACAGCGATATCCTTTCGAGCTTCAGCCGGAGCAGTTTTATAACGAGTACACCGATGAAATCGTAAAAGCGAAAAAGTATGCTTATGATCCGTGCTATCTCAATGTGGATCGCTCAAAGCCAGAGCGTGAGTTTGAGTCATTCCTAAACGACAATGCTTCCAAAATTGACTGGTGGTGGAAAAATGGCGAGAACAAGCAGGACTACTTTGGCATTAAATATGAATATGTCGGCGGTATCTATACGTTCTACCCGGACTATTTAGTGAAGCTCGCCGATGGCAGGATCGGTTTGTTTGAAGTTAAAGACTCCGGGGACCGTGACGGCAAAACTTACACCAAAGCTAAGGCCGAGGCTTTGCAGAAATACATTGCCGATCAGAAAAACAAGAAGCTTTTCGGCGGTATCGTCATTGAACGTAATCGTGCCTGGCATATCAACGACAAGGCTACTTATGACTGGGAGAAATGCGAGCGTGATGATTGGAGTGAGTGGAATACCTTAAATCTATAAGATTAAAAAATGAGCAGGTACAATAAGCAAAATCGATTAGATGAAAAGGATATCTCAATAGTGAGCGATTATTTCATGAATAAACATGGAGATAAATTTGATTTACAATTTCATGGCATAAAAGACAATACACCAGATACTGATGGTTTTTTGAGACTCAGGGAGCCCGAAGACGGGACTCCATTGTCTGGCAAATATTTAAATCATGTAGTTTTCTTCCAGCTAAAGGGGTTTGATAACAAGATTGATGATGCCTCTTATATAAGCTCACGAAAGCTTATTGATTTTTGCAAAGATATTAATTTGCCAACCATTCTTTTTGTAGTTTCAAACATCAGTAGTAATTCAGAAAAACAAGGGGATGCTCAAATATATTGGTATCACTTTAGCAATATTAATATTGAAATTTTAAATAAAACCAATAAGAAGGCGGATAGTATCAATGTAAAAATTCCAAACCTACAGCCTCTTAAAGTGGGCAAGAGTGATTTTTCTGACGAGTTCTATGCTCACATCAGGAATTTAGCAAAGAAGAATGAATTTCTTGATTTGCCGAAAGAAATTTTGGACATTGCTATTGGCTTGAAAAACAAAATACTTCTAGTGGCCGGCGTTATCTATCTAGTTGGAAAGGTGACAAAGGCAGAGCGAAAGGCGTTAGCTACCTTATTGAAAATGAACGAGCGACAAATGGACGATGTTGTTATGGATTTGCATCAGCAGGATTTGATTTATAAAGATAAAGATCTTTATGTCTTTAAATTGACTACAGATGATATGAAGCGAAATGTAGGCCTACAACTCTTATATGAATCGATAAGTAAAATTGACTTAGATAAACTACTTGGGCTATTTCCTGATCACAAACAAAGACTTCAGATTTATTCAAATCTTGCCCAGGTACGACATCCTATAATTTTTGAATTTCTAAATAAACAGGCCGATCAGGCTCTTTCTTATGTCAAAAATAGGTAATAACGATATCTTTAATAGTTTAGAAATTCTAGACGAGTATGCCCACATGGCTCCTCGTAAGGCACTTCATGTTGTTAAGGCTGTAATGGGCAAAAAGCCAATGAAGCCAAGTGCCACTAGACTAAAGGGGTTTGGAAAGATATATGGTAAAACCCATGACGACCTTCTCGTTGAGTGCACAAAGGTCTTAGGCAAGATCCGATACCTTGAAACGAGAGGGGTGATGAAACTCCTCGAGAAACTGGTGGCTCAAAAAAATAAACAGGTCAAAAATGATGCATTAAAAGGATTTGAGAATTTAGCGCAGTATAATTTATTTGTTCTACAGCAGATTGAGTATAAAACACAAGAACAAATCTTGAATGAGATTGAGGGTTGGAGTAATAGACGTTTGTTAAAAAACTCAGAGATTGTAATTACTATTGCCAAGGAGTTACTTACCCCTACTTTTGAAGGACACTCGATGCCCGATTACAAAACTTTTACCCTACACTCCGGTCCGTTAGTTGTTACTTTTGCGCTCAAAACGATACGCAAACGAACGATATCTTTGCTGAAAAAGCTGTACGGAATTTCTAATGACTTAGCATCACGAACTAAGATTTTGCAGGCTTTTCAGAGTGCGACACAAACTCCCCACAGTCATTTGTACGGGGAGGACTTGGAGCAAATGGTATGGGAGGCTACTAATAGCGTCATAGATATTTACTTGGATATTTTGTCAAAAGCCGAGAACGAGATAATTCAAGATATTGAGGAACAAAAAATTTGGTTTATAAGAAGATTTGAGAAGAAACATCCAACGAAACTAAGTGAATTGGATGAGGCAATTAAATCCAATTCTTCTTACGGGATGTTCAGGGTCTTTGTCGGCTATGATGGACGTCTCGATCCAGAATTTGATTACAACAGGGATCGTGAGACACGTTCACAAAAAGTGGATGAATTTGTTTCTGATCTCTCAGATAGTAACTTTGATGGTTGGAGGAAAAGAATATTATCTGTCGTAAAAAATCATGCAGTCTCTGAACAAGGTAGTTATGGGTATTTTGAGGTGTTTTTAACTAAACTTGCTGAAAAAAAGCCTGCTCTTGCTATTCGATTAATTGAAGAAAACGAGAAAGAAATAGCACCCTTCCTCATAAGCTTGCTCTTGGGCTTATGGAAGAGTGACCTTAAAAAGGCCAAAGAGCTGATTTCGCATTGGGTTGATGAGGGAAAGTATCTATATACTTGGGCATTTATATTTGTTGTAGTAGATGATTTCGATGAGTTGCTTTTCAAGAACATTATCAGCAAAGCGAAAGATGAAAAAGATGCCCGTGCGCTCAATAACGGACTTCGTTCCTTGTTGCACCACTACCCCAAAAACAAACATTTGAAATCAATTTTTATTGACTTGATAAAGATACTAAACAGCCAAAAGAATACTTGGTGGGTAGATAACTTGTGGTTTAAGGGCGATTCAATTTTGAATGATCTAACAGAAGATGATTGGAAGACTATTTTTAACGGATTGTTATTACTCCCAAATATTGATTATCAAGCAGAGGAAATTCTAAAATTTGTCGCAGATAAACATCCAGAAAAAGTAATTGCCTTTTTTCATACAAGGGTTGAGATTAAATCAAAAAAGAGAAGAGGCATCGATGACCGGTATGACGGAGTACCATTCAATTTCCATAAATTAGGTGAGGCCTTGAGACATCATGCAGTAGTGATCGTTCCTATTTTGCTTAGCTGGTATGCCGATGGTGGCAATAAGCATAATTGGTTATTTAGATGGGAAGCCAGTCACCTTTTTGAGGAGATATTTCCAGGCTTAAATCCCGTAGTTGAGCAGGTGTTAATATCTCAAGTTAAGAAGGAAACAAAAAATAGCAGGGATATTGTTTTTTCAGTGCTCAGTAAATATAAAGGTGGCTCTCATTTATGGGGCGTTGTAAAAGCTCTAATTAAGCAATATTCGAAATCAAAGGAATATAAAGAAGTTCGAGATCATCTTTTTGGTTACTTAACACAAACCGGTGTTGTAACAGGCGAGGATGGCTTTGTTAGGGCTTACGAGTCAAAAAAGACTGAAATTCAGGATTTGAAAAACGACTCTGATAAGAGTATACGGAAATTCGCAACAGAGTACGAAGCCTATCTAAATGATCGGATCACATTCGAGCAAAAAAGAACGAATGAACAAATTGAATTAATGAAACGTGGCTTGAATTAAAATTATGGAAATCGAAACAAAACAACAAATTTTAGAACACCGGAAAGAGATCGAGCAGGAGCTCACGGATATGCTGAAAGTTACCGAGAGTGGTTTTACCTTGGATCATGTCCGGGATGTTATTTTCCATGAGGAGGATAACGACGACATGATGAAAGTCGTAGCCATGTTTGATCGTGGCGGAGATGCTTCGGAATTGAGCAATGTGTTTGAACTGGTAACCGATGCATGGAACTACTTTCCGCACGAGATACTTGGCGGTATCTCCCCGGCCGAGAAATTATTAGAACATCATGAGAAGCAATGCATGAAATAACATGAGCACTGACAATCCAATTGAAAACAATACAACCAACGAAACTCCGGATGAGGACGTAAAGGAGCTTATGGAAAGTCATGATCTCGATCAGGACACAGCCGAGCGTGTGCAGGAGATTATGGATGACTTGGGCGTAGACGAAGATGATGCCGTCGAAATTGAAGAGAGTTTTTAAACTACTATGAAATTCTCACAAGAAAGCCTCGATAAATTGAGGAAAATATTCAAGGAAGATTTTAATGCCGATCTAACCGATCAGGCGTTGCACGACGCGGCGTTCAATCTTACCGGCTACTTCGATACTTTGATGCAGTGTGCAGGAGAGGATATTCAGGAAGAAAAGAAACTCGATCCGAACAAAGCTAAAAGTTAAGCAATTATGACTCGGAGTGATTTGCTTAACATTGCTTAATTAAGCAAATCGTCCCACGCTCTCAAATTTGGTTTTACGGCTCGTCAGTTTCGCAATTGGTGCAAAGCTCTTACTCTCGGCACAAGGCTCGCCACAAGGGCAAACAGCTGGGAAATCGGGGGTTATCCTTCCTTAGTGTTTGACATGGTTGGTGTGTTTTTGATAATATATGAATATATTAATATATCTTCATATAATTAATATTGTAATACACATGAAAGA
>Ga0210050_1003976_pt1 | contig 12663 bp, 3 predicted proteins | sample CryGey132114_all_FD_185463 | JGI IMG/M metagenome (GOLD analysis project Ga0210050, IMG submission 185463) | Groundwater microbial communities from aquifer - Crystal Geyser CG22_combo_CG10-13_8/21/14_all (SPAdes) (version 2) | ecosystem: Environmental > Aquatic > Deep subsurface > Groundwater ...
CGCTAGTCCAAGTTGTCCCTACTCCAGTTACCGTAGTTAAAGATTGTGAAGCTGTACCTGTGTTGTATTGAGAAGGAGTGACAGACAATATTCCACTTGGCACTATCGTCCCGATGCCGACGTTGCCTGCAAAATAAGTATAGCCTGAAGTTCCGCCATTGATAGCAAGATAAGTAGCATTATCATTCCCAATCCCGCCTCGAGCGTTTAATAGTCCTGCGAAATAAGATGTGCCTGTACTGCTATATATACCATCAGCGAAGGTTACGTAGGCTGTGTCGGCGTCGGAGATAGTACCTGAAGTGACAATAAAGTCTGGAGCAGTAACAGTACCAGAGAATGTTTGTGTTCCAGTAAATGTTTGAGCAGCATCTGTTCTTGCTAGTGTTGCAGTTGTTGTTGGGAATGTATATGTTTGAGCAGCAGTACCTGCAAATGTATATCCTGCATATGCTGGTAATGTGTTAATTCCTTTTGAAATTAATGGTTGACCTGTTGCAACAGCAGCTATTCGAGATGGAGTACTTGCAGCGGAGAAAGATATTAAATCACCAACATTTGTTCCTATACCTTTTGGTATAGCATTAGTTGCAAGTGTTCCTTGTGCAGCTGTTGCATATGCAGTACTTGCTGTATATGCAGCTGTACCCAATGTTCCTCCTGAACCCCATGTTAGAGTTCCTGCATTGTTGACACCAGAACCTCCAGAAGTAGAAACAAGAGTTGCGGATAGTCCAGCAGCTGTGCCAGTTGTATTTTGGTTAAGAGTTGGGAAGTCTACAGCGATAGCGATAGAGAGGACACCTGTTGTTGTTGTATTTTTTAATATTCCAGTACCTAGTGCTCCGAGAGCTTGTTCACCTGTTAGAGTTGCATCAGCTGTTTGAACAATATATTTAGCTCCAACTGGTGCACCACCTAATCCTGCCAGTGTTTGATCTCCTGTGTTAGTACCGGAAAGATTGGAACCTGTGATAGCACCCGTAGCAGTAATTGCACCATTTGTCCAAATACCACCAGCAAGTCCTATCGCAGTACCGACTGTGCCATTATTTACAAATTCAATTTGATGTGCTAATCCTGATGTACAGTTAGCATTATTGGTGTGACAATAGGCCATACCATATAAATTACCAAAATCTGCACCAGTTGCATTGTTTGTGTAAGCTGCCCCAATCGACCAAACTTGATCAGTTAAGGTTGAATTATAAGTACCCACAACCCCTTTATTTCTAGCAGTAGAAACAAAATTTGAATTACTAGTTATATCACCAGTCATGGTTCCACCAGTAAGAGCTAAATCTAGTGATGAATGTCCTGTGACGGTGCCAGTAATATTTCCAGAAAAAGAACCAGCTGCAGTTACAACTCCTGCATTTGATATTGTCATTAAATTTGTAAGTGCTTGATTGTCTGCGGTTGCTGTGGCGACTTTATTAAATGTAAATCCACCCCCATTATCAGATTTCATAACCGAGCCAACAACACCACGAGTGCGATAAGTGTTGGCAGTAGTACCAGCTTCAGAATTAAATGCAATAAAGTTTGCACCACTACTTGCCTCTGCACCGAGAGTTCCACGATAACCAGCAGAGTTGGTGTGTCCAAATTCAAAACCATTACCACCTGCGACTGCACCTATAAGAGCGCTACTTACCATTGCAGTTGCTCCAGCTCTAATGGAAGTAGCGACTGCGACTGTTCCGGTGAAGTTAGCAGTAGAAGAAATGGTTTGAGAGTTAATTGCTCCAGAAGTAGTGATAGTTGTAATACCAGATAATGCTCCTGTAGTAGAAACATCTAATCCAGTGGAAGCTATTGCAAAAGTATTAGAACCACCTCCAATACTAACCGCTCCAGTTGAAGTACCAGTATTAATATTAGTAGCAAAGTTAGAAGAAGCATTAACATTAAAGATACCTCCAGAGAAAGTATATGCTCCACTCCCAGTATCACCAGTATTTAAAAGATATATGTCACTAATTGATCCAGAACCTAAAGTAGTCCAAGAAGCTAAACCATTAGCATCAGAAGTAAGTACTTTGCTTGCTCCAGGACTTCCTCCTGTAATTTTCACTGTTCCTGCTACTTCTAGATTACCACTCATATATGTGTTATGGGCAAATATATTGTTACCAATAAAGTTATGAGTCCCTTCTACTTCAATATCCCATACTTGTTCAGTACCGACATATTCAATACTTTCTATTTCATCCCACAAAACATCTCCGCCATCAAATAATTCTCGTGAATCAATTTGTCCAGTTTTATGAACATCAAGTATTCCATTTTTAGGCACGGCAATTTGCATACCGACTTTTAATTCAGCTACTGTTTTCCATTCAGCATCTGTTATTTCTGTATTCTTTTTTCTTAAAAAGCTTAACATATTAGTATTTAAAGTTTTTTGGTTTTATTTCTCCACTTAATTCGCTTGTTTTAAATCTTTTCCACGACTTTTCCAAGTGAAAAGATTTTGTTCGACTGTCAGAGTATGTTCCAATCAAATCATCAATCAAATCTGCATTGATTTTTGAACCATAGACACCCTTCATTTGTTCCAAGTAAACAATCATTTTATTACATCCTGCCATAGATTTTTCTAAAAGCATCACTCCTCCTTCAAAACTTGCAAACCTTAGACTATGAGCTTCACTTATGAACAAAGGTACAGACATCGCACAATTAACCATATTTTCTTCGAACGAATATTTTAATTTTTGCAATGTCGGTACTAAATCTTTCACTACTAAAACAGAGCATTGTAATGTTTTTTGATAGATTTCTAAATCACGAAAACTGCGGACGGGTTTCCTAGGAGTAAATGGTTTGCAATATTTATTATTTTGATAATATGGTGTTGTCATTTTTTGTGTTTTTATTTTAATTTCTTATTTTCTTTTCTTTTTAAGAAATTCTGTTTTGTGACTATTGAACGACCAAGTCTTTTTTCTAATTTTTTACGAGCACCACCAGCAATATTTCCTCCTATGCGAGCATCAGTCTTTAATTTAGGGATTCCTTTTGAATCTTCTACACGATGTATCTCTGTAGTAGCTTTTTCTCCGAGCATATTAAAGATTAATTCAAAATCATCCATGTGGTCACGTAAATTCTGACGTTTTAGCCCTTTTAGTTTTTTATACTCACTTGGGGTAACTCCAAAAGTTGCTTTAGAAATTTCTGCAGTTAATATCTCATAATCTTTATCTTCTTTAGCTCCTCTATTTTTCCATTCATCAGTCAATTCTTCTCGAATGATAATTCCTCGTATTCTTTTTTCAATCCAATCTTCACTGTAACCTTTTAATCTATAAAGCATCTTAGTTCTTTTGGTTGCCAATTCTGGATTTTCAATTTCTTGTATACGTTCATAACCAACTTTTGCGAGCCATCGTTTAAATGGTTCTGCTTTAGGAGAGGGAATAGATTGGATGATGCGGAATCCGTCTTCAGTATTTACACAATCAGTTTCATATTTTTTACCATCAGAGGATATTAATTTAAGTCGTCGACAAATTGTCGATAACTCAATTCTGTCCTCATTTTTAACCCTAATTTTCATTTTATACCAATAATCATTAGGGTCTAAGCTTTCTGTCAAAGCTTCAATGATATCAATCACAGAGAAATACCATTCATTATTATGAAGTGTTTTTCGAACTTGTTTGTTTTTGAATAAAACTATTTTTGTTATGTTTTTCATTTTTTTTAATTTATGATTTTCATCTAATTTTTGTTTTTTTAATTCAGCTGGGTGGGTCTGGTCCTTTGTTTTTTATGATTACAAGTTCGTTTGTTCTTGGTACCTCTACTAGTTCTCCTGATCTATAGCGGAACTTTCTTTTTTTATTGCCAGTAAGTTTCTTGACTACATGAAGTGGATAAAATTGATAATAATCTTTTTCATCAAACCAAGCACAGGTAAAATTAAATATTCGTAAACCTGTCAAGCGTGACATTGCTAATGCATACCAAGTGAGTTGTTCTATAGGACGTTCTTTGCTTGCATTTGGTTTGTAATCAAGTAAATGAATTTGCCCATTGCGAATCTGAATGATATCAATGTGTCCAGTTAGCATCCGAGGGAGGCTGCGTACTGCTGCCGATGTTGAGTTGTCTTTTGGTAGCTTTCCCTCTTTTTTCCCTTTAAACTTTATTCCTTCTTCCCCAACAATTTTAAATTTTAATTCATTTTCCATATGTTCAATGTCTTCTTTTCTAATATAAACTGGCACTTCTGTTGCCACTGTGCAGGAATCATTAGCAAGCATAAATCTTTGTACTTCTTCATGACGTTGTTTGTTATCCGGGATAGATTGCAATACAAAGGCTGTTAAACGATTTGCAAAATTAGATTTTGAACGTACTATCATATCGGCTTTATCAAACTTTGATCTTATTTCACTCATTCTTTCTCCGTCTTGGAAATATTGGTGTGGAGTCTCACTAGAAACATTGTCTAAATAATTTTTCAAAGGACGAAGATTACGGTTTTTAAATTCTTCTAACATTAAAATAGTTTTGGCTCGGTGATATCTAAAACGATAAAGTTGTCGGTGAGCCATAGTGACGACTTCTATCATGTCCATCGGTTTAAACATTTTATTAGCATAAGAACGGAGTCTTTCATATCGACAAAGTGGTTTGTATTCATTTATCCAATCTGATAAAGTAGCGGATTCTGGTGCTACTCCAAATTTCTTTTTGATAATTTTACAAGTTTCTTCTAAAGAAAATCCTAGATTATAATAATTCATTGATTCGATAACTATATGGAGAGGGAAATGTTTACCTTTTACATCTGTAGCTGTAAATGTCCTTTTACATCCTTCATTTCGGCAAAGATAAAGTTGCACTACTTGATTTATATTTTTCCTAGTGCCTCTTTTGACAAAATCTTTTGATAGACAATAAGGGCAAAGCTCAGCATCTCTAGAGGAACGGATAGATTCTACCTCACCTCCAAGATTTCTTATATCACCTGCCTGCGCCGCAAGCGTCGCGGCAGGCAGGCGAGTTGGTGGGGTAAAAATCTCACCTGCATGTGCCGTGTATGTTGCGGCAGGCAGGTTATTTTCGGATTTTTTAGCTAGTAATTTTTTGAGCCATTTCCTTCCAAAACCAGTCTTTAAATCCTTTTCTCGTTTTAATGCTTCTTCTAATGTATTCTTTTTTTCAAGATAGACAATTTTTACTGGTTTATGAACTTTTGTCCATAAAGCACCTTTTCCTTGACAATGTTGTTCCCAACGATTTTGTAAATTATTAGTTTGACCTATATATAGACTATTATTTTTACACAAAATAACATAAACATAATATTCTGTGTCTATATCACGAGTTAATGGGGTAAAAATCTCACCAACTTCGGATATTTTGGGCTCTACATTGCTATTCGTGATATAATTTTGCTCTAAATTGGATGATTTTTCTACAATACTTTCTTTGTTTTGTCTAGTTTTTGCTGTTTTTTCTTCGGCAATTTTTACCTGCCCGTGCTTCGGCAGACGGGCTAAATATGGATGAGTAGAAGTGGTGCGAATGACTCTGCCAGACTTGGTTTTAAGTTCATAAACATCCTGGACTCCCATATCCATTAGACCTTTGATAGGATGATATTCCACTAAACCGTTATTTTTGTTTAAGGAAAGGACTTCATCACCTGGTTTGATGTCTATGATGGGTACCATGAGATATTCCCATTCTGGGTCATTCTTCGTCCCTGTTCCGATGTTGCCTTTGCGTTGAGCCGAAGAGACTTCTTCCTCTTCTTCTTCACCTTTTTTCTTTCTTCGACGTCGGCGGATAGGGAGGAGAGTGTCACTTGTCACACAGTGACCGGCAACATGAAGTTTTTGGAGGGGACTCGTCGTCCCGATGCCGACGTTGCCGGATGCTACAGATAACTCTCCACTAGCACCTAGTCTAACAATATTATTTGCATCAAGATTCAATAATTGAATCCATGCTGAAACACCATCATACGCATAAATAGGAGTATTTTTAGTCAATCTTACATTCCCATCTAATCGTGATTCACCTACAACTCGCAATTTATATCCCGATGCTGAACCACCTACTCCTAAATAACCAGAAATTAAACCATTGCCAACAACATCTAATTTTTCACTTGGTGCCGTCGTCCCGATGCCGACGTTGCCGGTTGTTCCTTCTAAAACTAATTGAGACGTAAAACTTGCTCCAGATTGCAAAATAAAATCATTATCACTCATCCAAAGCCTTCCACCTTGATTTCCCACAGTATTAATAATTCCGATTCCACTATTAACACCATCTGAAGATTGTTGTACGTCCAACTTTCTTCCTGGTGCCGTCGTCCCGATGCCGACTTTGCCGCTATCTCTTGCAACCGTTAATGCAGTTAAAACCGTTGCCTGATTTGCTGTTTTAATATAAAAATTATTGTCTCCTCCGTCATATCCCAGTCTCATCCCCCACGTATTAGCTGTTCCAAACTCACTTCCAGCTTCCATAAAATCTAACCAAGTATCATAACCAGAATCAGCTTCTAAAATGTTCTTTACTTCTGCTGTCGTTTTCTTTAGATGAAGCAATCCCCCTGGACTCGTCGTCCCGATGCCGACGTTGCCGCCGAAATATGATGGGTAGTTACCTGCGCCATAGAAATGATAGGCATTAGTCAATGTAGTGTTAGCGTTTTTGTTAACCAAATCAGAATAAACACCATAATAATTAGATACCAACAGATTTCCGGAGGCCCATTTATTAAACCCACTCCAAGAACCATAAGCAGTTGCGATAATTTCGCTAGACCCCGGCTCTGGACTAATTATATTTTCATTTAATTTTAAAGTAGGAACTGTCGCACCTACCGTACTATATATATTTAGCTTATTCTGACCAACAAGCATAATAGTACCTGAACCATAAGAGGCTGTACCAGATAAAGCGCTGTCTATAACATTTGCCGCGCCAAAAACATTGCTATTAAACTGAGATGATGTTAAAGCTATTTTCCCTACGCTAACTAAAGGGAGCACCCCGCCTGCGCCTGTAAAATTACTTTCGGTAATTTCACCATTAAGTAAAGTCATTGGCGACCAATTATCTACTACGCCATTAACATGGAGTTTTTGCACTGGAGCCGTCGTCCCGATGCCGACGTTGCCATTAGCATCAATTCTTAATCTCTCACTATTATTTGTATAAAAAATCATTGGTGCATTTGAAATTCCACGAATATAATTATATCCATTTGTAGCAGTAAATATATCAAAATTTTCAGAATCATAATCACTTAAAGCTATTCCTGAATATGCAGCTGTTAATCCAACATTTCTTATTCTTAATCCCATTCCATAACCCGTATCATTATAATAAATATCTAAAGGATTTCCCGGATTCGTCGTCCCGATGCCGACGTTGCCTTGAATTGCTAAGTCCCCAGTTGTCGTTCCTGCACTCCACGTGGAATCTCCTATCATGACATTACCAGCGACACTTAACTTTTCCCCGGGAGCCACAAGTCCGATGCCGACGTTGCCGTTCTTTAATACAGTCAAAGCGTTTGCTTTGTGAGTATAATCTGTTCCAATACCAATTTCAAACAATGGATCAGTGGTTACCCAACTGCCTGCTGTTCCTCCACCAACATTTAATCTACCAAACGATGCAGACGCAAAACTATTTGCATTTACTCTATCTCCAATCGCTACAGATGAATTGCCGCTTGCTATTGTGCTATAACCCATTGCTACTGCAAAATAATTGCTAGCAGTGGTGGAATTTCCAAATACTGCAGAACTTTCTCCGCTAGCCGTATTATAGGATCCTACGGCAAATGCTTGATTATTGCTAGCAGTATTTTGTAAACCAATTGCTACAGAGTCATAACCACTCGCTATTGTTCTTCTTCCCATTGCAACAGAATAATTACCTATATTTGCATCATTCCATTGTGTTCCATCAACATTTCCTGCTCTAAAAGCGCCTTTGGCTGGTATCCACATTAATCTTGTTCCTGCGCCAGAGGTAGGTGTGGCGCCTGTCGTGCCAGAGGCCAAAATAGCACCGTCAACAATAGAGAGTTTTGCCAAGGGCCCAGTCGTCCCGATGCCGACGTTGCCGTCGGTTGCTTTTACAAACAATCTTGAACTGCCCCCTGCTCTCAAATCAAGATTAACTCCAGCAGCTGTTTCTATTTCAAGATTTCCACTTCTTCCAGAAATACCACCCCCTGAACCCAAATATTGTAAGTACCCTTTAAGTGTACCAGCTTCTCTGAATCCTAAAAATCTATTACCAGTAGACACATCGTTGATACTTAAATCACCACCATATACTTGTAATTTATCACCTGGACTCGTCGTCCCGATGCCGACGTTGCCGGCTGTTGTAATTACCATTTGTCCATCACTGTAAGCTCCGCCATTGACTGAAGAACCAAAACCAAGATAACCTGTTGGATTGGTTGCCCCTTGTACTGGCACTACATAACTTCTGAAATCCACTGCTTGAGAAGTGGAAGTTCCAGTCTGCCAGCCATATCCGCTCCACCTGAGAGCCGGTGAAATTTGTTGAGCTCCTAAAGCTGCCGCTGTGGTATTGACTAAAGCTAAACCTGATGAAGTTGTTTGAGTTACCCCTAGCCCAGCTGTGGTGACATCTAGTTTTGACGTTGGGACTGTTTGTCCGATGCCGACGTTGCCCTCGACTATTAAACCTTGTGATGGTGCCGCCAAGGTATTATATGAATTTCCAATACTTGTGCCTCCGCTTATGCTTAACATACTCCCTGGAGCATTAGTAGATCCAATAATTGTTTTTTCTCCACCACCCTGAATTACCACTGAATTACCGGCACCTGTATTGAGTCCAAAATTACCACTATTTTCTGAAATTTGTAATGAACCAGCGCCATAATCTTTAATATCAAGATATGTGTCTGATAAATCAGAGCGAGTTATTCTTGTTGTTCCTTTAACTTCCAACTTTGCCCCCGGACTCGTCGTCCCGATGCCGACGTTCGTACCATTATCAAAAATCAAAGAATTTCCAATAGATGTTCCTCCTGCATTATTAAATTTTGCTACATAATTTTGTGTTCCAGAAATATTTTCAGCAGGTGCATAATATGCTCCATGTTGCCCATCTAACAAATCAGCATTCAAATTTGTGTTGACTGTAGTTGAAGTAACTGCAAATGGTGATGTACCAATAGCAAGGGTTGAAGTTAATTGACCGCTTGTTGAGATTGTACCAGTTATGGCTAAAGCATCTGTCCCAATCGTTACTCCACCTAAAGCAAGAGAAGTAGCAGAAGCAACACCTAAGATTGGAGTCACTAATGTTGGAGTATCAGCAAAAACCAAAGCTCCCGTCCCCGTCTCATCAGAAAGAGAAGAAAGTAATTGGAGGGATGTGATTGAGCCTGTTGCTGTACCATATAATGTTCCAGAAGTTGGAAGAGTGACAGAAGTAGATGCGGTAGTGGTTAGAATTAAAGGAAAAGCTCCAGCAGTGGAGAAAGCATCTGCAAATGTTACATTTTTAGTAGCTGCTAAAGTCAATACTTCTGCACCAGCAAAAGTGATTGCATTAGTGGCTAAAGTAGTGGAATCAGAAACTGTTAAAGTTTTTCCAGCAGCAATATTTAAAGTATTGGTGCCATTGTTGGTGATAGTTAAACCATTGATAGTATCGGCAACAAGAGTTGTGAATGTTGCAGAACCAGGAGTTGTGACACCAATAGTAGTAAAGTTTCCAGCTACAGCTGTAGTGATGCCGATTGTAGAATTGTTAATTGTTGTACCTGTAATTGTACCTCCTGTGATAGCGACAGAAGAAGAACCAAAATTGTTAGCAGTAACGAGTCCAGTACCAAATGTTACTGGTCTGTTTGTGACAGAGTTAATAAATAAGGTGGAAGCTGATGTTACATCTATGACAGGATCAGTGGAAGAAATATTTGTTGAAACATTGTTTAGAGTTACAATTCCCGTCCCTGTAGAAAAAGTATTTGTACCTGTGATAGTGGTAGCACCATTGAGTGAAATATTTCCTGTACCTGTACTAAATGTATTAACACCTGATTGAGAGAAAGTACCTAATACTTCTAAATTAGCAACGGTAGTATCGCCTTGTGTAACAGAACCAGCCAACACCATACTATTAGCATAAATATCCCCTTCTGCATCCACTAAAAATTTAACATCATCGTTCACTGCTACACCAAATAAATTTCCATCTGCTACTGCAGAAGCTGGGTTAATAAGAACTGTGGCATCAGAAATATTAGAAACACCATCGGGCCAAGAAGGATTAAATGCATGTGCCTCTGTTGGAACTTTTCTAAATATTCCTTGTCCCGCTATATTTACAAAACCACTAACTGTGGCATTACCAGAAACTGTAAGTTTATCCGTGCTAATTTCATCACTCAAAGAAGACGAGAGACTTTGTATACTATTACCAATAGAATCATAAGTTCTATTTACTTGTCTATCATATAATTGTTTTGAAACAAATAAGTTTGCATCAAGACTATTTCCTTGTAAACCTTGTGAACCTTGTGGACCAGCTATACCTTGTGGACCACGCAACTGTGTTGCAAATTCTTTATTACTAAGTAATTTACGAAATGCAGAAAGAAGAGCACTAGAACTAATAGTATTATTCACATTATTAGAAGATATTTGTGTTGGTGGAGTATTTAATATTCCAGTAGGAGTATTATTTTTAGGTAATACTATTTTTCTTGCAACATAACAATTTGCATCAAATGGTCCACAACCACCCCAAGGTGAAGAAGAAGCACCTGGATCTAAAATATTACTAGTTGGAGAAAAATAAGTAATTGGATTTCCCGCAAAAACAGAAGACGCACCAAAAAAAATGAAGATCAAAAATCCCAAAAAGAAAAACCTTTTTATTAATGTGTTATATGACATAATTTTTTATTATGACTCTTATATTATATCAATATTTTGCTTATTTAAAAAGACAAAAAACACATAAAAAATGTGGATAACTTTTTAAAAAACAGAAAACAAAAAAGGGAAAGTTTTTGAGTTAAATTAGTACATTAATTATCCTATTTTTAACATAAATTATCTTCTTAGCTTTACCATCTGGTACGTATTTCAAAACAATCTCATTTGCAAAAGCTATTTTCTTAACTTCTTCTTCTTTTTCATCAATTTGTATTAGTATTTCAGTTCTAACTTTACCATTTATTTGAACTGCAATTTTTATTTCTTGATCTTTCACTAAATTTTCATCCCATTTAGGCCAATTTGAAAGATGAATACTTCCCTTTTCCTTCAAACTAGACCAAATATTTTCTGTTATATGTGGAGCAAATGGAGCTAAAATTTGAAGAAACATTTTAAAATTTTCTAATGTCAAGGCCGGAACACCTAAGGCAAGGCCTTTTTGGGGATTTAAGGCCTTGCCTTCTAATACTTTCTCTATTTCTGTAGCCAATATCATCATTGCAGAAATCGCAGTATTAAAACGCATATTTTCTATATCTTCTGAAACCTTTTTGATTGTTTTGTGAAGAAGTTTTTCTAAAGATTGCGAAGCAGAACTTTTTTCAGCATACACAATATTAGATTCATTAACCACATTCAGGTTCGAGTGCGAGCCGTGAAAAAGTTGCTGCTTCGCAATCTTTTCCCCTATCCTCCAAACTTTTTCTACAAATCTTCGTGATCCAATGATGCTTTCAGTACTCCACGCTACTGACTCTTCAAATGGTCCCATGAACATTTCATAAATACGCAAAGTATCTGCACCGTAAATTTTTACGATATCATCTGGATTTATGACATTACCTAAAGACTTCGACATTTTCACCCCTCCCTCACCCAAGACCATCCCATGAGAAGTTCTTTTTTTATAAGGTTCAACAGTCGGAACTAATTTCAAATCGTATAAAAATTTATGCCAAAAACGAGAATACAATAAGTGAAGAGTAGTATGCTCCATTCCACCGTTGTACCAATCAACGGGGCCAGCTTTTAGCTGATAGCTTTTGGCTGATAGCTTTTCTATCTTACACCAATAATTGAGTTTCTTTTTATTTACAAATTCTTTATTATTCTTCGGGTCAATATAGCGTAGATAATACCAAGAGCTTCCTGCCCAATTTGGCATCGTATCTGTTTCTCTTTTTGCTTTGCCTCCACATTTAGGACATTTTACATTTACCCATTTTGAAATAAGTGCTAATGGTGATTCTCCATTATCCGTTGGTTTATAATTTTTTACTTCTGGCAATTTTACAGGTAAATCTTTTTCGGAAATTGCTATAATTCCACATTTCTGACAATTAACTAAGGGTATAGGTTCACCCCAATAATGCTGGCGAGAAAATACCCAATCTCGCAATTTAAATTTGGTAACCATTTTTCCACCGACTTTTTCTGTAATTTCTTTCGCATCAACAAGTGGTCTGTCTATTATCGATAAATTATATTTTTCAGCAAATTCTCTATCACGAATGTCATGCACAGGTACTGCCATTACAGCTCCTGTACCATATTCAGGTAAAACATAATCTGCAATCCATATAGGAATTTCCTCATTATTTGCAGGATTTATTGCTTTTATGCCTTTTAATTCAACTCCAGTTTTCCCCTTGTTTTCTCGCATTCTTTCTAATTCTGATTCTTT
>Ga0210050_1003979_pt1 | contig 12656 bp, 9 predicted proteins | sample CryGey132114_all_FD_185463 | JGI IMG/M metagenome (GOLD analysis project Ga0210050, IMG submission 185463) | Groundwater microbial communities from aquifer - Crystal Geyser CG22_combo_CG10-13_8/21/14_all (SPAdes) (version 2) | ecosystem: Environmental > Aquatic > Deep subsurface > Groundwater ...
ATCCTGAAGACCGGAGGCAATTTCTCCCTGATTTTTTCATAAAAGCCGCTGGCCGCGGCCGCGGCCGCGGCCAGATTGGGCTCCGCCTTTTTGGCTCTGTCTTCCTCAATCTGTTTCTCCACAGCAAGCTTCTTCTGAAGAAGCAAGTCCCCTATTTTTTCTATGACGGGTTTTGACTCACTCAAAACGACGGCGCTCGCCTTTTTCGCCGGCTCTATCACCAGCCTCTCCGCGACGCTTTTTCCTTTTTCTAGAACAGACTCATCTTTCTCCCCTTCTTTATTATCCGAAGAAAGAGGTTCCGGTTCTTTTTTTGCGAGAGTGTCAAAAACCAAAGGGTTTGTCCCTTCTTTTTTTTCCAAAACATCACTCCGGCCGTCGTCGTCATCGTCATCGTCGTCTCTGTTCCCCAGCCTGTCTCCGTCGGTGTCAAGGTCGGCAAATTTTTCATCAATTTTTGAAACGCTGTCGGAGGGAGTGAGGTTCTCCCCTTTCTGGTTTTTAACATCAAAGAGCTTGACCTGAAATTTGTGATTGCCTTCCGTCGCCTGCCAGTCAATCCATTTTTGAATAAGTCCGCCCTCGGGAGCGCTGAAATTTGACTCCCCTATTTCTTCGCCGTTGTTAAAAAATCTGATAGTTCCGGAAATGTTCTCTCCGCTTTGATTCTGCACGGCCGTATAAATTCTGACGGTTTCTCCGGCAAAAAACGGCAGTCTGGAATACCAAAAACCGCTGATAAAACCGGCGTTGCTTTCAGCCGAGACAATAAGGAGGGGAAAAAATGCCAGAAAAAATACCGGAAAAAATTTTCGCATAGAGACATTATATATCATGCGCGCCAAAGCCCGAGAACGGGTTCAGGCATTGAAAGAAACGAGGATGTCTTCTTACCGCATCGCCCCGGCAAGGACGATGTATAGGAAGACCAAGAAGATCATATAGAAAAGAGCTGCTGCCGCCAAACCTCTTTTCAGCCGAGAGGTCGCCGTCCAGCCGATGCCGAGTTCGCTTCGCAGTCTCACGCGCCCCTCCCCCCGGTTGAAAGTATCCAATCTGAAACAATTTTAACATATATAAAACTTTCGTTTGTACACACACCAAGACAGGCTCTAGACAATATTTTCCAAAAAACTGACTTTGGCCCGCTTTCCCACGGTATCAAGATAAACCACGGCCACATCAAGCTGCCACTCATTTTCCATATTTTTTTCCGCCAAATATGTTTCTATGGCGCGATAGAGTCTTTGAAGTTTTCTGGGGTGGACATTCTCCTCCGGTCTGAATCCATCAAGGTTCTTGGCAGTTTGGAGTTCTCGAGAAGCCGATTGTTCAATAATGTCCACTTTATCGGGATTCGGACACGAAATACTCTTTACTTCCACCATATGTATGGTCCGCCCTTTTTGGGCAATAATGTCTATTTCTCCCCATTTTTTCCGGTAATTTCTTCCAATAATGTTATAGCCTTTATTTTGAAGCCACTTGCTTGCGATTTTCTCTCCCAATTCCCCTATTTCGTTATGTCTGGCCATATAAAAATTATAGTATAGTTACGTTTCATGTGAAAAATCCCCAGTCAGACCCAAGACAAAGGAAGATAAAGGCTTTTTTTAGAGATTAGAAAATTTTTGCAAGATTCGACAAAGAAAACAATAGGACAAAAGAAATGTCCTTTATACACTTATTAACAGACTTATGCACATAATGTCTGATATGTTTTACCGAGATAGCAAGATGCAGAGCCATATTCATAAAGGACACAAAAGAATTTCCAAATTAAGGCTTTAAAAAGGGGTTTTTGAGCTTATTTAGTAAACAGACACACGAAATATCCTTATTTTTAGGCACAATCAAAATGTCCTTTAGAATGTCCTTTATGCCATTAAAAATGTCCTTTATACAAAACCCGGCGAAGCCCGCGTAGCTTAGCGAAGCGGATATGGAATATAATTCAAAAGGAATTCGTGGCTTTGTTGAGGGGACTTTTCCGGAATTATGTTCTTCCGGTCGTCTCTTGAGATTGTTTGTTGAACCGATATAAAGTTCTTTATCTTTTCTGCTCCTCAAAATATACAGATAGAACATAATTCAAAACGAAATTTAGTGTGCGGGATACGGAAATCGAATCCGTGTCTCATCCTTGGCAAGGATGTATTCTACCACTAAACTAATCCCGCAACGGCTAAAACATTATATCTCAATAATTCTTTAATTAAAGTCTTAATTACTTGTTTTTTTAGCCAAGACGAGATAAAGACAAAACCACCTTAAAAGAATAAGCGCGCCAAATTTCCAGAATTTCCATCTCCTCCGCCTTGCCTGCAGGCAAAAAGCGAGATATTGGTGCTCCCGGAGGGATTCGATTTTCTGATGGAAAATCCCGTGGAAGTCCCCCGGACTTCCGTTCGAATCCCTCCTCCGCCTTGCCTGCAGGCAAAAAGCGAGATATTGGTGCTCCCGGAGGGATTCGAACCCCCAATACGACGTCCGAAGCGTCGCGTGATATCCGTTTCACCACGAGAGCTCGCTTATATAGATTAATACAATTAGGCTCAAAGAAAAAGGCGTAATATAATTCTAAATATATCAAAGAACGAGAAAATGTCGCAACCTAAAATTCCAAAAGAGGTTCTCTTTGTTACAGAAACGCTAAAAATGGCTCAATATGAAGCTTTTTTGGTGGGAGGTTGCGTCAGAGACATCTTGATGGGGAAAAAGCCCGAGGATTGGGATATTGCGACCAACGCCGGACCGGATAAAGTTCAGGAGCTTTTCCCGCACACTTTTTATGAAAATACCTTCGGCACGGTAGGGGTCGTAAATGATGAAACCGAGGACGAAAGCCTGAAAAATATAGAAGTTACGACCTACAGAAAAGAGGGGAAATATTCTGATGGAAGAAGGCCGGATGAAATTGTCTTTGCCAAGACTATTGAGGAGGACCTTCTAAGAAGAGATTTAACCATAAACGCCATAGCCTTGGATTTATCGCCGGAGAAAAGTCCTCGCGCTAAACGGGGGATTGCTCCGGTAAAAATTCTAACGGACATTCTAAAGGACATTAAGCCCGGCTATAAAGGACATTTGGTGGACCCTTATAACGGACATCGGGATATAAAGGACAAACTCATCAGGGCTGTTCTTGAGCCGAGCAGGCGTTTTTCTGAAGATGCCTTGAGAATTATGAGAGCCGTTAGATTTGCCACCGTTTTAGATTTTCAAATAGAGCCCCAAACCGCCGAGGCTATAGAGCTGTTACACATGAAACTAAAAGATATCTCAAAAGAACGAATCAGAGATGAATTTAGGAAGATAATCATGTCTAAAAGACCAAAATATGGCTTAATAGAGCTAAAAAAATTTAATTTGCTCCAATTTATAATTCCGGAGCTTTTGAAAGCGGAGGGGGTGAAGCAGGGAGGAATACACGCTTATGATGTTTGGGAGCACAGTCTAAAAACAGTCCAAGCGGGCGCCAAAAAGGGATTCTCGGAGGAAATAAGGCTGGCGGCGCTGTTTCATGATATTGGGAAGCCCAGAACTAGAAGAAGCGGGGGCAAGAACAAAGAATGGACCTTTTTTGGGCATGATGTTGTGGGAGAGCGTGTTACACGGGAAACACTTTCCAACCTAAAATATCCCAAGGAGATGGTGGAGAAAGTTTCAAAACTGGTCCGTTGGCATATGTTTTTCTCCGATACAGAGGAAATAACACATTCCGCGGTCAGAAGGATGGTAAGAAATGTCGGAAAAGAAAACATCTGGGATTTGATAAACCTTAGAGTCTGCGACAGAATCGGCACCGGAAGGCCCAAAGAAGAGCCATATCGTCTTAGAAAATACAAGTCTATGATTGAGGAGGTGATGAGAGACCCAATATCCGTTGGAATGCTTAAAATAGATGGGGCAATGGTAATGAAGGTTACACATGAAACACCCGGGCCTAAAATAGGCTATATCTTAAACGCTCTTTTAGAAGAGGTTCTGGAGGACCCGCTCTTAAACAAGGCCGAATACTTGGAAAAAAGGGCGGTAGAGATGTCAAAAATGAATAGTTCCAAGCTCATAGCTCTTTCCGAGAAGGGAAAAGCCGAAAAACAAAAAAGAGAGGGAGAGGCTCTTGAAAAAATCAGAGATAAAAATTGGGTTAAATAGAAAATGTCCTTTAGAACTTTTCTAAAGGACAAAACATTAAACGCTTAAGGTAATGTTTTGTCCTTTAGAGTTTGGTTTTTGTCCTTTAGAAATTAAAGTGGGGGTATGGAAACAAGAAAGCCACCTGCGACAAAGATCCGAGAACCTTCAAATGTGGAGATTTGAGTGAGAAAAAGTGGTCCGCTTGTTGATCTGAACAGCCAGAGGTGGCTTCTTCAAGAACCTTTTAGTCCTTGGAGTTGGAGAGTCTCTCAGCGAAGAGAGCCATTGCGCCACAAACCCATGGCGTTTAATCCGAGCGCGCTCCGGCATTCTCGGTAACATAAATGTCTTTACGAGGTTTCGCGGTCAGGCAAAAGCCCTGTACCAAGTGATCTCCAAACGTATATATACGCATGCATTCTCAATGAACCAATGCGAGCATAAAGGACAACGGCTCGCTTATCTGACAGAAATTCTATTTCTAAAGGACATTTTTGTAAAGGACATTTCTGTGGATAAATAAATGTCCTTTAGAAATGTCCTTTAGAATGTCAGAAATGTCCGTTAGAAAAACCTCCCCCAAAGTACTACAGTTAACTGTAGTACTTTGGGTTTTTAACGTTGTGGTTGAGACCTTCTGGCTTGATTTTATTGGATATTTATATCCAATAAAATCGGGCAGTGGTCAGAACCGTAGAAATTTGTCAAAGTCTCAAATTTATTCACATCCTTTATCAAACCGGGGCTAATGAAAAAATAATCAATGCGCCAGCCCACATTCCTTTCTCTGGCCCTTGTCTTTAAGTCCCAATATGTATAAATGCCTTTTTTGCGGGGATAAAGGTGTCGAAAGACATCGATATATCCGAGAGAGACAAGTTCATCCAACCAGGCTCTTTCCTCCGGCCTAAAGCCGGCCCGTCCTTCGTTTTCTTTCGGTCTGGCCAAGTCAATTTCTTCATGGGCTACATTCAAATCTCCGCAGAGAATAATTTTTTTGCCTTCTTTTTTCAGACGCTCCATTTTGGCCAAAATGGCGTCGTTAAATTCCAGCTTATAGGAAAGCCGTTCATCACGGCCGGTCATGGGGAAATATGCGTTTATGAGAACAAACTTTTTGAAGTGGAGAATCAAGACCCGGCCCTCTTCGTCAAAAATTTTGAGGTTCTTTAGCTTTTCGCTTTTTAAGGCTTTTTCTTTTGAGTAAATGACGACGCCGCTGTAGCCCTTTCTTAAATCGGAAGAATTAAAGTATGAAAAATAACCGGATGGGTTCTGCAATTCCTCCGAAAGCTGGCTCGGATGGGCTTTTGTTTCCTGGAGAGAGATAATGTCAAAATCTTTTTTTATAAAAGGACGCCAGTGGCCTTTCCTTTGAACCGCCCGCAGTCCGTTTACATTCCAAGAGCTTAAGCGCATACGATTCTAATATTAACCATTAACATCAAAAAGAGAAAGCCCCGCGCGGCCTCCGGCCGCGCGGGGCTTTCCTAAGTACGAGCTTACTTGCCTTCTCCCATCCAGATGAGAGCCAAAACTCCAAGAAGTATCGGCCAAGCGACACCGACAAAAGCCTGGTCAAAAACCCCGAGGCCTCCCAGAAGAAAAATAATGGCAATCAAAAGAAGGAAGAGGGGAGCGAGTTTTCCGTGCGATCCTCCAATCATGATTTTAAGCGAAACTTTTAACAAAATTCCCAAAGTCGACGCTCTTTGAGAAACCTTTTTTTCAGCAGTTTTATTCTACTACTTCCCAAAATTATTCGCCTCTTTTGTTGTGGAATCTTTTGTGGATTTCCCTTAGATGTTTATCGGTAACATGCGTGTAAATCTGTGTCGTCGAAATGTTGGCGTGACCCAAAAGCACTTGGACCGCCCTGATATCGGCGCCGTTTCTCAAAAGGTCGGTGGCAAAAGAGTGGCGAATAACGTGAGGTGTCACCTTCTTAGAGATTCCCGCCTGAATGGCTCTTTTCTTGACGATTCTTTCAATGGAACGAGGAGAAAGGCACAGGTTTTTTTCTCCGGTTTTTCCGCCCGCTCTTCCGCCGGCCTCGGCTTGGGCCGAGGCCGGCGAGAAATTTATAAAAAGAGCGTCATCCAAATCGGTCCGCTTCTTCAAATATCCACTGACGGCACTCTTGGCCTCTTCCGATAAAAAAACAAGACGCACCTTGCCGCCTTTGCCTCTGACGCTAAACTCGTCCTTGCTTAAATCCAAATCCCGCGACAATGAAGCTATTTCCGAAACTCGCAGGCCGGTTGAAAATAAGAGTTCCAGGATGGCTTTGTCCCGCAGGTCCGCCAGGGCGCCTCCCGAGGGCGCCTCCATCAGTCTTTTTAATTCTTCCTTTGAAATCAAATCCAAATCTCTTGATTCGGTCTTGGCAAGCTCAATCCTTTCCGGCGGAAGCGATGCTATTTCTCTCTTGGCCAGATATTTTAAGAAAGCGCGCAGAGCAATGAGATAATAGTTTTGGGTTTTTTTGCAGAGAGTTTCTTTTCCAAGTCCGGGCCTCCTGTTAAGCCAAACTCTGTAAAGGCGGATAGACTCGTCGGTGATTTCACCAGGTTTTGTTATTTTTGAAAATTCTAAAAACCTGTCCAGATATCTTTCATAATTTGAAATTGTTTTAAGAGAGCGCCCTTTTTCAATTTCCAAAGATTCAAGAAAATCCCTTTTCAGAAGCTTTATTTCCATACGGATATTCTACACTAATTTTAGCGTCGCAAAATATGAGCAAAATATGGATAGGGAGACACCGGATTCCTACATAGGAATGATGGTTCTAAGAGCCATTAGCGTATTAGTTGACAAAATTCGGCTTAAAGTGGTAAGATTATCTCCGATGCTTACGAAGAGAAAGAAGCAAGGCGCCATCAAAAGGGTCAAGAGGCACGAAAAAGACACTGGATCTCCCGAGGTCCAGATTTCAATTTTGTCTAAAAGGATAGATGAGCTGGCAAAACATCTGAAAGAAAACAACAAGGACAAGCACTCCCGAAGAGGGCTCTTGGGCCTTGTTGAAAAAAGAAGAGCTCATTTGAAGTACCTTAAAAAGAATGACGAAAAGCGTTACGACGCGATAATCAAAAAAGTGGGTCTTAAGAAATAAGGGGCCGGCTTTTTTGGGATTCAAGACTCCAAATTCGTGATTTTGGAATCATGGGTTTGTTTTATAAACATTCTTGAATTTTTATTCATAAGCTATTTTTTAATATGTCTGTTGTTAAGCACAAAGAACAGCGAGTTGGAGTTTTTATAGATGCTCAAAATCTTTATCACAGCGCCAAGAATCTCTACAATGGGGCCAAGGTTAATTTCGGCGAGGTCTTGAAGCAATCGGTCGGGGACAGGGCTTTAATCAGAGCCATTGCCTATGTCATCACCACGGAAAGCGGCGAGGAAAAACCTTTTTTTGAGGCCTTGGAGAAAATGGGCATTGAGGCTAAGACGAAAGATTTGCAGATATTTCTGGGAGGAGCCAAAAAAGCCGACTGGGATGTCGGCCTTGCGGTTGACGCCATTAAAATGGCGCCTAAGCTCGACACGGTAATAATCTTTTCCGGTGATGGCGATTTCATACCGTTGGTTGGATATCTCCAAATGAACGAGGGTTGTCAGGTGGAGGCGGTTTCGTTTGGCCGTTCTTCTTCCTCACGTTTTATGGAGGCGGTTGACGACTTTATGGACCTGGATAAGGACCCCAAAAAATTTCTGATCGGATACAGAGAAAGTAAAAAGAAAAGTAAAGGAGGCAACGGTAAAAAATAAGTGATGAGCCCATTTGAATCTTTGAGAGGTCCGACCTCTCAAAAATCTCAATGTTCATTCTACCTATTTTACAAAAAGGTGGGGTTGACAAAAGTGCTAAAGAGGTATATAATTAAGGGTAGAAATTAAGTTCTCCAAAAATCAGTTGCCTTCCTTAGTCGGCAGACAGGTCCGCCTACCGGCGAGACAGGCATTATTTGCCACAGCCTAATGTCATTTATACATATACATAAGGTCAGACCTTTGTATATAGATGGTGTTGGGCTGTGGCAAAGCCCAATTTCGGGTCTGCCATACTTGCCGCATTTCGCGGCCGTCCCTCTATCAGGGGGATGAATAAATGCTGCCTATTAGGCAGGAGGAAGACATGTCCAAGTACGGGCACCGTACGCACAACTGGTTCGAGAGCATCGTCAACAAGCTCGGCGGAGAAGAGGGCGCAGAAGCCTTTCTCCGTGATGAGCTCAAGCTCGTCAAGGCCGAGGAGGATCCCCTTCTCAGCGTCGTCTGGACTATCCAGACGATGTTGACGGAGCCGACGGTCACCTGCACCAGTCCGCAGTTCAAGGGCTGGTTCCATGGGGTACCCGACGGCGAGCTCTCCGAGGAGCTCACCATCCGCAAGCTCGCGCGACGCTCGCGCAACACGCCTATCATCACCGCCCTCGGCGGTGAGGAGGCGTCCGCGGTGACCTGGGCCGACTTCAAGTCGGCCCTGGCCGAGAAGGAGGCCGAGGGAGACCACACGTCCATCATGGCCTACATGGTGGATGTGAACGGCGTCCTCCGCTCCGTCCGCGCGTTCTGGGGCGGCGTCGGCTGGGACGTCCGCGCCTGCTCGCTCGACTCTCCGGAAGTTTGGTTCGCGGGCCGCCGGGTGCTCTCCCGCCCGCCCGCCGAAGCCTTGGCGTAGGCGGACAACTGATTTCCCCTGGGGACTAGGTATCTTGGTGCTCGCACTTGGGTACCTGGACCCCTCACGCCCCGCCGAGTCCGAAAGGACGAGGCGGGGCGTTCTGCGTATTGAGACTTTTGAGAGGTCCGACCTCTCAAAACTTCAATTTTACTCTTGTATCCGATGAAGCACTAGCGGCGGTTGAATACGAACTCAATACACGACCGCGAAAACGGCTTGGGTGGAGAACCCCATTAGAAATCTTTAGTGTTGCGCTTCAAGGTTGAATTCAGGTTCAAACCTTGTTTATAGCGTCAAAATTGCCTAATATGTCATTAGCTCCCACTATCTATTCAAGAATGGGGGAGTGGCTCCGACATATGTCGAAACGGAGGTAGAATTATTAGAAAAAGCTTGTTTTTAGATAAGTAGATTTGGTTTTCCTCCTACGCCGTTTTCCTCCTACGCCAAGGCTTCGGAAGGACAAGCAGGTCTAAAATCTGAAAACAAGCTCGCCTAATTTGTCAAAGGCCGAGCCTTTGACAAATTAGGCTAAAGTAAATAAAAAAATGAATATAATAAAAGAATATTCCATTGAGGTCGGGGGCAGGCCCATGACAGCTCAATTTGCGGATTTAGCCGACCAAGCTTCGGGCTCGGTCATTATGAAATACGGCGACACCGTCATCCTGGCCACGGCGGTTATGAGTGAGACGGAAAGAGAAGGCCAGAGTTGGTTTCCTTTGACAGTTGATTATGAAGAGCGTTTTTATGCGGCCGGGCAAATCCTCGGTTCGCGTTTTATCAGACGCGAAGGAAGACCGACAGACGAAGCCATCCTTTCAGCCAGAGTGGTGGATAGAACAATCAGGCCCCTCTTTAATCAGAAAATGCGAAATGAAATTCAAATAGTTATCACAGTTCTTTCAATCGGCGAGGACGACCCGGATATTCTTGCCATTAACGCGGCATCTCTGGCTCTGGCCACATCAAATATCCCTTGGAACGGGCCGATTGGCGCGGTCCGAATCGGCAAGCACGGCGATAAAGATAATTTTGAAATAAATCCGACATACCTTTACCGAAACGACAGCCTTGAAACTCTGGATATGATCGCCTGCGGAAGGGACGGGAACATAAACATGGTTGAGGTCGGCGCAAATCAGAAAGAAGAATCTGTTGTGGTGGAAGGTTTTAAGAAAGCATTGGATGAAATAGAGAAAATAGAAGAGTGGCAAAAGAAAATCGTAGCGGAAATTGGCAAAGAGAAGAGAGAAGTTGTAATGGAAGAAGTAAGCGATGAAGCTAAAAAACTTTTTGAGGAGAAGATTTCTCCAAAGCTAAGTGATTTTGTCTTTACAGAAACAGCCGGCAAATCTTCTATCAATAAAATTCATGATGAGTGGATGACGTTGTTCAAAGAAGCTTTTCCGGAAGACAATCGCGGTGTGGCCGACTTTTATTTTGAAGAAAAGGTGGACGAGGAAGTGCATAAAGGGGCAATTGAGGAAGATAAAAGAGCAGACGGCCGTAAAATGAATGAGGTCAGAGAGCTTTACGCCAAAGTGGCAAGCATTTCACCTATCGTTCACGGCGCCGGCACTTTTTACCGAGGCGGGACGCATGTCCTCTCGGTTTTGACTCTCGGCGGACCCGATGACACACAGCTTCTTGAGGGTATGGAGATACAGGAAAAGAAAAGGTTTTTCCACCACTATAATTTTCCGCCATTTTCCGTGGGTGAAACCGGGCGAGTGGGCGGATTCAACCGCAGGCAAATCGGGCATGGGGCGCTCGCGGAAAAAGCCATCTCTTATGTTTTGCCGGACAAAGAGGTTTTCCCGTACACTATGAGAATCGTCTCCGAGGTTATGGCCTCAAACGGTTCCAGCTCTATGGGCTCCGTCTGCGGCTCAACCTTGGCTCTGATGGACGGTGGCGTGCCCATCAAAGCTCCTGTAGCGGGGATTGCTATGGGCCTTATGATGTTCGGGAATGGCGACAAATACAAAATTCTGACTGATATCCAGGGGCCGGAAGATCATTATGGAGATATGGACCTTAAGGTGGCGGGAACAAGAAACGGCATTACAGCCATCCAAATGGACGTCAAGGTTGGAGGAGTGCCCGTATCGGTTTTGGCCGAAGCTCTCGAGGATGCGAGGCTCGCTCGACTCCAGATTCTAGATGTGATGGAAAAAGAAATTCCGTCTCCGAGACCAAACATTTCTCCAAACGCTCCGGAAATTCAAATTATTAAAATTGATCCTAAAAAAATTGGGCTCGTTATTGGCTCGGGTGGAAAAACTATCAATGGTATTAAAGACGAGACAGGTGCGGAAATCACTATTGAAGACGATGGCTCCGTCTATATCACAGGAAAGGATGGTTCCGCCGATAAAGCTCGAGAAATAGTTGAGGGAATGACCAAAGAGTGGCAAGCGGGGGATAAACTGACAGGCGAGGTCGTCTCGGTTACTGACTTTGGGGCTTTTGTAAAGCTCTCGCCTTGGGCTGATGGCTTGGTGCACATTTCTGAAATTGCTCCGTTTCGTGTAAATAAAGTGGGAGATTATATCAAGGTGGGGGACAAGGTGCCTGTTGTAGTCAAAGAAGTTGACGACAGAGGCCGAATCGCTCTCTCGATTAAGGCTACGGATCCGGAGTTGTTTGAGGAAAAAAAATAACCTAGAGATTAGGGTCTAGCCACTAGGGTATAGGGTAAAATTTGAGAATTAAGCGCACAAAAACCGCCTGAAGGCGGTTTTTGTATTTCCTTTTGCAGAAGCCACTATTTTTATAATGGGCTCTGTAAAGGGGACGAATTTAGGCTCGTCCCGACTCTTTGCTTCCTCCTCTCCAGTACATGTACTGGCCGGTGGCAAAGGGTCATGCCTTGAGCAGTTTATGGACTTGCTCGGGTCTTAGATCAAGCCGTCCGAGTCCTAGCGGCGATGCGTTGGATGGCCGTAAGACCATTATGGCACTCCCTGACCTCCTCGGCTGTTGGGTAGTGCCGACGGCCGAGTACCGTGTCGACGACACGATACTCGGCGGATACCTCGTCGGACATCGTGTAATACACGATGTCCATAGCCTCGATAAGCGTCGCCGCCGGATTTTCCTCATCCGGCAGCGGGGCCCAGGCCCCGCCAACCAACACTTCCACTTGGTAGCTCATCTTCTCTCCTCGCCCTCAGGCAAGAAAATCTTTTCCGGTCTCCATCTGGAGTTTAAGACTTGAGCACTGCGCTCGTTGCCACCGGGTATATCAATGCCTCAATCGGCCATTACTAGAACTCTTTTCCTGAGCCCGTTTGAAGTTTTGAGAGGTCGGACCTCTCAAAAGTCTCCAATCTAGATACAAGAAATTTATATACAGATTTGGGCTGTGAAGTTTTTAAAGAACAAGGCTGTTTCGCTCTTGCACAGCGTCCGCCATAGTCTTGACGAAGGCTGGAGCTCATCAGATCCGATACACATCGGATGACAGCTGGGCGACCCGCACCGACCTAAGTCGGATTGGGCCGCCCACGAGTCCTAGGAAATCTTCTCTCCGCGCATGGCCCGAATCTTCTCCTGGGCCAACTCGGAGAGTTCCCCGATGTCGTCGCCCAAAAAGGCGACTATGTCGAGGATCGTATTTCTGAACTGAGCCCTCTCTACGAGTGCACTCAGTTCGTCTCGGTCGGAGGCCGAGACGAGGAGCCACTTTATCGTTGCCCCCTCCGGCAGGGTCGTCTCCCCCTCCGGCATACGCGGGCCACGGTACTGGCCCACGACGACCACGTCGCCAGCTCCGAGGCTGACGGTGGCCCGGTTGGCCGGGACCTCAACACCGAGGACA
>Ga0210050_1003982_pt1 | contig 12648 bp, 14 predicted proteins | sample CryGey132114_all_FD_185463 | JGI IMG/M metagenome (GOLD analysis project Ga0210050, IMG submission 185463) | Groundwater microbial communities from aquifer - Crystal Geyser CG22_combo_CG10-13_8/21/14_all (SPAdes) (version 2) | ecosystem: Environmental > Aquatic > Deep subsurface > Groundwater ...
TTCATGCCTTAGCTCTAGCATAAATTCCGCAAGGTTTTAAGCGAATTCTTCCATTTCCTTGCAATTTCAAACGCCCTTTTTTCAACAACACCAAACCGTAAACCACTCTCATTACTCACTTCGATGTGCTCATGGAGGGTTTTTCAGGGGGGACTAAATAGAAACACACCTCTTGAACTTTCACGTCAAAACTATCGCTTCTTTTTAGATATCCCACCAGCATTGCGATAAACTAAAACACCGTTTTTCTTCCCATGGCTTTTCGAAGTAAAAAACGAATGGGATGAATGCACTCTGTTAACTTTTGTGGCAGAGGAGATGGTTCGTCGCAAACAAGCGATGCAATTGTTTCTGCGCCCATAAAACTTGAAAGCAAGCCACGCGAAGCATGAGCAATGTTTACATAAAGTCCGTGATGAAAAAGTTCTTCCGGAGGAGTGTATTTAAGTTTTAGAGATTGAAAATATTCTTGAAACATTTTTTCATTTGGAGCGGGGCCAATAATTGGCATTCTGTCGGGAGCAACAGATCGAAAACCTACGCTGCCATCAAGTGTATTTTCATGTTTGACTATGTCGATATTTGATAAATGCTCTTTGAGCAAAGCTAAGTTGTGAAGGTGTGAATGGTGTTCAAGAGCTTCATTTGTTTTTTCGGGTTCGAAGCTAGCGCCCACCATATGCAGGTTTGCAGAGCATGGAACAAGATAGCCGCGGTAGCACAAAATTGTTTTAAGCTGAGAAAGTGCTTTTTCATTGTGCAAAAAACTCACTTGCCCCCTAATTTTTTGAAGTGGTATCCATTGGGTTTGTTCAAACTGTTTGGCTTCATACGCATTAGTGATTACCTCACAGCTTGAAAGGTATTCATCATTTTTTGTAGATACTTTCCAAAATTTATTTTCCTTTTTGATGTTTTGAATCCCACTTTGTGGATGAAGTGTAATGTTGGGATTTGTGAGAATTGCTTTGCACAAGTCTTTTGGGAAAAGCCAAGAGCCCTGCGGAAAGTAAAGCGCATCATGCTTTAGCTGAATGCCCGCAATTTCACTTGCTTCACGTGAAGAAACAAAGTGAAAAAAATCTTTCGGTATTTTTTCTGAAAGTTCAAAAAAAATATTTTTATCTTTTGCTTTCGAGGCAAGGTATAACATTCCGCAGGAATGATACTCAAAACTATATGTTTGCTGTATGTCTTCAAGCTGTCTCAATGCAAAAAGATAAGAAGTTAGATAAAACTGACTGTGTAAGTTTAGTGTTCTTGAAAGGTTGGGAAATAAAACTCCAGCATGATGTTTTTCTGGAAAAAGATTTGCTTCAGTTTTTTCATCAAAGAGGTGAACTTTCCAACCACGCTTCGCAAAAGCATGTGCAGTAATGCATCCAGAGATGCCGGCTCCAATAATGGAAACGGTTTTTTCTTTTGCGCTTGCTTGAAACCGTGGAGAAAAATACCACGTCTTTGCTTTTGTTTCGTCTGTACAAAAATGTCCGAAAATCATTTCGCGTTTTTTTCCGAAGCCTCGCTTTTTTTCTGTTTTAAACCCGTTGGCTTCTAACGCTTTTTGCACAAGGCTTGCAGCGGTGAAGCTTGAAAAGGTTGTTCCTTTTTTACTCAAACGCTTCATTTCTGAAAAAATCTTTTCACTCCACATTTCAGGATTTTTTTTCGGCGCAAACCCGTCTAGAAACCATGCATCAATTTTTGTGGAAACTTGCTCTAAATTTTTTGCAGCATCGCCGTAAAGAAGGGTGAGTGTAACTTTCCCGTCTGCAAAAGAAAGTTTGTGGAATCCTTCGCACGCAAGCGGAAGGTGTGCCTGCAGCTCTTTGCCTTTTTCTGCTAGTTCGGGATGAAATGATAAAAGCTGTTGGTGATCGCTTGGCGAAAGTGGGAATTGTTCTGTGGAAATAAAATGAAGTCTCGCATCTTGTGGCGCAATTTTTTCCCACTTATCCCAAGTATAAAGAAAATTAAGCCCAGTTCCAAAACCTGTTTCGGCAATGGAAAAATGTTGCGCCTCTGAAAGCCGCTCTGAAAGCTGGTTTCCGTTCCAAAAGACATATTCAAATTCTTCTTTGGCACCAGCACGCGAAAAGTAGACATCATCAAATGTTTTTGAAATGACGTTTCCTTGAGCGTCGATGTGTATTTGAGCCTGTTCCAGTTTCATGACAGCTGTGTCTAGAATGTAATACAGAAGAAAAGCAAGCGTTCTCGTTTCATTGACAAAGCCTTGAAAATCGGCTTTTGTCCCGAAAATTGTGAGCGCGAACACAGCTTGCATGCTTGCAAAAGTAAAAGGGGAGCTATGAATATCTTTGATTATGATCCGCGCGAAGGAAAGGTGTTTCAAATTCTTTCTGAAACCGCTCAGCTTTTGACGAAAAAATGTCCGCTTTCAACAGATCAACTTAAAACCTTATATTCCGATATGTGTGTAGCGCGTGCACTTGATGACAAAGCTTTTCTCTTGCAACGCCAAGGACGGCTTGGAACTTTTCCGCAGCTTAAAGGTGCGGAAGCCATTCAAATTGGGGCTGCCACTGCGATGAAAAAAGAAGATTGGCTTGTGCCAAGTTATCGTGAAATTGGAATGATGTATAAACGCGGCGTGCCTTTTTCAAATGCTTGGCTTTTTTGGCAAGGAAATGAAATTGGCGCAAAATTTCCTGATGACGTGAAAGTGGCTCCCATTGCGGTTCCGGTGGGCTCGCAACTTTTGCACGCCGTTGGCATTGCTTGGGCTGCAAAATTAAAAGGTGAAAAACTTTCGGTGATTGCATGTTGTGGTGATGGAGCAACCAGCGAAGGTGAAGTGCACGAGGCTTTCAACTTTGCTGGCGTCTATCAACTTCCCATTGTATTTCTTGTTTCAAATAATCAGTTTGCCATTTCGGTTTCTCGAAAAAATCAAACCGCTTCAAAGACCATCGCGGAAAAGGCTTATGGCTATGGATATGCGGGCGTTCAAGTGGATGGCATGGACGCGCTTGCAATGCATGAAGCCACAACGCAAGCGCTTCATCATGCGCGTGCTGGAAATGGCCCGGTGTTACTTGAAGCACTCACCTATCGTTTGTGCGATCACACCACAGCTGACGATGCAAAAATTTATCAAGATCAATGTGAAAAAGAAAAGTGGATGGAAAAAGATGGCGTGAAAAGATTGAAAACATATCTCGAGCGCGAAAAAATATGGACAGCAGCAGATGAAGAAAACCTGCAAAGCCTTGCTACACAAGAAGTAGAGAAGACAGTAAAAGCATTGGAAGCATGCCCAGGTCAAACACCAGAAGAAATTTTTGGCCACACGTTTGAACAGATGACACCAAGGCTTGCAGAGCAGTTGGAAGATTTAAAACAATTTCATTCCTCCCCTTAGATTAAGGGGAGGTTAGGTGGGGTTATTGTTTCTACACTCAAAAACCGTAACTCCCCCAGCCCCTCTTAATCTAAGAGGGGAGAAAATAATTTGAAAGGTATTTATGCCGATACGAACAAATATCCAAGCTGTGAATGAAGCGCTTCACTTGGCGATGGAACGTGAAAAAAATATTGTGCTTTTGGGCGAAGATGTGGGCAAGTTGGGCGGAGTGTTTCGCGCAACGCAAGGCTTGCAAAAAACCTTCGGCGAAGATCGTGTTATGGACACACCGCTAGCAGAAGCAGGTATCATCGGTGCTTCCATTGGTTTGGCCATGAATGGCATGAAGCCAATTCCTGAAATTCAATTCATGGGTTTTGTGTTGCCGGCGATGAATCAAATCTTGGGCCACGCTGCGAGACTTCGAAACAGAACCCGCGGCCGCTTCACCGTGCCCATGGTGGTTCGCATGCCATGCGGTGGTGGCATTCACGCGCCAGAGCATCACTCCGAAAGCAGCGAAGCCTACTTCACGCACACACCTGGCTTGAAAGTGGTGATGCCGTCAACGCCTCATGACATGAAGGGGTTGTTGCTGGCCTCCATTGAAGATCCGGACACCGTTTTGTTTTTGGAGCACAAGCGCATTTACCGCGCTGTGAAAGGTGAAGTAGCAGAAAACTACTACACCATCCCACTGGGAAAAGCAGACGTGGTGTGCAAAGGAACAGATCTCACCATTGTTACTTGGGGCTACATGCGCCATCTTTCAGAGCGAGTTGCAGCAGAACTTGCAGAACAAAATGTTTCAGTTGAAGTGATCGACCTTCGAACTTTGGCGCCTTTTGATGAAGAAGCTATTCTTACGTCAGTGGCGAAAACAGGGCGTTTGCTGGTAGTGCACGAAGCACCACGAAATTGTGGTCTTGGTGCCGAAATTTGTTCTTTGGTCTGCGAAAAAGCCATCTACTCCTTAAAAGCAGCTCCCAAGCGGGTTACCGGCTACGACATTACCATGCCGCTGCCAAAGGGTGAAGATTTGTACATCCCCAGTGAAGAGCGCATTGTGCACGCTATTCAGCAAATCCTGAGCGAATAGGCTTGTTTTTCATTCAGTTGACGTTTGGGCCGCAAGTCGCTAAGTACTGCCGCCTATACAAAAATCATAAAAATAAGGAGAAGTTATGTTTGAGTTTAAATTCCCAGATGTTGGCGAAGGCATTAGCGAAGGCGTGTTGGTAAAATGGTGCGTGAAAGAAGGCGACACCGTAAAAGAAGACCAAGTTTTGGCTGAAGTGGAAACCGACAAAGCTGTAGTTGAAATTCCTTCCCCAAAAGCGGGAAAAATTGCAAAACTTCATGCCCAAGAAAATACCGAAATTAAAGTTGGTCAGGTGATTGTAAGCATCGAGGAATAATCCTTTGGCAGAGAAAAAAAACAGCGGACCTACCGTGGTAGGAAGTGTGAGTGATGAGCTCTTTGCAGAAAAGAGCTTTTCTGCTTTCAAAAAGCCAACACTTTCGCGAGCTCCAGAATTTGGCTCTGGCCTCTTGGCCTTGCCCCGCGTGCGAAAGCTGGCGCGCGAACGCAATATTGATCTCGAAAAAATAAAAGGCACAGGCCCCGGCGGCATCATTCGCGAAGAGGATTTGGGATAGTTTTTTTATCTCCTCTCCCTAAGGGAGAGGATTAAGGTGAGGGTGACAGCTTTTCAACATGGAACTTTTCTTCCTCCCCTTACTCCCCTCCCGCTAGGAGGGGAAACTTGAATCGAGAAGAATTGTCTGAAGCAACAAAAGTTAAAAAGAGGAAGATATGTCAGAAATAACAAAAGACGAATTTGGTGCAGTAGAAAAAACTCCTTTCATTGGCATTCGCAAAAGCATTGCGAAGCGCTTGAAGATGACCACCACTGCTGTGGCCATGGTAACGCACTTTGATTTTGCCGATGTCACTGAAGTGGCAACACTTCGTGCAGAAATGAAGGCAAGCGGCAAAGCTATCAGCTATATGCCTTTCATCATCAAGGCAGTTACGAATGCACTTTCAGAAGAGCAGCATAAAATTATTAATTCAGAACTCGACGAAGAAAATGGCAGCATTCTTTTCAAACGTTATTTCAATGTGGGCATTGCCGTGGATACCGAGCGCGGGCTGATGGTGCCGGTGATTCAGCATGCCGATAAGCTTTCGCTTGAAGAACTTGGTCAGTCGCTAAGTTCCATTGCCGAACGCGCGCGCAGCCGCACGATTAAGCTGGAAGAAATGCGCGGCGGCACCTTTACCATTTCAAACGTGGGCGCAGTTGGCGGCGCCTTTTCAACGCCCATCATGAACTATCCTCAAGCGGCTATTTTGGGCTTGGGCAAAATCACCGATGAAGCCATGGTGAAAAATGGCCAAATCGTCATCGGCAAGCGTTTGCCACTCTTCCTTTCCTTCGACCACCGCCTCATAGACGGAGCCGACGCCGGCCGCTTCCTCAATGCCATCATAGCTTCGCTCGCTGAACCGAAAAATTTGATGAAATAATTTTTCGCCTTGCAATCTCTTTTGTTTAGAGGTGAAGCTGCTTGCCGAGCAGTTCATCTTTCATCGCTTTAACCAGAGGAGAGAGTATGACAGTCGCTTTGCCTGCAGTTCCTTTTGCACATTTTGTTCAAGTTTCAAGCCTTGGTGCGCAGTTTTCGCAGATAAATACAGAGGGACATTCGGCAGCTCGATCCCTGGCCTTTTTTTCCAGAGCACCAATGGTAGCGGATGGTGTTACCGCGAAAGGGCCTATGTTTAGGAAATGTCGCTTGCTTGATAGTAGGACGGGGGAAAGGCTGCCTGCTTCGGAAGCAGTGTTTAAAGGCATTACCGCTCGGCAGTTTAAGAATGGAGTAGGAAATGTAATTTCAAAGAGAATCCGAATGATAGACTTGACACCGGGAACCAGCGAAACCTTTGCACATATGCTTCGTGAATTTTCGTTACCAGAATTCTACAGAGTTATTGACGTTGCTCGAAGTTTTGAAGTGGGCGCGTTACATGCGGTGGGGCAGGCGAATGGAGTGTTCTTTGAATCAAGAAAAAACGGAATACTTCGCATTGCATGCGCTGATGCAGCATTAAGAAGTGTTGGTATCGAACCACTTGCAGGTGAAACGGCAAGAAGCCCCCCTTATTTTCCAAACAGACCACTTGCTGCAGCGGAAGCACGGCGCGACCAGTGGCAATCTTCAGTGGTATTAACTAGCTTCTCATCAGAAAGAACAGGTGTGTGGAATTGAACAAGGTTTTTGAGTTGAAAAAGCATTAGATTTCAATTGTTTACAATGTTTATTGCTGAAAGTGGAGTTTTGTTTTTCAAGGAAAAAACTTTTTACGCAACTTTTTTGAAGAAGCTGCGATAAGGATTGTGAAACAGAAACTATAAACAAGGAGAGTTTTTATGATTATTGCACCTAGAGCACCATTAGCACCTTTTCAAACTTCTGTTATATTGCTCGGGAAAATGCACCCAAGTGATACTGCTCCCGCTATACAAACATCATCCCTTTTACTGCATGGTGTTAATAAAGTTGAATTTGACGCACCAACTTTTCGTCCAGTTACTCTTTTTGGAGATCCAGCATCTGAAGTTCGTTTTGAACGCTCCCAAAAGGCTCATACATATTTTGCTGCTGGTGTAAGGATTGCTGTTTATAACAAAGCTGTGGCTGTAGCAACAGCTGCAGGAGATGTTGATGCAGCTCTTCGCTTTGCATTGAACCCACTCCCAAAAAAGCCAATAGAGATTCTGGCAGATAGACTCGCTGATGAAATTCAAAAAGGCGCTATGCTTGCTGCAGGAACACTAGATGATATCTTTATAGCACTAACTTCTACAAGCTTGCGGATTGCCATTGATAACGAAGTGCTTAAAGCTATTATGGAAACTGCTCCAGTTCCAGTTGAGTATGAAACAGTTGGAACAGGCATGGGCAATATGGATCCTGTTGAGGTTCAAGCTTTTCCAACAGAAACAATATGGGGCAAACCAGACACCCCAGATTTTTCTAAAAGAGCATTTTTCGACTAAATGAATATTCTACGCATTTCCCCAAAAGAGGCAGGCCTCAACGGCTTGCCTTTTTTTTTACCCTCCATGCAGCGGTACTGATTTTCACTTCTGGAAAAAGGAACTTTCCTTTGCGGGAGCGCACTTTTGAGGCCCTCATCTCTTTGACAGCCTTAAAAAATGATGAAGGCCGAAATGTTGGACATATTTCCCGCGGCGCTTGAGCGGGAAATATGGAGCGAAGCAAAGGAAAGTTTCTTTTTTCCCAATTCAAATCAATTCCCGGAATTCCGCTTGACCTTCAGGTTTATATCCTTTAGCAGGGCAGCGTTTTATTATCCGGCTTGAAGCTACGAGTGGCTTTGGGCTTCATTTTCCGGAAGAAGGGAAGAAAAGATGACGAGAGCTTTTACTCCTCCTGTTGGAATTGCTGGGATAAGAAATGCGCCTGCTGTTTTCAGCTCGGCCAGAGTTTCTACATTGCCAGAGTTTGTATCCGCTTCAATGGCTGGGCATGAACTTAGCGGAGTAAACCCTGGTGTTCACCGTGCTTTTGCAACTGATTTTTTTCGCACTATGAGCAGAGCTGGGATTGGAAATCCGATTTGTCGCTATTTTGCGGTTGGTGATACACATATACCAGCTCTAGGTGCGAGTTTTACCGTTTCTCCAACTTCTCGGGCAAGTTTGGGGAGAATTACAAAAGCGTCATCTCAAGATGCCGCCTGTCTGCTTCGATTGCTTTTTGCTGAAGCTAGCTATGAAGCACTCAATGCTGGCCATGGCATCCACCTTTCGTTTGTGGATGATGTGCTTAGCCTTGTTTTTACTGAAGCTGCTTTGCAGGCGATGGGCTTGCAAACGGCCTTGCCTGGAGTGTTACCAATTCAAATCATGGGTGAAGCGAGCAGTGGCTGCCAATCTCGTGTAGCAATTCCTGCGGGTAATCCTGTGTTTCGACAACTTAAGGCGACAGAACCTGATGCTGAAACCTTTGCTTCAGGAAACAGAGAAGGAAAATCATAATGCGTATTCTTGTTCACCCTGCACCTAGAATGGTCACATCAGGTGAGGGAGTTTCTGCTTTATCAATTAAAACTCCTAAATTTAGTTCTTTTGCTCAATTTACTCAGGCAGTTGCAAGAACGCATTACCCAGCACTTGCTCCAGCCCGTGTTTTTCCTGCAGCGGTTTTGCGTTTTACAAGAATAGCAGGCTTGAGAGACCCTCAGTTCAGAAACTGCCGGTTTGATGAATCTTCACGGGGAATCGAAGTCTTTTTTTCACCTTCTTCTCCAGGGCGATGGTCCCATTTTGAAAATGTGGTGCAAACGGCACAGCGCGATAGAGGTATGCTTTATAGAGCATTGCTGAGAAGCCCAAGTGGTGTTGTAGATGCGGGTGCTGGAATATATCTAAGATACGATGAAAAAAGATCCTTAGGCATTGCTTTTACGACCGCTGCTTTAACCGTAATGGGCTTTACAGCCGAAGCTCGAGCATTAGATGCTCTAAACGACGCACCCTTGTCAGCCTTTTCCACTGAGGGTGCTGTCACTTTCACTTTAAGAGAAGGAAAGAAAAAGATTGTAGCAGGGAGAAACTCTTAATGCTCACACGAATATCTCTTTCAACTTTCATTACAAATGCCATGGCGGGAACGCCAGTGTCTAGCTTGCCAGCGGTGCAAACAGTTCAAACTGCTTCTCGTTATTTACACGCAGCCCAAGTTGGAGGTTTGAGCAATCCTGCTTTAAGCCGATGCAGTTATTTTGGCACTGCAGCTGTGGTGATAGCTTTTGAAGCGGAAAATGCTGTGGATGCTTTGCAGACAGGTTTGCTTCGTGCCGTTGGTGCAGAATCTGACGAAGAAGACCTCATCGCACGCATTGTGGGGAAAACGTTTGAAGGAGCAGGTCAAGCGGTAAGCGCCTTAAATAATGTGTTTATTGAGTTGTTAGGACAAAACCTTGTCCGTTTTGCCTTCACCGAAGACATGCTAAGTGAACTGGGCATTGATTTTTCAGAATTGCCCGAAATCGTAGTTCCTTTCCCGATAATCCTCAATTTTTAGAGATTTCCCCTGTTTTTCGTCATAAAAACTCAAAACCTTAGTGTTTTTTCAGTCTTTTCAGGATTGGATAAAAACGTATTTATTTCCAAAAAAATAAAAATTATCCCTTTTTAAGCAACTTTTTTGAAAAAATTGCGAGAAAATAAGTGTTCACTAAACAAGGAAATAAAATATGAGACTTGTAACCCCAGCACCTTGCATTAGCACCTTTGTTGCCAGTAGCCTAACAGGGGAAGTTCCTCCAGGTGTTAATGCCAGTAATTCAACAGTTTCACTTTCCAGAGATTTGGTTTCAATTGCTGGAGCTGTAGATAAAACACCAACAATACAACTGTGCCGTGTTTATGGAGTATCTGGAGTTGATATTTGCTTTCAGGCTCAAGGCATGCCTGCTCGTTTGCAAGCCGAGGGGGAACGTTTTTTTGCTGCCAGCTCAGCAAAAAAATGTGAGGCAACAGATCTAAGAAGCATGGCACTTTTTTTATTGGGGAAGTTTGATGTCGTTTCCGTTGAGAATGTTATATTTCAACTGTGTGAACAATTTTCTGAGAATGATGGAATGGGTCAGGTGGTGCTCCATGAAGAAGATGTTTACCTTGGCCTTACAGCTGGAGCCTTCCGCATGGCATATAAAATGTCTGACTTAAAGAATATGGGACTCAGCGTTTCCGAAGTTGTGGTAAGGGCTACTGGCAGAGTTTTTCCTTAAACCTGCCCAATTTTTAGGCAGCTTACCAAAAAGTGCCTGGCACTTTCTGGTGAAATTAATGAAGCAACCTTTTGTGATTTGTGCCGATAATAGAAGTGAGGGGTGGTATGAATCAATGAGGTTTTTTCATGTTTCGACCAAGTTTACCGAGTTTTTCTCTATTTTCTTCACCTTTAGGCCAAAATTCTGCTGCAAGTGCAGGAAATAGCCTTGTTTCTGCGGGTTCTTCGGCTTTTTCAGCTCTTCCCTCTGCTGCATCTTCAGCCTCACACTTCACTCCCGCTTCGGCAAGGCCACCTGTTGCGCCGTATTTTGGCGGACCGATGATGTTGGGGATGAGTTTTTTGGGAAGGTTTGATGCGTGGCAAGCCAGACGTGCTGAAAAAAGGGTGAGTCGAGAACTCGAATCGCTTTTTTCACTTTCTGATTATCGAGGCAAAGGAAAAATAAAAGACTATGGCCCGGCTTTTACTGACCTTGCGAAATCCTTACAAGACAATGGGGATGCAGAACTCCTCCTCGCCCTTTTTCGAAGAAGTGATTTTTTGCCCCACCACGAAAAGTTAGGCATTATTTGGGATAAAAAACTGAAGCTAGCAGCGCCATATGTGAAAGTATTAGCCGAAAAAGCTCAAGAAGGTTCAGATACGAAGCGAGCCGCAACATTGATTTTGGATGCCCTCAACAATGACAAAAGTCACCTCACAGATCGAATTCCCTTCACATTTTTTCCAGCTGATCGTGCCACTGGTGTAGAAACCAATGCGCTTGATAGCTCGCAGCTGATTTCTTTTGGGGAAGGATTCAGTGTGAGTATCCTGGTCACACGACCAACGGCGCTGTATGAATCTCAAGATGCCAGTCAAGATACGTTGGAAGTGTATGTTCACAAGGGAGAAGATGAGGAAGCAATGCGTTTAGGAGAACTTTATAACTACTCCTATAACGGTCATGATTTTTATCTTAGATTTCTGTCGACCACAAATGGTGGATACGAATTGACTGGTGCAGTCAATTAAAGGCATCCCTCCAAAATCAACGGTGAGTGCAGAATTTATTTCCTGGAGACCAAGAGAGTCTGTGATTGTGACAACTGATGTCGGTGGTGATGATGAGATCACCGATAGAGAAGAGTTACGTTTTTGCAGATACGTGGAGAGATGATGTGTTACCAGGAAATGAAGGTGAAGATGTTAGACCTAAGGTCTCTGATCCGAAGAGGCGTGTATGGGGGATTGATGTGTTAGATAATCCTCCTCCAATTCACAGAGATCCAGATCCTTATCAAACGTTAGTTATCCCAGCTACTGACCCCGTTCCACCTGTTCCACCGGCGGGAATGGAGAGAGCTCCGGAAGCGGGTGACACAATTTCATCAACTCTGCCAAAACGTTATACCATAGCACCGTATATGCGCAGTGCTTTTGAACCATATTTTCGTTTATGCGGACTTGCCTCGTTGCGTGGGGAAGCGGCTGCTGTTTCGGAAGAAGACCGAAAGTTGGCACGAGAAGCATTGCGCCGGGATAGAACTTGGCTTGCAAAAGATGAAGTTTGGGATGCATATGATCGTTTCAAGAACAAAGCTTATGCGGTGAATGTTGATTATGTAAAAAAGGCTTACCCCTCTTTAGATGATGGAGGAAGATTACAATTAATGCGCACGATGGTAGACAAGTTAATGCAAAGGAACAAAAATGAATTTTGGAACGGCTCTTGGATTTTTTCGAAGCCAATGGAAGAGGAAGTTCCTTCAGAACAATTGGGTCGCATTTATTTTAACTTGGATGCTGACCAAGTGACAGATATGGATGCAGTGTGGCACCGAATGGATCTTCTTTCTGCGCTTCAGCAATCTCTTAAAGATGAAGGTGTAGAGATTAAATTCAAAATTGCGGAGTCGCCAGAGAAAATGCATCGACGAGATCCAGCCGTGCTTTACTTTAAAGCCGCTGACCAAATGGCAGTGCTACGAGCGGTGCAAGCTTTTTCACATCAACATCGCGATATATTTTCGCCAGGTATTCCGCTGTTTGCGGCGCAAGTTTTGGATGCACAGGGAAACGATCTTCCCGGAATATCATTTGGGCAAAATCCGAACAATGGGGCAAGCTTTGGAGAACTGCGAGCTACGGTAATGATAGAAATTTTGAATCAGATTGATCAGATGCTAGAGCATGGCATGACTTTTAGATCTGAGGATGAAGTAATGCAGCTCATTCTTCACCTTATGGAAGCAGGCGGAGTAAGCACACGATACCTCGCGCTTAACAGTGATGGAGAGCGGCTCTTTGATGAGATCATTCGCTACACCGATCAAGGTGTGTGATCCGACCCCGATTTGACGGACAGTTTGAAAGAGGTAAGGCTCTCACTGGAGGGCAATATGGGAAGACAACAGAAGTTCAGTACAGAGTTTAAGCAAGAAGCCGTGAAGTTAGTGCTGGGACAG
>Ga0210050_1003987_pt1 | contig 12627 bp, 12 predicted proteins | sample CryGey132114_all_FD_185463 | JGI IMG/M metagenome (GOLD analysis project Ga0210050, IMG submission 185463) | Groundwater microbial communities from aquifer - Crystal Geyser CG22_combo_CG10-13_8/21/14_all (SPAdes) (version 2) | ecosystem: Environmental > Aquatic > Deep subsurface > Groundwater ...
TGGACAGAAACCGTCATCCGTCTAAAACGTTATTTCTAAAATAAAAAAAGAGCCCTCGCGGCTCCGCGCAATGATCGCTCAGTAATAAAAAGAAAGACGCTCTGTTATGGAGCGTCTTTTTGTTTTCCGCGGCCATGCTCATCCGCGTTTTTGTATTATAAACGGGTCGGGAAGAATAATTCTTCCCGCCTCTACGTCACTCAAGCCAGTATAAAGGGTCGCGGAGCCGTCACCATGCCGTACCAATCCCCCAGGAAAAATTACGTCCTCCAGTTCCAGATTTTTTTTGGCGCCTACAGGAAAATTTCGTCGCGTTGCGATAATCTTAATGGACGAAGCATGATGCGCGTCGGGATCGTAGCGAAACGACATCGCGTAGTAATGCTTGCTTCCTTGCGCATCTTGATACGCGATATGCCCTACGATTCCAATGGACCCATCTTCTAGGGCATGCGCCTCATTTACGCCACCCCACTCTTCGGAAGCAAACTGATTCTCAATGATTTTCGCCCCGAGAATGTTTTGCGCGTTCAAATCTTCCAAGTGGTCGAGTTCAGTATAACCGATTTTCCCTCGTCCGTTGATTCCGGTCAGGGGTCGTGTGAAAACGGCGATTCGGCCATTTACAATAGGGACGATGCGTATATCTTTCATCATGTCTGGACCAATAGCGAATTTCTGAAGCGACTGAAGATCGCGTCCTCGATAAAAGAGCGTTCGGAATTCCACTCCACGAGAATTGGTCACGGTAGGATTTGAATAAATCTCGACGCCACCGAAAATTAGTTCGTCTCCGACGTGGGTCATAAACCCGTCTTCGAGCTGAAACGTCGGCGCACCCGCAGCGGGAGTCCATACCCCTTTGTTTTCTCGAAAGAAAACAGTATGTGAATCTGCCCACGCCTCCCGTACTTCTACTCGTCCCGCGATAAACGTCGTATCACCGATGCGGAAAGGTACGGAGATATTGTACACATCTTGTCTGCCGACACCGGAAAACCTCAATTTCTCACCAAGGCGAGGTGCTTTTTTCTTTTCAAATGTTTGTAAAAGATCGAAGCAACGCCTCGGAAAAAATCTTTCTCTTTTCATTTTTTGTTTCTCCCGAAGCATCTATTTCTATACTAACTATTTCTATACTAACTATGATTCGCGCAAATACAAGCAGGGATTCGGTTACACATAAATTTCTTAACTGGCGGAGAGGGTGAGATTTGAACTCACGAGGGGTTGCCCCCAACAGGTTTTCGAGACCTGCGCCTTAAACCACTCGGCCACCTCTCCATTATTTCTCTCCGCTAGCCGGCGGATCAATCAAAAAACTGTGTGGCCTCGGGTTCCCGGGTTTCTTTTGAAAACCCCTCCGACGTTCCGTCGGAGCCACTCGGCCACCTCTCCGCTTTAAGCGGGATTGCGATTTGTTCCCAAAATTTCTACATTTGCATTTGAAATTTTGGACAAATCGGGAAAACCTCACGACACCCTTACGAATAAATTTTTAATAATCGTTTATTTTTGGCTTTTCAGAGCGCTGTTTTTTCTTTTCTCCTTGGCGTTTTTTGTCTTCAAGCCGGCGTTTTTTCGAAGATTTGGTCGGTTCGGTCGGAATGCGGTCTTTTTCTGTTTCCAATGCCCATTTTACCAAATTGTTTAATCTTTCGATTGCTCGTTCTTTATTCTGCAACCAACTTCTTTCTTCCTGAGATCTTACTATTAAATCCCATTCTTTTGTTATCTTGTTCCCTAAGACTTGTTTTATCCTTTCTTTTTCCTCGTCTGTGAACGCCGTTGACGCGTCAACATTCCAGCGAACCTCTGATTTTGTAGAGCGCTTATTAACATTTTGTCCGCCGGCGCCGGAAGAGCGCGAAGATTGTTCGGTAATTTCGTTTTCCGGAATGATAAATTTTTGAGTATTTTCCATATTTTCTTCTCCCGTTGTTTTAATTTTTTCCTTAAAATTTTCCAAATAGCGCCACCGGGATTCGAACCCGGGTTACCACATTGAAAGCGTGGTGTCCTAAACCGGACTAGACGATAGCGCCACCAATATTCGTATATTTTACCGCAAAAATTGAAAAAATCAAGCCGTTCGGGTAAGATGATGGCATTAGATATGAAAATTATAGCCATAGAAACTTCTTGCGACGAGACCGGAGTGGCCGTTTTGGAAATATCAGGCGGATTTAAAGCGCCGAGAATAAAAATACTTTCGAATATTGTCGCATCGCAAGTGAAAATCCACGCGCCGTTTGGGGGAGTTGTGCCGAATCTCGCGAAGCGCGAACATCAGAAAAATCTTCCTCTGATTTTTAAAAAAGCATTAAAAGAAGCGCGTTTATCATTAAAAAATCCCAGGATAGATTTAATCGCGGTAACCAGCGGTCCCGGCCTTGAACCGGCTCTTTGGGTGGGAATTAATTTTGCCCAAGAATTGGCAAAAAAATATAATAAACCGCTTTTGGGTATAAATCATCTTGAAGGACACATCTTTTCGATTTTTCTTGAGAAAAACCGAAAAAGCACGAAGCACGAAGCACGAAGCACGAAGCGAGATTTCGGATTTCGGATTTCGAATTTCGAATTTCCAGCAATCGCATTGCTGGTTAGCGGCGGGCATACGGAACTGGTTTTGTCCAAAAAACCGTTGGAATATAAGGTTATTGGCCAAACCTTGGATGACGCGGCAGGCGAAGCTTTTGATAAAGTGGCGCGGTTGCTCGGGCTTGGCTATCCCGGCGGACCGGCCATTGGCGTAATGGCAGAAAAAAAATTGAAATTAAAACATGATATAAAATCTGCGACCGCGCAATTTATATCATCAAATGATAAAGTCAAACTGCCAAGGCCGATGATTAATTCAAAAGATTATAATTTCAGTTTTTCCGGCCTCAAAACCGCGGTTTTATATAAATTAAAAGAATTAGAACAAAAGATGAGGACAAGTAGCCACGATCGTGAATACTTGGTATCGGCTATGGTAAAGGAATTTCAACAGGCGGTTATTGACGTTTTGATTTCCAAAACAATGCGGGTAGCAAAGGAATATAAAGCGAAAACAGTGATTTTAGGCGGCGGCGTGGCGGCGAATAAAGAACTGCGCAAACAACTTCAGCAAAAGATGCCATTTAACTGCGATAGCAGATATGTGATAAATTTATTGATGCCGGAGATGGAATTTACCGGCGATAACGCGGCAATGATCGCTTTGGCAGCTTATTTCCGCTGGCTGAAAAATAAAAAGCCTCGCCGAGGCGGGGCATTGAAAGCCGATGGAAATTTAAAATTAACTTAATCGTAGCCCTGCCATTTTATTCTCCTTTTCAAAGGGCTTTTTTTGTGCGAAAATTATTAAATAAATCCAATAAAAGTTAAGCAAAAATCTAAATCTATGTCAAAGGAATTAGATAAAGCATACGAGCCGAAAAAGGTGGAGAGCCGTATTTATGAAATGTGGGAGAAATCAGGGTTTTTTCAGCCCGAGGCTGATCGGTCTTGGGCCGACAATCCGAATAAGAAAAAAACTTATACCATTGTTATTCCCCCACCGAACATCACAGGCTCTTTGCATATGGGACACGTCTTGAACGCTACAATTCAGGATATTTTAATCCGCAAAAAGAGAATGGAAGGTTATCAAGCTCTATGGGTGCCGGGCACTGATCATGCCGGTATCGCCACGCAGAATGCCGTTGAAAAAGATTTAAAAAAGCAAGGATTAAGCCGCTATGATATTGGTCGGGAAGAATTTTTAAATCGCGTTTGGCAATGGAAAGAGAAATACGGTAATCAGATTTTAGAACAATTGAAAAAAATCGGCGCTTCTTGCGACTGGTCGCGATTGCGTTTCACAATGGATAACGCGTATCAATTAGAAGTTGAAAAAGCTTTCTTCCATTATTACAAAAAAGGCTGGATTTATAGGGGCGAAAAGGTTGTCAATTGGTGTTCGAGATGCCAAACCAGCCTTTCTGATTTGGAATTGGAATACAAAAAAGAGACGGCAAAGCTTTATTTTATTAAATATCCCCTTGAAAATGGTAGCCTGCCCTCTGGCGAGGCATGCTTTATTACAGTCGCAACAACCCGGCCGGAAACAATGTTGGGCGATTCGGCAGTGGCGATTCACCCCTCCGATGTCCGTTATAAAAATCTTATCGGACAATGTGCGATTTTGCCGTTGACCGATAGAAAAATCCCGATTATCAGCGACAGAAGGGTTGAAGCCGAATTCGGCACCGGCGCCGTCAAAGTCACGCCGGCACACAGTATTATTGACTCGGAAATAGGACAAGGGCACAATTTGGAATTTTTCAAAATTATCGGTGAACACGGAAAAATGCTTCCCTTAGCAGGCAAAGCATACACCGGCTTAAGTATTGCTGATTGCAGAACAAAAGTTGTTGAGGATTTAGAAAAACAAAACCTTATCGAAAAAATAGAGGACTACGAGCACAATATCGCTCATTGTTATCGTTGCGGAAGCGTTGTTGAAAATTTGCCAAGCTTGCAATGGTTTTTGAAAATGGACGAATTGGCGAAAATGGCGATTAAAGCGGTAAAATCAGGGAAAGTTAAATTTCACCCTTCCCGTTGGGAAAAAATATATTTAGATTGGTTAAAAAACATAAAAGACTGGTGTATTTCAAGGCAAATTTGGTGGGGGCATAAGATTCCTATCGAAGGCGTAGAAGACGTTTTGGATACTTGGTTTTCTTCGGCTCTCTGGCCTTTTGCAATTTTTGAAAATAAAAAAGATTTGAAAAAGTTTTATCCGACAAATACTTTGGTAACTGCCCGCGATATTATTAATTTTTGGGTTGCGCGAATGGTCTTTTCAGGTTTGGAATTTATGAAAAAAGCGCCGTTTCATGATGTGCTTATTCACGCCACAATTTTGACGAGTGAAGGAAAAAGAATGTCAAAGTCTTTAGGGACAGGATTGGATCCGATGAACTTTATTGAACAATACGGCGCTGATGCCACGCGTTTTGCTTTAATTTGGCAAACAATGGGAACGCAGGACGTCCATTGGTCCGTAGATGCGCTTGTTGCCGGTAAGAAATTTTTGAACAAGATTTGGAATGCCAGTCGGTTTGTTTTACAACAAACAGAAAATTCGAAATCCGAATATCGAAATCCGAAACAAATTCAAAATTCCAAATTCAAAATTCCAAAACCCAAAACCCAAGCCGATAAAGAAATCCTTAAAAAACTAAAAGAAATCACCAAAAATACGTCTAAAAATATCGATAATTTTGAGTTTAGTCAGGCCTTGCATGACTTGTACGACTTTTTTTGGCATGATTTTTGTGATTGCTACCTTGAAAGCAGTAAAGCGCAGATGGCTAACGCGGATTTAAAAGAAAATACGCAGAAAATTTTAATTTACGTTCTTTCAAATTCTTTAAAGCTGCTTCATCCTTTTATTCCTCACGTAACCGAAGAAATTTGGTCAAAAATGTCCTTCTTCGCCAAAGCTTTGAAGGACAAGTCCACAATGTTAATAATTGAAAAATGGCCAACACAATAACATCAATAGATGTTTTTTTCGCGTTTGTCGGAGGATTATTGCCGGCATTGCTGTGGCTCTGGTTTTGGTTAAGGGAAGATTTGCATCCCGAACCCCGTAGAATTTTACTTTTAACCTTTACAGCCGGAATGGTAATGGCAATAGTGGCTCTATTTTTAGAACAAGGAACAAATGTGTTGATAACTAAGTGGTTTGTTTTTTTGCCAAAATGGCTATTTTCGGTCATTCTTTTGTTTGTTTGGGCCGCGATTGAAGAAATAGCGAAATATATAGCCGCCAGAAGAGCGGCTCTTCGCTTGTCGAGTTTTGATGAGCCTGTTGACGCCCTTATTTATTTGATTACCGCCGCATTGGGTTTTGCGGCCTTGGAAAACATCCTTTTTCTGTTAAAAGTTTTCGGCGGTCATGGCATGCTCGCCAGCCTTATTACGGGCAATTTGAGGTTTTTAGGGGCAACATTGCTTCACGTGGTAAGTTCGGCGATAGTGGGAGCCAGCGTTGCTTTTTCTTTTTTCCATAAGGAAAAGTTAATGCGCAATGTTTTAGGCGGTTTGCTGTTTGCCACAATTTTGCATACTCTCTTTAATTTCTTTATAATTAATAGTGGGGATACTAATCTTTTTAAAATACTTATTCCCCTTTGGTTAGCAGTCGTAATTCTTTTCTTTATTTTCGAAAAAATTAAAGGTCTAAAAAATAATAATTTTTAATAAATCATTAATTTAAGCCAAATTTTATGCCAAAAAATCATCGTTCTTTTTTTGAAAGATTAACAGGGAGCGTGAACGCGGTTGAAGACGACGAAGAAGAAATTGTTCGCGAGCCTATGATTACCACCGAAAAAACAAAATCTGCGGCAAAAGCAGGAGACTGGATGAACGAAGAAGAAGAGGGTCAGCTTGCCGTTGATGTTTTTCAAACGCCAAGCGAGATTATTATTCAAGCTGTTGTTGCCGGCACAAAACCGGACGAACTTGATGTGTCCATTACCCAGGACATGGTGACTCTTCGCGGAAGACGTCAGAAACAACGCGAAATTTTGGGAGAGGATTATTATTATCAGGAACTTTATTGGGGCGCATTTTCACGGTCTATTCTTTTGCCCCAGGAGGTTGATTCTGATTCTGCCGAAGCAACGCTTAAAAATGGGATTTTAAGCATCAAATTGCCTAAACTGGACAAAAACCGGGTGCAGAAAGTGAAAGTAAAAAACGAGTAAAAAAATATCCAAAGGAAAAACCCCGCCATAGCGGGGTTTTTCCGGTGTTGCCAATCTTGCTGAAATTTAATAAATAACTGCTTTTTCGGCGTCAACTAAGCCATAACCGTAGAGTGTGTCGTAGCCGGAAACGCCTAAATCTTCGGCAGTCATTTGAAGTTTGTTCTGGACTTCAGACGGATCCCAGGCGCCATCGCCATCTGAATCGTAAGCACCGATAATAGTTGTTAAAACCAAAGCAACTGTACCTGCAACATGAGGACTAGCCATTGAAGTGCCGCTCAAGGCCTTATAGGTTTGTCCTTTATAAGTTGAATAAATTGAAACGCCGGGGGCAGCCAAATCAATTTCCGGACCGCGTGAGGACCAAGAGGCAATTGTATCGGTATTATCGGTTGCCGATACAGCGATAACTTCAGGATAAGCAGCCGGGTAAATAACAGCTCCACCGCTATTTCCTGCAGCGGCTACCTGAACAATTCCGGTCTGGTAAGCACGAATGACTGCGTCGTGGAAAGATTGAATATCAGCCGAGGTTCCCAAACTCATATTAACAACTTGTATCCCATTAGCGATTGCCCAATCCAGGCCTTCAATCACATCGGAAAGATAACCAGAACCGCGGCGGTCCAGAACCTTTACGCCGTAAAGGTCAATTTGCGGACCAACGCCAATCACGCCAATATCATTATCAATTGCTCCGATAATGCCGGCAACATGAGTGCCGTGTCCATTATCGTCATTATAGCTGGTAGTGTAACTAACAGTGCTCACGCCTCCTTTAAGATTATCTTTTAAATCAGGATGTTTGACATCAATACCCGTATCAATAACGGCTACTTTAATCGGGTCAGCTGTGGTTGCGCCCCAAACCAAATCCGCGTCAATGCGGTCAATACCCCAAGGCAAAGTCTCTGCCGGTTGGGAAGGAGCAGGTTTGGCCGTAATGCCTCCCCTAATTAAAGCTTTAACCACAACATCGTCATCAATCCTCAAAATCGCCGGATGCTGTTTCAGGGCTTTTTCAGCTTTTGGTGACAAAAGCACAGCTTTTGCGCCGATTAAATCAAGATTTTTGACCCGAATACCTCCAAATTTAGCTACTAATGCTTCTCTGTCGGGCTCATTCAGCGCGCCTTCTTTAAAAACAACGATTTTTCTCGTTGTTGGCTCGGCTGACGCGGGAATTGTTCCCAACATTCCCCAAACCATTGCCGCTACTGCCAAAATAGCCGCGACAATAAAAACTTTATTTTTCATTTTTTTAATCAGATTACTAAACTAATAAACTTTTAATAAAAAAAACGACCGTTTCTGTTATTTTAGTTATTCAATTGAGTTTGTCAAATTTTTAATTTCTTAGGGTGGATTTTATAGGTTGCCCGTAGGAACTTCTACTATTAGTTCGTCCAAAGGCGCGGGACGAGCAAAACCCATTTTAATTTTTTGATGATTTTCATATAAATTTATGATGCCAACCTATAAACCGGTGGTAAAAGTATAATCGTCTGAAACAATTTTATTGCCCTTAGTATCTTCAGCTATGATTCTGAAGTGATAAGTAGTATCTCGTTGTCTTGCTGCCTCTAACGCATTTGTGCCATGTTGGGTTGTTGGAGAAGCAGGCGAAGCCGTAAATCCCGCCGTAAAACTATAGGAAGTTATTGGCCCATATTCCTTGACTTCTTGAGCTTTTTCCAAGGCGCGACTTAATTGTTTTTCATATGTTTTTATTATACCAAATTACAACCCGATGATAAAAGAGTATTGACCCGTTAGAACCTCGCTTGCTTCTTGATTTTTGGGCTCGCAGGCCGCCCCTCGTCCCTCGGCTTCGCTCGGGACTGCGGTCTTCGATTCTCCTCCCAAAAATAAAAAGAAAATAGCCCTAGATAAACTAAGGCTATTTTCTTTATTATGCGGGATGGGAGAATCGAACTCCCGCCCAGAGTTTGGAAAACTCTTATTCTGCCACTAAACTAATCCCGCATTTTAATAAAAGTATTTTATCAGAAATTCACAAAAATGAAACCCCGCCCCTCGATAGTCTCAGGGCGGGGTTTCATGTGAAACCCCGTTAGAAGTTTCCAGAAAACTTTACTATTTTTACCAACTAAAGCCGCAGGCGAAATCGCAGTAGCACTCTTTATAATCATCAACGTTTATTTGAACTTCTAACGGGGTGAAACACGTCTAAATTTATATTTCTTCTTCAAACTTTTCTTCCTCTTCTTCTGCTTTTGTTTCTTCTACTTCTTCTTCCATTTCGGCGCCACAACATTCTTTTTTTTCTTCGCTTGTTCCGCCGCATTCATCGCATTCGTAAGCCATGAAATTTAATGTTTATTAAGTTGATAATGGCTTTTACGACCTTAATTTTAAGGATTATTTTCCGAATTAAGCTAAATGATATATATATATTTTTAAAAGTCAAATTTTATAAAATAGATTCTATTGGACATTTCTATCGGACAACATATATAATATGTAGTGTGTTCGTGTCCATTATAAGTTTTATCGGGGTACCCAGATTTGAACTGGGACTAAATCTTCCCAAAAGACTCGTGCTACCATTACACTATACCCCGTGTTTCACGGGAAACATTTTTTTAAAGCAAAATAATATTTTCTGTTACTCTTATTTTAGCCCGTTTAATCTCGAAATCAAGGAAAATCGCAATGACGTCTACTTGCCATTCGACATCATCCGATACTCGGATATCCGATAAATAAGTTTTAATGGTTCTTGCCAGGCGCCGGCGTTTCCATAAATGCATATTTTCTTCTGGCCGGAAATTTTCTGCATTAATTGGTTTGTTATATGGCCATTGGACTGATTTTACTTCTACAAAATGCAAAATATTGTCTTTTTTGGCTATTATATCTATTTCACCCCATTTTTTTCGATAATTTCTGCCCAATATCTTAAAGGAATGTTTCACAAGATGTTTCACGGCGACATCTTCTCCGACTTGTCCCACATTTTGTTTCGAAATTTGAGTCATTTTCTACAAAAATGTTTCACGTGGAACAATTTAAACCACTTTTTTGTTTCATATGAAACCCCGTTAGACTTAAGTCTGAATACCTTCGCCGGAAACTTCGCCTTGTTCTGTTGCTGTCGCAATTGATTCTCCTAGCCGCGAGCGAATATCCAGTTTCCATCCGGTAATTTTTGCCGCTAATCGGACATTTTGTCCTCCTTTGCCAATAGCTAAAGAAACTTGCTCTTCTGCTACCGTAATCTTCGCATCTTTTGTTTTTGCTTTTGTTTCGACTTCAAGGATTTTAGCAGGGGAAAGCGCGTTGGCAATAAAAACATTTGGCTGTTCTGCCCACTCAATAATGTCAATTTTTTCTCCGCCTAATTCTGATATAACCGTGCCTACACGAACGCCTTTTTGACCAACGCAAGAACCTATAGGATCAATGCTTTCTTGGTTTGAGACAACGGCAATTTTAGCTCTGGAACCGGCTTCTCTGGCCACGGCTTTGATTTCTACGGTCCCATTGGTAATTTCCGGCACCTCCATTTCGAAAAGCTTTGTCAAAAATCTCGGATGAGACCTTGAAAGATAAAGATTTATGCCTTTTTGGCTTTGTTCCACAAGAAAAAGCAAGGCTTTTACTCGTTCGCCTAGACGGTAACGTTCGCCTCTAATTTGTTCTTCTCGCGGCAAAATGGCGGTTGTACGGCCTAAATCAATAAAAACATTGCCGGCTTCAATGCGTTGAACAATGCCGCTTATGATTTCTCCTTGTTTTCTTTTAAATTCATCAAAGACAGATTCTCGTTCAGCTTCTCTGATACGCTGAATGATAACTTGTTTTGCGGTTTGAGCCGCAATGCGGCCGTAATCTTCTTTGGCTTCAAGGGGAAAAACAAGTTCTTCGCTAGGCTTCACGCCTTTCTTTATTTTACGAGCTTCTTCTACTATAATATGTCTTTCCGGGTTGAAACGCACTTTTCGTGGTCCTAATTCATCTTCTTCTGACTCTTCTTTCTCGACGCTTCGATCCCCGATGCTAGCGGTTGGAGCATCGGAGGTCGGAACTCCGATTTTGCCTTCGGCGAGCGCCGGAACTTCCTCTTTCAACATTGATTCGTCAACAACGATTTTAATTTGGAAAAATTTTAATTTTCCGTTTTCAGGATCGAATTCTGCCTTTATAATTTGGCCTTTTTTTCCATAATCTCTTTTATAAGCAGCGGCTAACGCCAATTCGATTGTCTCAATAATTTTTTGTTTTGGAATACCTCGCTCAACCTCAAGTTGTTCCAGGGCAGAGCGGAAAGCTCTTAAATCCATATGTTTTATTTTCCTTAAAAATTAAGTCCGTTTGAGAACGGACTATTTTCCAGTATAGAAGATACAATATTTTTGTCAATTAGATTAGGTATGTTTATCAACACTTTCGATAAAGCGTTATAAATGATATCTTTAATATATAGGAAAATAATATTTATGGCGAAATTTTTAGATTCTTTAAATATCGTGAAACAATGCCGGCGTTATGGCGTCGGATTATGGCAATGTCCGCATTTTTTATTTTTAGTGATGGGCGCCATTATTATTTCTTCGATTATCGCGACTTATTTGACGGCTCAATGGTTTTTTACAGAGCCGCAATTAATCGCTTTGATCGTTTTAGTCGTTGCCGCAATTCTTTTTGTCATCGGTCATATTATCGTTTCTTCTTTTGAGCGCGTTGCCGAAGCTTCGCTGGCCAAATCGGAGTTTGTAGCCATTATGTCTCATCAAATAAAGACGCCTCTTTCCATCATCAAGTGGCAATTGAATTTATTGAAAGAAAAAGGAATAAAAATAGAAGATTCCGAGGCTAAAAAATTTTTCATCCATCTTGATGAGGAGAATCAGAGAATGATCCATATAGTTAATGATCTTTTAGAGCTTAATAGAATTGAAGATAGCACTATTTTCCTTAACCCTTCGGTATTTTCTTTAAAAGAAATTATCGATGAAGTCGTTGGCCGGCGCAGAAAAGAGAATTTGAACACGAATGTTTCTTTTGAGGTTAAGACGTCGGAAAATTTGCCTTTAGTTTTTGCCGATAAAATAAGAACAAGAGATGTTGTGAGCCATATTATCGACAATGCTATCCGTTATAGCATTAACGGCGGGAAAGTTGCAATAATACTTCAAGGAGTGCCGAAATGCGTTTGTTGTTCGGTGAGAGATGAAGGTATCGGTATTTCGAAAGAAGACCAAAAGAGGATTTTTAGTAAGTTTTTCAGGGCCGAAAGCGTGTATAAGTATCAAACTCAAGGCCTTGGTTTAAGGCTGTATCTTGCGAAAGCTATCGTTGAAGCGTCGGGAGGGAAAATAGGATTTACAAGCCAAGAGGGAAAAGGCTCGACATTTTGGTTTACGCTTCCTGTTCCCAAAAATAATTTGATAGGGAATAATTATCAATAATTAATAAAAATATGGCGAAGAAAATTCTTTTTATCGAAGACGAGATGAGGCTTCAGGAGGTTCTTGGCGCCAAGCTCAAAGCCGAGGGCTATGAAATTCTTGCCGCTATGGACGGGAAAAGCGGCTTGGAAATAGCCGAAAAAGAAAAGCCGGATCTTATTTTGTTGGACTTGATTTTGCCCAAAATGGACGGTTTTCACGTTCTGGAAGCAATCAAAGCGAATCCGTCAATAAGCGTTATTCCGATAATAGTGCTTTCGAATCTTGAGAGCGGGAAAGATATCGAACGATGCCTTTCTTTGGGCGTCAGGTCCTATCTCGCTAAGACAAACTATTCCCTTGAAGAAATCGCTCAAAAAGTTAGCGAAGTATTCAAGTAAAGAGAATTTGCCCGCGATTTTGAGCGAAGCCACAAATCGCGGTTGCAAAACCTTTAC
>Ga0210050_1003998_pt1 | contig 12604 bp, 8 predicted proteins | sample CryGey132114_all_FD_185463 | JGI IMG/M metagenome (GOLD analysis project Ga0210050, IMG submission 185463) | Groundwater microbial communities from aquifer - Crystal Geyser CG22_combo_CG10-13_8/21/14_all (SPAdes) (version 2) | ecosystem: Environmental > Aquatic > Deep subsurface > Groundwater ...
TATATACAGTAAAACCGATGACCTCCGGATTATAATCTAAAACTTCGTTTATTGCTTTTTCTATATAATCGTTATGTTTTTTTATAAAATTCGCAGTATAGCTTTCTTCGTACCAAACAGCTCCTTTCTCATTCATTTGCCAACTATCTATGTCTTCTTTGTCTTTACAATTTCTATACATTTCTATATTCAGATCAAAACATCTTACCTCGTGACCATGTCCTTTAAGGTTTGCGGAAAGAAGACCTAGCGTATAAGATGGGCTTTCAACAGTCCAGGATGGGCATAATACCAACGCTATTTTCATATATACCGGAGAAGTTTATTAATTCTTGAATTTCGTATTTCCAAATTATTAGATCCATCAGCCATATACCAATCAGTTACATAATTTTCAGGCAAAACTATGCCCCATTTCTCGTGATTCATAAAAAGGTCGCTTCCCTTTAAGACAATGCATGGATTAAGATGAATAGTTGCTGTTAGTTTCTTTAACTCTCCATAGAGCTCTAATGTTTCATTAAATTCTTTTTCTCCTTCTCCTGGATGCCCTATTATCAAATTAACTGAAAAAGATATATTGGCTTTTTGGGTATTTTCTAAAACATCCATGGCTATATTTTTATTAAAACTTTTTCGCATCAGCCTCAGTACAGTATCAGAACCTGATTCTATACCATAATTAATGCGCTGCGCTCCGGCTTTGAACATTTTCTTCATAAAATCAAAAGACATTTCCTTGCGCGCTAAAATATGCCCGCCCCAGTTAATGCATAGATTTTTATCTATCATCAAATCGCAAAATTTCTCGAACTCTCTCATATTCCCATTGACCAGGGAGTCATTAAGATAGACAAAATTAAGGCGTGGAAAACGTTCCTTTAACAAGATGATTTCATCTATAACAGATTCCGCATTCCTGTAGCGATAACCATGCCAATGGCTTTTTTCGCAGCAAAAAGTGCAATTATTAATGCATCCTCTTGAAGTGGATATGGCTGCCTTTTCAGCGTCGGCTTCTAAAAAACTATAATCAGCATAAGGAAGTTCATTTAGATTTTGCACTAAATTTTTTTCTCTGTAATTTGCCCATGCCCCGCTTGTTCTCATAACAAATCCTGCCGTATCAATTTGTTGCTTGTTTTTTATTCTGCACATCAATTCCGGCAAGGCAATATCGCCTTCCCCTAGACAGACGGCATCAAAACATTCCTGCTGCGTAATAAAATACGCGTTAAAATTATTAAAACATTCCGGTCCTCCCGCGATAATAAATTTCTCAGGAAATAGCTTTTTTATAGAGCCGGCTAATTCTATGCTAAAAATATAATTAAGGGACTGAATGCTAAACCCGATAATTTCATAATTCCGCAAAAGCATTATAAAATTATTGATTATGTCTTTTTTAGCACAAAATAATTTTTCGATATTATCTTTAGATAGCCAAAAAGAATACAAATTTGAAAAATCCCATAAATATTTGTCTTCCTTGGTGAGTAAATACATGTCGCGGTTAAAATCAAAACATTGCGTTTCAATATCTTTCTGGCGCAATTCAGCTGAAATCAAAGCGATTGAATAAGGCGGAAATTCTATATTCCATGCGGGACAATTGACTAACGCTATTTTCATATTTTATATTTTTTTAATCATGCTAAAGCTATCACTTTTATTCAAACGCGCTTACTTTCCCTACATATTCATTAGCGATATCTGCCAGTATGTTTACCCTGTCAATCCTAACTTCCAACGTATTCTTGCCGTCTGAAGTACCCCAATTTATAGAATCCTCTACATGCAACCCTAATTTCTCTTTATTTCTATCTACAAGAGTACCGGGAATAATGCCTAAAGGTGCTATGTTTACATAAGACAAATATTTACCTAGTTTTTTCACAAGGCTGCAGGTCATATTAAAATCTTCCTCATCTTCCCCGGGAAATCCTACTAACAGTGAAATGCCAGGCTTGATGCCGGCTTCATAAGTATTTACGATGGACTTTTCTATATCTTTTAATGTATATCTTTTTCCCATCAAATCCAAAACTTTCTGAGAGCCGCTTTCAATTCCGTAAGCTAAACTCTTACACCCTGCTTCAATCATCTTTTTTATAAAATCTCTATCCATTCTTGTGTCTATTCTTGCCATTCCCCACCATCCGATATTCATCTTATTCTCTATTATTATATTGCAAAAAGTTTCCAGGACTTTTATATCTCCATTTATCAAAGAATCATTAAATGAAAAATTAAATATTCTATTATCATATTTATTCAATAGATGATTTATTTCTTTTATAACGGTTTCTGCTCTCCTGGACCTGAACTTCCGCCAAAATACAGTTTCATAACAAAAAGCGCATTTGCCGACACAGCCCCTGCTGAATAATAGCGGCAGCTGACCCGGTTCTTTGTACTTCTTTAAATCAAAATCATCGTAATCAGGAAAGGGGATCTCATCCAGGTTTTCTATTAAAAAAGTGCTTTCCTCTTTTTCCATGAAATATTTTTCTCTCCTAATTAAAATACTTGGAGCTGGCATAATAAATCCCTTATTGTCTACAGATTCTATGACTTTGCGCAAGAGTTCTTCTCCCTCCCCCAAAATCGTAGCATCAACTGGATCTAAAAAACATGCATCAGAATTAGACCTGTATGTAAAAATTCCAGGCCCACCGAACAATATAAATACATCTTTACTGGCTTCCTTTATCTTCTTTGATATCTTTAGAGCAAGTATCAGATTTGTACTGTATACGCTGAAGCCTACTATTCTGGGATTAAAAGCCATGATTTCATTCGTCCATAGACTGATTATTCTGTCATCGATAAAGTCTAAAGAATCAAGCTTTTCTTTATCCATCCAAGATGAAACATTTCCGCTATTCCAAAATTTTTTATTCAAGTCGGAAACTCTTGAATATAAATCTATGTTCAGGTCAAAGCATTTAATATTTATGTCATCTCTTTGATTGTATGATTTAAGATATGCCAAAGATAGCGGTGGTTTATCCGGATTGTACGAAGGGGTTAATATAAGCGCTACGTTCATATAATTTTACTTTTTACCAGATTATAAAATCGATTACACAGTCCATAATAGAATTTTTATCTTTTATTAATACTCCTTTGTGAATATATAATTTTTCGCCCATTGGTATTGCGATGAACAAATACTGTAATACCTCTTAGCTTTATCGATAGTATTTTTATCTGGGTATTCTATCTCATATATTTTCTTAAAACCTGCTTTTTCTAGTAGTTGATCTTGATGAGTTTCAAACCATACGCCTTTATCATAAACCCTATAATAATAACCCCCATCTTGCAGAACAATCAAAACCCTGCCTTTTTTACCGTTATTAAGGATGTTGTCTATTGTTTTGTTAACCTTCCCTGCCCAATCTTTTTCATACTCAATGCCGCCTTTTTTAATGTGCCTATATATGGGAAGAAAGTAAATGTCTTTATGCATCAAAAACCCTTCATAGCTTCCAAAGGTATGAGATAGAAAAATTATGTCGTCTTCTTTCATGAGCTCTTTGAGCTTTTTTACAGTATCTAAATTGACCTGACATTGCACTTGCGGGAAAACCATGTATTTTGAATCCGGCCTCATATAAAAACCGGCCTGGCTATTGAAGTCGAAATATACATTTATAATATCGGTTCTTATGCAAATACCTGCGAAATAGACTAGTAGCATAAAGAATATCCACTTGGCTGCCTTAAACTTTATAGCAAAAAATGCCCTTGATATAACAACACAATAAAAAGGGACTATGAAAGGATACCAATACGTCATTACGTCCTTTAAAGAATACAAAAAGAGCAATGAAACTCCTATGGATAGCGACAAAAATATATCTTCTTTCTTGCGCAACCATATAAGATATGCCAGAGAACATGCTAATAAAAAAAATCCCCATGCTGACAAAAATTGCAAATGAGCTTCAATAAAACCTATTTTCATGCTCTCCGAACCTATTCTAAATCCAAACCTAGAAAAAGAATGAGCATGATCTCCAAATATCCTATAAAAATTCGGGATTGCCCATGATAGCCATACCAAGATAGGTAAAATAAAATACTTTAATATAGTTCTTATAATATTGCCTTTGATGCGGGTTCTATTGATAAATATCAAAAAACAAATACCGGGAATGAATAATGCGGATAATGGCTTAGAAAGCATAGAAAAAACAAAAAAAACACCGGATATAAAAAAGTACTTCTTTTTGTCCGTATTTATAAAATCTATTAAAAAATTAAACGATTCTAAGAGAAATAAAGTCTGAGGAATTTCTGCTGAAAGGCCATAACTCATGCTCACTTGTATGGGTATTATAGATACCAAAAAAGCTGCCAGCATTGCTGTTTTTTTATCCCCATATAATCTTATAACAAATCTATAAGTAGAAAAAACTACTCCTATCCCAAATAAAGCAGTAAAATAATATTGGGCCTTTAAAAAAGGTAGAAAAAAATAAAGCAATGCTCTTAAATCTGACAGGATCCAGCCGTAATATCCTGTTAAAAAGACGGGCGTCCATTTAAACGTAAATTGAGGAAATGGATTGATTCCATGAATAATTTTTACTATTTCCGTGTATAACACCGCATCATTTTCACATAGCGCCTTTCCAGGAAAAAATAAACGTAAATATGCAACTATAACAACCGTTACAGTATAAAATAAAGTTTTTATTATTTTATCTGCCTTAAAATAGTAACTACAGTGCCGATACTTTGCGATCAAGGTACATCTCCATTATTTCGGTTTTATTTATAGATTTTAGATATGCGTGAATTTCTTTATCTGAAAGCGTTCCGCCTTCTGGTTCAAGACAATTAAGGCACGTCCTGAATACCTCGGGAGAAACATCGGGAGGAACATTGAAATCTCCCTTTATATGCGCAATACGGTATTGGGTAATTTTTTCTCCGTACCATATATTAGATAATGATTGATTTTTAACATTCCCGAGATTCATGATAAATTCCGTATCTCTGCAGCAAGGCACGACATTACCATTGGAAGCTATATTCGGAGTTCTCCACAGAGCGCCGCAAGGCGGCCTAAAAGAAGACTTAGGCTTTGGATTTTTTTCTTTTTTTGCGATTTTATATTTTTCAATTAATCCTAATTTTAAGCAAGTGTTTCTATGTAATTTTTCGGCTTCGTCAGAGTCATTGGATATCAATCTCCTGTAATATATAGAATCCCTGTCAACTAAAAGCGGCCAACTTGGGACTGTTTCATAAAGAACTCCGGAATCTTTAAGAACATTTTGCCAGAAATCTCTGAATTCTGAAGCATCCTCCTTATTCTCAGGCATTACAATAAAACTGAATATTAAATTTGGAATATCCAATTTTAATTCTTTTCGTCTTCTAATAAGATACTTTATATTTTTAATCACTTTCTCTAAATTTTCCCCTGGGATGTTTTTAATTTTTTGGTATGTTCCAGGGCGCGCGGCGTCTAAAGAAAAATAAATCCTCATGAAATAATTCTTGCCCATTTTTTTAATAAATCTGGCGTAATCCAGAAATATTTCGCTCACCTCTTCATCCATGGTAATAGCATTGGTATTAAATACAAATCCTCTGAATAAACTATAATTTTTATTTATAAGAAATAAATAATACATCATTTCTTTAAAATCCGGGTGGATTGCGGATTCTCCATTCCACATAGGATCAACAGATGCCACATTAAAATTGCTGTCTTTCATATCCTCTATTATTTTAATAAAAAGGCTCGTTTCCATGTGTTGTTTTGGAAAATCCCTGTGCATTGTTTTGGAGGTTGATTGTTTGCACATAATGCATCTGGAATTGCACTGATCCGTAATCTCTATTAAAAGATGAAGATCTTCTGCTGTTGCCGATTCGCTTCCTCTCGTATCTATGTTATTTTCTGAGCCTATTTTCTTCATTCTATTTCAATACCTCATCTATATAGCAATTGCTTTCACAAGAAAAACACCTGTTCCATTTGTCGTTTTTTATTTTTTTAATGTTTTTAGAGACGGCTCTAAAAGATTCATCTAATAAATTACCTATGTAAAAATCTTTGAAATTTCCGCATGCATAAGTTTTTCCATCCGGCTCTATTAAAATAGCTTTTTTAGCTTTAAATGCGCATAATGGCTTACGCCTGCCAGTTTTTAATAACTCTACAATAAGCTCGCCGTAACGCTGGTTTATTGTATTGTCCAATATGCCTTCTTTAAAGAAATCAACTATTTGTTTTCTTGCCCCTATGCCTTCCAAAATAAACTGATCTTGCATCTTTATGCTCTCTACGCCTATTTCTGAAATAGCGCCTAGCGTGTAATTTATGCCAATGCCTTTATCAATGCCATATTTCTTAACATCCCTTAGCTTGTCGTAATTTAATTTATTTATAGTTACGTTGACGCCAAAAGATAGCTCCTGCCAGATAGCGCTTATCTCCTTTATCTCTTTAATTGTATCTTCTATTTTATTAAAAATTCCGGGTACTCTCCTGACCTGCTCATGAACTCCATTTACCCCATCCAAAGAAACAGTTAATGCTAGTTTGACATTTGTTGGAAGCAGCATGGCTAAAATAGATTCTATTCTATCTAATACCTCGCTTGTATTAATGCCGTTCGTTGGCATATCAATCCTTCTGAGGTTTTTACATCTTTTAACAATAGCCGCTATAATTTCAACCAGATCGCCTCGAAGAGTAGGCTCTCCTCCTGTAACATTAACTATCTCGACCGATGAGCTTAACTCCTTGTTACTAAATATTTTATCTACCTGCGCAGCTGACAATTCAGAAGAAGACTCCTGTTTCTGCCAGGCATGGCACATTATGCATTTTGAATTGCAGCGATAACTGGTAAATAATACGACAACCTTTGGTTTCACCGCGTTCCTTTTATTAATTTTTCATAAATATCTACTGTTTTTTGCGCTACTTTCTTCGGATTGTAATTAATATCCATGAATCTTCTGGCATTGAGACTTAATTCACTTTGCAATGTTTTATTCTTTAAAAGTCCTATTATCTTATCAGCCAGATCCTTAAAACTGCCTGGTTGTGCCAATATACCATTCTCGTTGTCTTTTATTATTTCAGCCAGCCCTGCAACTCTGCTGGCTATAACCGGCCTCCCGCACGCCAGGGCTTCAAGACAAACATATGGATGATTTTCCCATAAGGATGGAATTACACAAGCGCTTGCCTTCATATAATGTTCCAGTAAACTTTCCCTGGATACCTCATCCATGATAATAACGTTATTCTCGCAATTAAACTCTTTTATCTTGGAAATAATATATGGTTTCATGCCGCAATCAGAACCTACGAATATAAATTTTGCATCTGGGATTTCCTTTAAGACAACGGGGATTGACTTCATAAGGATGTGCACCCCTTTTCTAAACTCTAAACGGCCGACATACAGAATTACATTGTCAGGATTCTGCGCAGATTCTTTATTAAAAGGCTTAAAAAAATCTATATCCAAAGGATTAGGAACTTTGGGAATGTGCCTTTTTCTTATTTTAAAAAAATCCACGCTTAAATTTATGATCGCATCCGTTAATCCCACGATCTTATCCGCCCTTTCAATCCACCAGCTTTCTAAAGTATTTATGAGCCTGATATCCAGGCTGGACTTAATATTGTTAAGCTTAAAGACTATGCTTTCAGGCGTATGCAGCTTTATGACTAACCGAGGATGTCTATGCAATAAAAAATACCAGAATCCTTCCATCCTGGCTTCGCAGCTTTCGACTATATCTATATGGAATTTTTTTGTAACTTCCGCTATTTTTTTAGATACCGCATAACTATATTCTAACCTTCCTAAAAAACCTCCTATCTTATCTCTCGCTAGTTCAAATATCCTGAATTTCGCAGGCTTAACTCTAAAAACCCTGACTCCTTTATCTGTGTATTCACATTCAAATTCTTCCGCGGAAGTAATGACAAAGACATTGTGGCCTTCCCTGGCCAGTAAGCGGCTCATTTCAAGCGTGTAAATGCCTACTCCGCCTATTAAATTAGGCGGATAATCCCTAGAAAGAAAAAGTATATTCATTTTTAAAATTTAAAAAACTTTCTTATTTTTAAAGGCATAACTATAAATACGGAAAATAAAAAAACTATTATCAGAAGAAGCAAGCTTCTGAAAATATGGGAAATGATACTTCTAAAACCGCGGCTTCTAGGTTTTACCATGTCTAAGAAATCCCAGATCGGCTTTACGATAAACCTGTATGTCTGCGAGTTGTAGATATCTTTTATCCGAGTTTCTAATCTATTTACATTATTTTTATAATTTTCTATTTCACAATCTTTGCCTTTTATCGCCGCATAAGAAATATCTAACTCCTGCTCTAATTTTTGCAGTTTTAAATCAAGGCTCTTTATTTGGTCTGACATATCCCTGGCAGTCTTTTCCAGCTGACTCAATTTATCCAGTAAATCCTTATTCTGGCTAGAGAGGCTGGTGGTTTCCTGCTTGTAGGATGCTTCTATCTGAGCCTTATCATTTTCTAACTTTAATATACTATTTTTTTGCGCTGTTATTTCAATATTTTTGTCTTCTATAATATTATTAGACTCATTTAATTTATTTTCTAAATCTTTAAATTTTAATTTAATATCTTTTATTAATATATCTTTTTCGCTACTTTCGTTTTTTAATAACTCTGTTTCTCTTGTAATGTCACCCAATTGATAACTCAGATTTTGGACCAATGTTTGCCTATTATTTAGTTCTTTGTTTTTTTCTTCTATTATTGCTTCATTTTTTATAATTTCTATTTTTAGACTTTTAATTTCCGCTTCAAACTCATCTTTCTTATGATAAAAATCTTCTATCTTTATCCTAAGTTCCTGTTCTATGCTGCTTTTCTGAATAAATAGATCCTTAATCAAAATATCTTTTTCTACTATTTCTCTAACCAGATTGTTAAACAAGTCCTCCTTTTGAGTCAATTTATCCAGTAAATCCTTATTCTGGCTGGAGAGGCTGGTGGTTTCCTGCTTGTAGGATGCTTCTATCTGAGCCTTTTGGTCTGATATATCCCTGGCAGTCTTTTCCAGTTGAGTCAATTTATCCAGTAAATCCTTATTCTGGCTGGAGAGGCTGGTGGTTTCCTGCTTGTAGGATGCTTCTATGCTGATTTTCTGGACATCTTTTTCTTGAATAATCTTTTTTAAATTTTCTTGTTCATTATTTAAAAACTGCATTACCGTATCTTTTCTTAAATTTTCTAATTTTTTCAAATTTTCAAATATACCAGGCATCAAGATATGCATGGTTTTTCTGCCATGAACATTCAACAACTTTGTAAAAACTTCTGGTAAAATAGAATAGATTTCATTCTGTGTTGCAGCATCTTTATTATGAATAAAATAGCCTTTGCCTATTAAGGCGTCGCTGAGTTTCTCTGGAAAATGCTTAGCTATCAAAAGAAGCCTGTTTCTTTCTATATAATAATTTACTAATTTATCGCTTGCTGTGCCGTGGAATTCGTGATAAACAATGCTTTTTGGGGCATACATTAATTTCCATTCTTTGTCTCTGCATCTTAAAAATAAATCCACGTCCTCAAGATACATTACAAAATCTTCATCTAAAAAACCGACATCCTCCAGGCACTTTCTTCTGAATAAAACAGAGCTTCCGGATAAACTACTCACCTCTTCCGAAAAATCATACTGGCCAAGATTAGGCTCCCTCAATCCGCGATCGCCCCAATAAAAATTAGGAAACTCATAATGACCAGTACTCTGTATCCTGCCATCGGGAAGCAAAACTTTGCTTCCGGTACAGCCTATCCTATTATTTTTTCTTATAACTTTTATAAGCTCGTTAAGCCAATTTTTATCAACATACGTATCATTGTTTAACAAAGCTGCGTATTCCCCATCGGAAGACTTTATACCTATATTGTTAGCTTTGGCATAATTATTTACATCGTTATGCAATATTCTGACATACGGAAACCTTTTCTTGACAAAACCATCAGAGCCATCAGTAGAACAATTATCTACCATAATAATCTGCAATTTCTCTTTTTCATAATCAAGATTTCTCAAAGAAGAAAAACATTTTTCAAGATGTTTCTTTCCATTATGATTAGCGACTATTACGCTTACATCCGGACAACTAAATATCTTTTTCATTTTACGCCTCCATATTCCATTTATGACTCAAGTAAATAGTCCCATGATCCTGTTTATTAAAAACCATCTGGAATGAACAAATGTTGTCATGCCTGATTAAAAATTTTTGCTGCAGTTTATCGCAAATCCCAGCAGAAATATTATAAGAACCAGGTAGTAATGCTAACTTAGGAAAAAATATATTCAGCATATTTCCTTTCTTAAAGGGCGCCACGATGCCTTGGCAATAAACACCATCATCTCTGTAAATGCCTAGCCATAAATAATGCCCTTCTCTCATATCTTTGCTGGTGGGCTGCGTAAAGCTAAACCTGACAGATTCGTTTGTCATAAACCTATACTGTTCCAGGCCTGAAGAATTAAATAATTTTACCGGCAGAGTGCTTGTTTTTTCAAAAGCGATTTTTATGCTTTTTAATTTGAATGGCATGTTTAAAAGTTCGCTATTTCCATTATTGCGGCCGTAGACTATTAATTTATAATAACCTTCGTGATAATTAAACGCTAAAATTTCATTTTTATCCCAGATAGCCACTGAAACCCTATAATTTCCAGGCGCAAGCAACACGTTCTTATATGTCAATGCAAAATCGCCTTTGCCAGGATTTAACCCTAGAATATAGCGGCCATCAAACCCTGTATTAGGGCCATAACAATATACGCCGTCTTCCCTGAATATGGCTATGCCAAAATGCGGCTCTTTAATACTGTTTCTAGCAGTAAAAGACATCTTTATCTTCAAAAAACCTCTGCTTTTTATCCTGTTGCATTTAAGGCCAAATCTATTTATAAATTCTACTGAATCTATTGCTACCTCTCTCGTCCCTAATTTTTTTCCCCAATTAGAGATATCGTCTGTCCACTTTTTTGTATTTTCGATAAGACCGGCTTGCTTGTTTTTAGGCCCTACAAAAAATCTCTCTGTATTCAATAAAGCTCTATACCTGTCAATGGCCTCTTTTGGCTTGCCTTGAAATAATACGCAACCGTGATCTAAAAGCATAACCTCATCGCACAATCTTTCAATTGTATCCATGTTTTGACTGGTTATGATCAAAGTTTTACCTGAGCGTTTAAAATCCATAAGCCGTTCATAACACTTGCTTTGAAAAAGCGCATCGCCTACTGCTAAAACTTCATCTATAACAAGTGTATCAAAATCCAGATTGGCAATAATGCTGAATCCAAGACGAAGCCTCATGCCCTGAGAATAACTGCCTAGTGGCATATCTATGAAATCGCCTATTTCCGAAAAATCTATTATAGCTCCCAGCCTGTTATTTATATCTTTTTTCTCAGCCCCCAATATAGCTCCGTTCAAAAAGATATTTTCCCTGCCCGTCAATTCATCTTGAAATCCCACGCCAATGTTAAATAATCCCAACGCTTTGCCATTCAGCAAAACCTTTCCTTCGGTAGGAGACAACACCCCTGCAGCGATATTTAAAAATGTTGTTTTTCCTGCGCCATTTCTTCCAATTACTCCGAATATCTTGCCTTTATAAATATCCAGAAATACATCTTTAAGTGCCCAGAAATCTTGAAAATTAGCATTTAAGTCTTTGGTAAAATTGTATTTCTTGCTAACGCTATTTAATTCAACTGCCTTTATCTGCAGACCATTTTCTACTGGTCTAATAGGAGATGTAATCATTTATAACGCCTCTGTTTTTTCTGTACAAATAAACTGCTACAACTGAAATAGTTATAATGAAAATCATTAGCACAAAGATAATCGGCAGAAATTCCGCATAGCTCCTTACAAGTCCAGAAAAACCTTTTAATAATGTCGCCCTATATAATATCAATATTCCTACAAAAGGGTTATAAATATAAGCATTATAAAACATGTCCGAAAATAATCCTTTAAGCGATGAGATCGGGTAAAAAACAGGCGTCAGATAAAATAATAATAGAAAAATTGCCTCCAGAATATGCTTCAAATCTCTCCATCTTACATATAATATGGAAAATATGACAGCCAATAACATCGCTATAACCAGATGAACCATCAAAACAATCGGTAATAATATTATAAAAATTGGCAGCCCTTTTAAAATAATTAACGAACTAAATACCACTATCGATAAAGAAGGCAGAAAAATAATACCATTTGTTATCACAATAGAAATGGGAATAAGATAAATTGGAAAATTAGATTCTTTTATTAAATTCTTATTATCCATTAAGCTGGTAACAGATCTGAAAATAGAATCCTGAAAAAACATCCAGGGAAATACGCCGCTCATTAAATAAAGGACAAATGGCGCCTCTTCTGTTTTTACTTTCAGAATAAGGCCGAATACTATATAAAAAATAGCAACTGTCAATAGAGGCGATAAAAAAGCCCACAGAAACCCCAGCGCAGGCCTGGAATATCTTATTTTTAAATCCTTAAGCGCCAATTCGCGTATTAAATTTAGT
>Ga0210050_1004002_pt1 | contig 12596 bp, 11 predicted proteins | sample CryGey132114_all_FD_185463 | JGI IMG/M metagenome (GOLD analysis project Ga0210050, IMG submission 185463) | Groundwater microbial communities from aquifer - Crystal Geyser CG22_combo_CG10-13_8/21/14_all (SPAdes) (version 2) | ecosystem: Environmental > Aquatic > Deep subsurface > Groundwater ...
GTGAGCGAAGTGTATCCGGAAATGAGCGAGCGAATGCGAAGCGAGGCTTTAGCCCAGGGATATCGCCGGTCTGGGTGAGGAAAACTCCTTTAGTTCGAAAAACCTACCAACTTTTGTCTATTAAGCCGCCAAATACTCCTTATTTTAGCCACACACTATTTTCTATTATGCCAAAAATTCTGTGAGTTCATGGGGTTTTAAAAGACGTCAGATTAACGGTTGAGCACTGACATCAAAACCGATAGAATATAATCATCAATGTCCTTGGTTTGTTGATTCTATAGAAAATCCAGAATGAATCGGGAAGGTTGTTGAACAATTTGATGATGGAGGTGGTTATATCGATATCCGACCATATATTCAAGAAAATCAACTCATTCGAATTTTTAAGGAAAAAGTTTTACCTATTATTGACTAAAAAACTTTCTCTCGTATCTCCTTCCTCCTATCATTGAAATGGAGTTTCACCATATCATCATTCACCACAATCCCGTCCGTTCATTCGGAGGGGATTTTTTTTGTGATGTATGTTTTGGAGATAAATCCAAAAATAAGATTTTTAAGCGAAAGAATAGGGGAGAGTATATCCCAAAAATATTCACTGAGAGTATTTTTACGAGTTGGGACGAGGAAAGTTTTATTTTCACTGAGGAGTTCTGCTCGCTCTTCTTCCGATAATTGAAGCTCGAGTGTTTTTTCACAAAAATCCCGATTTACTTCCATGAATCGACTATAGGTGTAACTTGTATTAAAAATCGGCTTGAGAGTTATTGTCCAGTATGCAAGATATACATCATTCATTAGAGCAATCTTTTTGAGTGAGAGATTTTTCTCGGTCATGAAAAAAGGAAAACAGAACTTTCCGGCTTCATTTCCCGGTTTGGTTCGTACTCCGAGGAGCATAGCTATACCGAGGACAAGAGTCCGTACAATCCAGAGACGTTTCGGTGCAGTGATAATAAAGAGATCTATATCTGATTCCGGATGTGTCGCATACATCGAGAGAGAATTTGAAACAGCTACCATCCGAAGTCCGGGAATCCATTTGATATACTGGATAAAATACTGAGTTTTTTGAAAAAGCTCCTTTTCCTCAGGAGAAGGAGCTTTTTTGATACTAAGAATGGATTCAAGTTTTTGTATAATGGTTTGCATAGAGATGTATTGTACAGATTTTTTGTTTTATGCAAGGTGTGATATATAAAAATCCACTCCTCAAGAAATAGATTTTATTAAATGACTTTATCATAATGAACGGAGTATTTATTTTTTCTTTTTATAAAGTTTTTGTTTTTATTAGCATAGGCTTATTTGTAAATTACATTAATTTTCTCTTGATTTTCATTTTTTTATATGTTATTCTTTTATGTTTCTAGGGTTTTATTCCCTTATTTATACAAAATATGTCGCAAACAATATATCACATTCACGAAGATACAGGAGAGGAGGATCTCTGGATAGATCTCTCAATTCTTGTATTTTTGCGAGAGGAAATGCTTCTAGGAAATCTAGACTATGTTTCTCTGAGAGAACCTTATAAACAGGGATTATTTTCTTCTTCTATTGATTGCTCTTGGGAACATTTCCGTCGCAGGGCACTTTATCAGGTATGACTTGGATTTACTGAACCACGTATTATTTATGGGCCAGAAGGGGAGAGTATAGATAGTAAAAAACATACGGAGCACCTCTGTTCTATACGTATTACTCCATCTGGATTTATGAAGATATTCGAGCTTGAAAAGGAAGTGAAAAAATATGAGGGTTTCAATCGTTATATCACAAAAGTAAAAGTATGGAGTGAAAAAATTGTGGGTATGAAATGAGGTATTGTTGTAAGTACAACAATATTTCTTATTATTTGTATATTTGTATTTGATATAAAAGTGAGTGCGATAGTACAAAAGATACCAATCCTCAGTTCTATTATAGATAGTAAGATGTTGAAGGAATTTGAAGCGATAAATGAACAGGATGAATTTTATCAGGTTATGATGAGTGATTATTGAACCACTTCTTTATGACAAACAGATATTTCTCTTAACAATAATAAAGGGGAGAATATTACCATTGTCCCTGCTTCTGAAGTTACAACAAAACCTATTCCGAAGGACATATCCATTCCAAAAGTTATTCAAAACACTCTCCCAGAGAAAGCGAAAATTGAAAATATGGCAGTGCAGAATATTTCTCCAACAGAAAAACTTTTCAAAATTACTCTTGATAACGGTGTGACTCGATATGTACAAGTAAAAAAAGAAAGCGAAAGATATTTAATAACAGGGAAGTAGTGTTTATTTTCAATGTATCTGGTCGTTTCTGAAAAGACAACTAGATACTATTTTTTAATTGCTCTAAAATTTCCATTTTCTTCTGAGTAGTTGCTTTTTCCTGTGTATATTCATGATAGGTACAGATATTGAGTATCTCTTTCAGTTCGAGAGATACAGACTCTTTATATATGTCTTTTCTGGTTTTTTTGGTTGCCAAAAGAACTTGCTCGGAATCTTCCAGATGTGATCGTATAATAAAACTCAAATGTTCAAAAAAATGGACATCGTCCACTTGAATAGTATCTATGGTTTCATGGAAAGTTTTCTTCTGGGAGACAGGAGAATTATGGATTTTATAATATCGCTCAAATGCCATAATATAGGCGATATATATGATGTAAATCACGATTCCTATCCCAATAATATCCCAAGTATTTCCTTTAAGATAGGGGATAAAATCAAGAAGATTTTTAATAGTGTTTATATCAGTCATAAATGATATTATTTATAGTATTCTCCATAGATTCTTTTGAGGTTTCCATTACAAAGAACCGTATCTTTACAAACGAATATTTTCCCAGGAATACGCATATCTATATATCGTACATTTCATGAATTGATAAAATCTTTATTTTTATCGTTGTAGACTCTCAGAGAAAGAATCTGGTCGTCGATATCGTTGGCAGTTCTAAGGAGAACAATAAGACCGCTCTCAAGCGTGATATGTATCTCGCGTTCCGCTTTGAAATAAGCGAATTTTGCTATATTTACGGTCGGGAAAGTGGTTTTTAGAAAATCACGGGAACGGAGTATAAACGACATAAAATTTTCCGCTACTCCTTCTTTGTAATCTATGAAACTCATTTCTGTAAAACTTGGATCCACAAGATCAAGAAAATAGAGACCAGCATCATTGATTTTTTGATAAATAAGAATTCCGTTACTTGTAATGATATAGGATTTTTCTAGGCTCGGAAACCGTACAAAAAATTGAGGTTTATACGATTCTATGATAATTTTCAGTCCGTTCGGAAAAAGTCTGGAGATTTTCACATGTTTGATGTTTTTCTGAAGAGTTTTGAGTTTATTAATAACTTCATCTGTTTCTATGGAAAAAATAGATATATTGTAGATGTCTTCTATAGATTTATAGGCAATATTTACATCAGTAATGGAATCCAATCGTTCGATGATTACTTTCGATGGCGATACCCGGAAATAGGGAGAGAAAAAAAGTATGTAACTGCTTGCAACGATGAGGAATGTTCCGATAAAGATGAAAGAAAGTCGGAAGCGATCTTTGTTCTGTTCCAGAATATTGATAACAGTATTGAAATAATAGAATCGTTTCTTTTCCTTGAAGAAAGTAAAAAACGGAACAGTTCATCTGGAAGATTTTTCTGCATCGAAAAGATAGCGTTGTTTCTTTTCAAACGCCGTTTCCTTTCGGAATTTCCGATTTTTCCAATATCGGGCAATTCCTTGGATACTATTCTTTATCTGTCTCGTTAAGCCCATATTGTTTGGAGAGTTCATTAATGATATCTTGTACATTTCTCGTTACCGCCTCGTTCTTTATCCGCTTGAACCGTATATGGGGGATTTTATACGTCTGCACTTGTTTCCCGATATCGTGTCGGAGCTTGTCTGCCAGAGGTGCAAGTTTCTTGGGTAGAACAGTTTCATTGGTCGTTGCGGTAATATATATATCTGCATAGGTTCGATCTTTGCTGATATCTACCTTAACGATGCTGACGATACCGAATTCTTCACCGTGCTCTCGAATATGTTCGAGAATGATAGGGGAGGATATAGTCAGAATAGTTTCTGCAAATCTATCGGTTTTTGTGGACATGTGAATGAGTTAAAAATCTTATAAAGTTATATAGTGGGGAGTATACAAAAAATATTTATTTTTTCCACTTTTTATTTCTTTCCACTTACGAAGCAACCGCCTCACTCTTGTTTTATGATATCTATACACATCTCGTAAACTTGAGTATTTTTCATATCTTTTGCGATAGACCGAAGGCGGTTGAGAGCGGTTATATACTTCATAGAAACGAGTTTTCCAAGCACTTCGCGACGGAGTATCTTACTCGATCTCTTGAGGAATTTCTCTATGAGATATTGGTCGATTCCATTGTCTGTATCACGCAATAGGAGCGTATCAAGGAGGGCGAGTTCCGGGCAGGCGATACGTACTTTCTCGCCGTCTATTTCTAGAGAATCGGTATATTTTTTGAAAAGGGAATAGATATTTTTATTTCCAGTCTTTTTCCCTGATGTGATAGGTCGGATAGAAAGACTGTATGTGTCTGATATCTGGAGATTTTTTGTATTCTCCTGACCCGATACGATGAGTTTTTTCGGTGCGCTGTAATCCTTCATAAGGATTTCCAGAGCCTTATTTCCCGATATAAAATATTCGCCTTGTACTTCACGAGAAAGTACCTTTTTTATTATTTTCCAATAACTATCTTCTATGATTCCCTCGATATTTATATCTGCGTTTTCGGGTATATAGTAGAGTCCTTGTTTTATAGGGAGAATAATATTGTTCCCTTTGAGTCGGTAGAGAACCTTGTAGGTTGGAGACCTTTTACTGAGCGACTTCTTCCGGAAGTCGGGGTCCACGATATCGGATATATCATCGATATCAATGAACTCTCATTTCATTTTTCACAGTTTATTAACAATTTTGTTGAAATCTATCATTGTGAGTTTTGCTTTGTTATAAGAAATATAGTGGTATATATATAATATATTTTCTACTATAGAAAGTATATATACTTTACTATATAAATCAAGTTTATTTTGCTTGTGTAGTAAATTGATGATACAATATACTTGTATATAAATAGTTGTATTTTTTGAATTATACATTATCATAAATTTTATTTAATTCTTAAATTTTATCGTTATGAGTAATAATTTTCAGGAATTTACGCAGAAATACGCACTGTCTAAGACGCTTAGATTTGAGTTGAAACCAGTTGGGAAGACAAAAGAGATATTGGAGAAAGAGATGCCAATGTATCAAATCATAAATGCTGATAAAAATATTAAAGCAAAATATATACAGACAAAACCTTTTTTTGATCAGCTTCATCGAGATTTTATCAAAGAAGCTTTTGAAAACGTAGAACTTTCATGACTTTCCGATTTTTTTGAAAACTGGAAAATATATAAGCAAGACAAAAAAGCGAATGAGAAAATATACAAGAAGTCAGCGGAGAATCTCAGAAAAGAGGTAGTTTCTTTTTTGAATGCAAAATGAAAAGATTGGGCAGAAAAATACCATTCATCTGGCCTTAAAAAGGCAGATATAGAGATTTTATTTGAAGAAGGGATTTTTAAGGTTCTTGAGATTCGATATTGAACTGATACTAATTCATTTATTACTAATGCTACCACTGGAGAAATTACCTCAATTTTTCAAGGATGGAAATGATTCACAGGATATTTTCTTAAATTTTGGAATACGAGAGAAAATTATTATAAAACCGATGGAACAAGTACGGCAATTGCGACAAGAATTGTTGATCAGAATTTACCTTGATACCTAGAAAATTTAGAAATTTTTGAAAAGATGAAGGGAAAAATTGATTTTGAATCTGTGAGATGAGATTTTTCTGATTTTGAAAAAATAGGAACAGTAGAATATTATAGTACTTGTCTCCTCCAAGAAGGAATTGATTGATATAATCGTATTATATGAGGATATACTTATGAAAATGGCGAGAAGATAAAGGGGATTAATGAAATAATCAATCTCTATCGACAGACTCATAAGGATGAGAAAGTCCCATTTCTAAAAACACTTGATAAGCAGATTTGAAGTGAAAAAATTGCCTTTATGGAAACAATTGATACTCCAGAGGAATTTCGAAAAATTTTCGAAGAATTTGTACTAAAAAGTAGTGAAAAGGTAGTTTTACTTAAACAATGTTTGAATCATCTTTTTGAAAATGAATTAACCGATTGAGTATTTTTATCAAAAGAATCCCTCAATACTATTTCTCATAAGTGGATAGATATTGGAAATATGAAATTATTTCATGAATCACTTTTCACTATTCTCAAAAAAGAAGGGGCGAAATATGACAGTAAAGAGGATGAGTATAAGTTTCCCGATTTTATCAGAATTTCTGACATCAAAACAGCTCTTGTGAAAATTACTACCGAATCATTTTTCTGGAAGAATAGATACCTCTATGAGAAAGATGAAAATCCAACTGGATTTCTCACTTCTGATAATTCTCTTTGGGAATGATTTATTCAGATATTCTCTCATGAGTTTTCTTCTCTTTTTGAAAGAACTGAGAAGGATGAGGAATGAAAGGATATACAATGGGGATATGATATTTCTCTTTTAAATATTCAGAAGCTTTTGGAGAATAATGAATATAATCCAAATGATGAGAAAAATAAAATAATCATAAAGTCTTTTGCTGATGATATTCTTCGAATATATCAGATGGGAAAATACTTTGCTCTCGAAAAGAAACGACAATGGAATCTTGATTCTTATAAAATAATCGTACAAGGATATAATGATATTCGGAATTATCTTACCAAAAATCCATGGAGTGAAGAAAAATGGAAACTCAATTTTGAGAATCCAACACTTGCAAATGGTTGGGATAAGAATAAGGAAACAGATAATTCATGCATCTTTCTTAAACGAGACAATAAATTCTTTCTTGCTCTTATGTCACGAGGAAATAATCAGGTTTTTGATGAAAGAAATATTCAGAAGTTTGCACAAAATATTGAGCAAGGAAAATATGAAAAAATGGTGTATAAATATATGAAAGATGTTGCTCTATGAATACCTAAAGCAACAACACAACTGAATGCTGTTCAAGAACACTTTTTTCAATCTGATAAAGATTATATTATAACCAAATGATGATCTTCAATTTGAGAATTTATAAAACCACTTAGGGTCACTAAACGAATATTTGAACTTAATAATCGTATTTATCCTAAAGATAACCTTGGGATAAGTTTTCTGAGAAATCAAGTAAATAAAAAAGAACAAAAGAATTATATAAAAATTTTTCAAAAAGAATTTATAACTCTTGGATGAGATGAGGTAGTATATAAGAAAGCGGTTCATGACTGGATTGATTTCTGTAAAGAATATACGAAGTCGTATCCAAGTTGTGCATATTTTGATTATTCGGGATTAAAAGACACAAAAGAATATTCATCTATTGATGAATTCTATAATGATCTCGATAGTTTTGGTTATCAAATTAGTTGGCAAGATATTTCATCTTCCTATATTGATGAGTTGGTGGAATCAGGAAAACTCTATCTCTTTGAGATATATAATCAAGATTTTTCAAACTGAAAAACAGGAGCAAAAAATCTCCATACCCTCTATTTTGAACATATTTTTTCAAAAGAAAATCAAGAAGTTAACTTTCCATTAAAACTCAATGGACAAGCAGAACTCTTTTTTCGCCCAAAATCTATCGAAGCAAAAGGGGAAAATCGAAAATTTAACCGTGAAATCATTGCCAAGAAACGATATACAGAAGACAAAATATTTTTCCATGTTCCACTCACATTAAATAGAACAGAGTGAGATATATACGGATTTAATACTGAGATAAATAATTTCCTCGCTCATAATCCAGATATCAATATTATCGGAATTGATCGTGGAGAAAAACATCTTGCATATTATTCTGTTATTGACCAAAAAGGAAATATTATAGAAAGTGACAGTCTCAATACAGTTAATGAAATCAATTATGGAGAAAAACTTACTGATACCGCAGAGAAACGGAAACAAGCTCGTCAAGATTGGCAAGCTGTTGAAGGTATCAAAAATCTTAAAAAAGGATACATTTCTGCAGTAGTACACAAACTCACAGATCTTATCATTAAATATAATGCTATTGTGATATTTGAAGACCTTAATATGAGGTTCAAACAGATTCGAGGTGGTATAGAGAAATCTGTATATCAACAACTCGAAAAAGCTCTCATAGAAAAACTCAATTATCTCGTAGAAAAATGAGAAATAAATCCAGAAAAAGCGGGACATCTTCTAAATGCTTACCAACTTACGGCACCGTTTGAAACATTTAAAGATATGGGAAAGCAAACAGGAATTGTATTTTATACACAAGCAGCCTATACTTCTAAAATTGATCCAGTAACAGGGTGGCGACCACATCTGTATCTCAAATATTCAAGTGCTGAACAGGTAAAAAAAGAAATTGCTAAATTCTCAAATATTATTTGGAACAATACAGAGAAGAGATTTGATTTTATGTATGATATCAGGAATTTTTCGACTCAAAAAGAGTATCCAAAAAATAACATTTGGACGGTTTGTTCTAGTGTCGAACGATACCGTTGGGATAAAACTCTGAATCAAAATAAATGAGATTATGTTCATTATAAGAGTATAACTCCAGAATTTGAAAAACTTTTCTCTGATTTTCAGATTGATGGTACTAAAAATATACTTGAACAAATTAATAGAATGGAAACAAAGTGAAATGAGAAATTCTTTAAAAGTTTCATCTTCTTTTTCGGACTTATTTGTCAAATTCGAAATACCAATAAAGCTGATTCTGATGAAAATAAACAAGATTTCATACTTTCCCCAGTTGTTCCATTTTTTGATAGTCGAGATTCTGAAAATACTAAAAACTGATTACCAAGAAACGGTGATGAAAATGGTGCATATAATATCGCACGAAAAGGTCTCATAATTCTCCAGAAAATCAATGAATTCTCAGACGAAAATGGAAACTGTGATAAACTTGGTTGGAAAGAATTGAGTATATCTCAAGTTGATTGGGATAACTACATTAAAACCTAAAAAATCCCAACCCCTTTAATTCTCACAATCATAACAATCCCTTGACTTTACACAAAAAATTCATAGTATTATGTACATACTTTTATACATAATAAATAGCATAATTATGACAACTGAACTCATAAGTCTGAATGAATATAGGAAAAATATATCCACTCTCTGGAAGAAAGCACAGCAGCAAAACATTAAATACGTGGTTTTATCTCATTCCAGACCTATTTTTGAGGTGAATCCAGTCTTGGATAATACAGTAGGTAACGATTGGGATATACAGTATACTCCAAAAAATCACAAGGCATGGATTCAGGCAAAAAAAGAGCTTTCAGAATGAAAGACTACAAATATTGATTTTAGTAAAATAAAAACAGAAGATGATTTTATTTCCTTAATAAAATCATAGCATGTACTTTGGAATAGAGTTGAGTAAGGATGTAAAAAAGTTTTTATCGAAACACGAAGATATCGCAAGGCTTTTTTACCAAAAAATAAAGATTTTATCTTCAAATAATTCGTCTAGTAATCTTGATATAAAACCCCTGAAATGACAAAAGAATCATTATAGACTGAGAATCGGGAAATACAGATTCCTCTACGAAATAATCGATGATCAAGTACTTATATACTTTTATGAAGCGGATAGTCGATGAAGTATCTATAAATAAAGAATTTAATTTTCTAAAAAAATATGATAAACTTTCTCAGTTTATCATATTTTTTGTTCGCAAAGCTTATGGAATCTGCCCTTCTTCTCTCGGAACTCAATGATTTTGTATTTTGTCCACGTTCGATTTATTTTCACCATATCTATGGTGAGTATGACACAAGCCTTTATCATACAACCGACCAAGTGCGTGGAAATATAGCCCACGCTATTATCGATGAACGGAAGTATTCTTCGAGAAAAACGGTTCTTCAGGGTATGTCCATTTATTCTGAATCTTTTGGAATCATGGGAAAGATTGATTTGTACGACTCAAAAACAGGAATCCTGACGGAACGAAAGAGGAAAATTCATAAAGTGTATGATGGGTATTGTTGGCAGCTTTATGGCCAGTATTATTGCCTCACTGAGATGTGATATGTGGTAACTAAAGCACGCCTTCATTCCCTTGTGGATAATAAAAACTATGATATCCCGCTCCCGAATTATCAGGATGAAAAGAAATTTCGTGCGATGCTTGATAGATTTCGTAGATACCGACTTGATGGGAATTTTATTCCCTGTAAGAAAAAATGCGAACGGTGTATTTATCATGGCTTATGTGATAAATCTGAGATATAAAATATATAAATCAAACATCGTATTCATAATTTTTAATTCGTAATTTCTATTCCTATGCTTACTCGTCCAGATTTTCTCGAAAAACAGATTGTTGTGATTTTTTCCCACCAACTTCGAGGACTCCGATTTGCAAATGAAAACCTGATTGTCGAAGAAGAAGGCAAGATTATTGAGCAAGCCACACTTCATAAGATATTTGCTGTATTTCTCATCGGGGAAGCGACGATTTCTACCAAGCTTATTCAGGAGCTCAAGGCTTTTGGAATTGTTCTGGTTCTTCTAAAAAGGAATCTGGAACTTATCGATGTGATAGGTGATGATATGAATGGAAATATACTTCTCAGAGAGAAACAATACTCGATTTTTCGTGATCCTGAAAGTGCAAAACTATTTGCTCGAACATGTATATGTAACAAAATCGGCAATCAAAAGGCGCTTCTGAGTAAAATCCGAGAAAAAGATGAAATCTTGAAAGGCACGGCAGATAAATTACATGCACTCGCAAACGATGCATATATTTGTTCTGATTCAGAGAAACTCCTCGGGATAGAATGAAATGCGGCACGGTATTTCTTTCATGAATTTTATAGGGAAATGGACTGGATGGGAAGGTATCCGCGAACAAAAATCGACAAAAATAATCTCCTCTTAGATATGGGGTATACATTTCTCTTTCATTTTATCGAAACTCTCCTGTGTCTCTATGGATTTGATCTCTATGAAGGCTTTTATCATAAACGTTTTTATCAGAGAAAATCCCTTGTTTGCGACGTACAAGAGCCTTTTCGTTGTATTATTGATGAAGCTTTAAAAAAGGCATATAATCTGGGACGAATTTCTGAGAAAGACTTCTGATTTTCCAATGGATCGTATTTTCTCAAGGCAGATGCGATAGGGAAGTATAGTTCCATATTTTCACGATCAATACTCAATCATCGCGAGGAGCTTTATGATTATACATACGCATTTTATCGTCACATTATTGATTCAAAAAAACCATTTCCTTATTTTAACTTTTCCTAATATGCTTCTCATCTCTTATGATATCTCGGACGATAAAGTCCGTACAAAGTTTTCGAAATACATACGAAAATATGGTCGTAGGGTTCAATATAGTGTCTATGAGATATACAACTCTGATAGAGTTATCGACAATATCTGTGCTGAAATAGAAGGGACATTTGAAAAAATGTTTTCCAAGTCTGATAGTGTATTGGTTATGCCTGTCTCGTGACCAAATGAAGAGAAGATTATCCGATATGGATACATAAAAAACGAAGAGTTGGATTATATATTTATATAGTTTTGACTTGTTTTGGAAAAAGCATACAATTCCTGTGTTCATTAACATTTCTCAAAAAAACACCCTAACAAGGGTGGAAATCTTTATGTTGGGTTTTACGAAAACTGCAAACCTCAGTCTTCATTTTTTGCGAGTACCGTTTTAAGCCAAGAAGTCCTGTATTATTTTTGAACAGTTGTATCTTCTTTGGCTTAAATATGGGAAAGTTGCTCTCTAAAGCCACCATAAGATTTCTACTGTTGTAGATTGAAAGCCATATATAGAAAAGGTGATCTCTAAAGCCACCATAAGATTTCTACTGTTGTAGATCTCCACCTCTTTTTGTTTTGGGCTTTCTCTAAAGCCACCATAAGATTTCTACTGTTGTAGATGCTCGTCAAGTTGTTGGTAGTGGAAGCTCTAAAGCCACCATAAGATTTCTACTGTTGTAGATTAAGACACCATTCAATCACTTCGTTCTCTCTAAAGCCACCATAAGATTTCTACTGTTGTAGATTCAGACACAATGAGCGACAATTCCGGACTCTAAAGCCACCATAAGATTTCTACTGTTGTAGATTGAACAATTGCTGATTGAATTGAACACTCTAAAGCCACCATAAGATTTCTACTGTTGTAGATGCGATATTCTTGAAGATATTTACAATCTCTAAAGCCACCATAAGATTTCTACTGTTGTAGATACAAGCCTCTATAGCCTTTGTAAGTTCTCTAAAGCCACCATAAGATTTCTACTGTTGTAGATCCAAGTGCTTTGCCGTTTTTTGGGTGCTCTAAAGCCACCATAAGATTTCTACTGTTGTAGATCCGTTGTCCATCACCGTCGAAGTATTCTCTAAAGCCACCATAAGATTTCTACTGTTGTAGATCCACATCATTCATGTAAAA
>Ga0210050_1004003_pt1 | contig 12593 bp, 10 predicted proteins | sample CryGey132114_all_FD_185463 | JGI IMG/M metagenome (GOLD analysis project Ga0210050, IMG submission 185463) | Groundwater microbial communities from aquifer - Crystal Geyser CG22_combo_CG10-13_8/21/14_all (SPAdes) (version 2) | ecosystem: Environmental > Aquatic > Deep subsurface > Groundwater ...
TTTGCATCGGCTATTGCTCAGATTGCTGAAGAGAAGGGAATTTCTCCAGAAAAAGTTTGGGAAACTATTGAGATGGCAATAGCTGCTGCCTATAAAAAAGATTATGGGAAAAAGGGACAGGTAATTAAAGCTAAGCTTGATTCTCAATCAGGAGAACTTCGCTTTTGGCAAGTAAAATCGGTGGTTGCGAAATCAATGATTTATTCTGAGGAAGAATTGGAAAAATTAAAGGAGAAAAAAGTGGAAGAAGAGGGCAAGGAAAAAATACACTTTAATCCAGAAAAACATATAATGATAGAAGAGGCGAAAAAAATAAAGCCAAAGATAAAAGCTGGTGAGGAATTGGAAATTGGACTAGAGGTTCGAGAAGATTATGGCCGAATTGCTGCCCAGACAGCTAAACAAGTCATTTTGCAAAAAATCAGAGAGGCTGAAAGAGAGAGTATTCTTTCAGAATATAAATCAAAAGAGGGCCAAATTATTTCTGGGATTGTTCAAAGAATTGAAAGCAGAAATGTTTTTTTTGACATTGGCAAAACCTTAGGAATATTGCCTAAAGAAGAACAGGTCCCAGGAGAATTTTATCGACCGGGTCAGAGATTAAAAATTTTTATTTTAAAAGTTGAGGAAACCCCAAAAGGGCCAGTAATTTTTTTATCCCGAGCTTATCCAAAATTGATTTCAAAACTTTTTGAATTGGAGGTTCCGGAAATTTCTTCTGGCCAGGTTGAGATAAAATCAATTGCCAGAGAAGCTGGTTCCCGGACAAAGATTGCCGTTGTTTCAAAAGAAGAAGGAATTGATCCGATTGGCGCTTGTGTCGGCCAACGAGGGACTAGGGTTCAGGCAGTAATTAATGAGTTGGGAGGAGAAAAAATTGATATCATTGAGTACTCCGAAGACCCGGAAAAATACATTGCTAATTCTTTATCGCCAGCCAAAGTTTTAGAAGTGAAGCGCCTGCCAAAAAACAAAGCCCTGGCCATTACCCCCGAAGACCAATTGTCCCTGGCCATTGGCAAAGATGGCCAAAATGTCAGATTAGCAGCAAAATTGACGGGATGGAAAATAGATGTCAAAAGTCCGGAAAAAACCGAGGGAGAGAAAGAAGAAGTAGAAAAATCCAAAATCCAAAACATAAAATCCAAAAAAATACCAAAATCCTAAATTCAAAATTCAAAACCGTTTTAAATTTAAATATTTGAATTTCAATATGTTGTATCTCCCAATTATTGTTTCAATCTTCTCTTTAGTTTTCGCCTACTTTCTAATTCGCGAAGTTAGAAAGGCTCCTTCAGGTTCAGGGAAGCAGATTGAAATTTCTTTAGCCATTCGGGAAGGAGCGATTGCCTTTTTGAAAAGGCAATATAAAACGGCAGGCCTGGTCGCTCTTCTTTTATTTTTTATTATTTGGATAACTTTAGGGGGTATGTCCGGCCTCGGTTTTTTAATTGGGGCTTCCTTTTCTGCTCTGGCTGGATTTATTGGAATGATGGTTTCTACCCAGGCCAATTTGAAGGTAGCTGAGGCATCTAAATTAGGATTGAAAGAAGCTTTTAATTTATCTTTTAAAGGCGGCTCGGTTACTGGATTTTTAGTTGTCGGACTGGGATTACTATCTGTATCGGGCTTTTATTTCATCGCACAAGATTTAAAAGCTTTAATTGCCCTTGGTTTTGGGGGTTCTCTGATCTCGGTTTTTGCTAGATTAGGTGGAGGAATTTACACTAAGGCGGCTGATGTCGGAGCTGATTTAGTTGGAAAGATTGAAAAGGGAATTCCCGAAGATGATCCAAGAAATCCGGCCGTTATTGCTGATCAGGTTGGAGATAACGTTGGAGATTGCGCTGGTATGGCAGCTGACCTTTTTGAGACCTATGTGGTAACAATTGTAGCGGCCATGGTTTTGGGAGGACTAATCTTTCCAAATTTTCCTCAGGCAGTTTTTTTACCTTTGATTTTGGCTTCTTTAGCCATTTTGGCTTCAATTATTGCTACTTTTTTTGTTAAATTGGGAAAAAATCAATCCCTCATTTCTATCCTTTTTCGAGGAGTAATTATTGCTGGAATTTTATCGGCAGCTGGTTTTTATTCAATAATTTCTCAAACCGCTCTTTCTTTAAATCTTTCTTTAATCTCGCTTTATCTACCAGCTGTAATTGGCCTTTTAATTGCTGCTGGTATCTTTTTGATTACCGATTTCTTCACCTCAAAAAAATATTCTTCTGTAAAATCTATTGCTCTCGCTTCTCAATCAGGCCATGCTCCAAATATCATTGCTGGTTTAGCGGTTGGAATGAAATCAACCATTCTGCCGGTAATTCTCATTTCAGTTGGAATTTTAATTAGTTTTGCTTTAGCTGGAATGTATGGTCTGGCAATAGCTGCGGTTTCAATGCTTTCCCTGACTGGTTTAATCATTGCCTTAGATTCTTATGGCCCAATTACTGATAATGCCTCAGGAATTTCCGAGATGGCTGGCTTGCCAGAAGAAAATCGAAAAATTACTGATGAGCTAGATGCAGTTGGTAATACAACAAAGGCGGTGACAAAGGGCTATGCCATTGCTTCGGCTGGTTTAGCTGCCCTGGTTTTATTTTCCGTCTATACTCAAGAGTTATCTAACCTGGGAACCAGAATTCAATTTCTCTTAGAGGATCCCAAGGTTTTAGTTGGTTTATTTATTGGCGGAATAATTTCTTATTATTTTTCAGCCATATCCCTTTCGGCTGTTGGAAAAACCGCCTCGAAAGTTGTTGAAGAGGTGAGGAGGCAATTCAGAGAAATCCAGGGATTAATGGAGGGAACTGCAAAGCCTGAATATTCAAAATGTGTTGATATTGTCACTAAGGCCGCTTTAAAAGAAATGATCCTCCCAGCTCTTTTACCAGTCTTTTCTCCGATTTTGGTCGGTTTTATTTTAGGACCAGAAGCTTTAGGGGGATTATTAATTGGCTCAATTATTGTTGGTATATTTTTAGCTATCCAAATGACTTCGGGTGGAGCTGCCTGGGATAATGCTAAAAAATGGATTGAAGAAGGAAATCTGGGAGGAAAAGGAAGCTTTGCCCATCAGGCAGCAGTTACCGGAGACACCGTCGGGGATCCCTATAAGGATACTGCAGGGCCTGCTATCAATCCAATGATCAAGGTACTTAACATTGTTGCTTTATTAATTGTTGGATTTTTAGTATAATGAGGGACAGTCCCTCTCCTGTCCCTCTCCTGTCCCCCATTATTTATGAGATATCCAAGAACATTTTATCAAGGAGGTTTCTGGCATATTTTGAACCGCGGAGTAGCCAAAGAAGTTATCTTTCGGGAGAAAGAAGACTTCGCTTTTTATCTTTATAAAGTAAAAGAATTTCTTAAGAAATATCCGCTAACCATTCATTGTTACAACCTTATTCCTAATCACCTCCATTATTTAATTGAGCAAACTTCTGAAATTCCGCCTGGTAAATTTATTGGTAGCCTTCATTCCAGTGTTGGGCTTCATCTCAACCGAAAATATTCGCGAGTAGGACACTTATTTCAAAATAGATATAAAGCAAAAGAACTTGATAAGGGCGCGCTTCTCCCCATTTCCATTTATATTAATTTAAACAAAATTCTAGAGAAGCTTCAGCATGAAAGTAAATCCGCTATATCAAAAAAAGAGTTAGAGAAGCTTTTAGAAAAAGCTGAAAGAGACCCTTGGAGCAGTTACCCAGTTTATTTAGGGCTGAGAGAAGATGGGATTACAGAAACTAAATTTATTTTGTCTCTCATTTCCGATGATATTAAAAAGGCCAGAGAAGAATATCGAAAATTAGCTAAAAAATTCCTTATATCTGGATATTTCCTCAAAACTCGTGATTTAATCTTTAAAGACTAACAAGGGTCAGTCCCTCTCCTGTCCCTCATCGTGGTTTTACTAATTGTTAGCCTTTTGGTATAGTAATTATATGAACCTAATTCCAACTGTAATAGAGAAAACACAATATGGAGAAAGGGCATATGATATTTATTCTCGGTTATTAAAAGAGAGAATTATTTTCTTAGGTGGGTCAATTATTGATCCAGTAGCCAATTCTATTATTGCCCAGATGCTTTTTTTAGCTTCCCAAGACCCTAAAAAAGAAATTCAACTCTATATTAATTCGCCTGGCGGAGTTCTGACTTCTGCTTTGGCTATTTACGATACTATCCAATATACAAAATGCCCCATTTCGACAGTTTGTATTGGTTCGGCTGCTTCTGGAGCTGCGGTTTTATTAGCCGCAGGCACCAAAGGAAAAAGATTCTCTTTGCCTAACGCTCAGGTATTACTTCATCAAGTGGCCGTAAGTGGAGTAAGTGGAGAGGCAGTTGAAATTGAGATTGCCGCTAAACAAATTATTAAATTAAAAGATAAAGTAAATAGAATTTTAGCCAAACATACTGGCCAGCCCCTTGAAAAAGTAGAAAAAGACACTGACCGAGATTTTTATCTTTCAGCCGAAGAAGCTAAAGAGTACGGAATTATCGATGAAGTAATAAAAACCAAGGAATAAATTACTTAAAAGAATAAACTTTTTTTCAGGGGAAAACCCTAATTTTTGTTAAAATTTGACAAATTATTAAAATATGCTAAACTTAAAATAGCTCACTCGTAATTAGTTCCTAAAAAACTGAATATCGGCTGGGCGGAATCACTATTTTAGACAACGAAAATATGATAGGAGGTATTTAGAACAATGATTTTCTTGGTTGTTCTCTTGAGTTTAATAGGTTTAATAGTTTTACACGAACTCGGCCATTTTGTTTTAGCTAAGAAATTTGGAGTAAAGGTAGAGGAATTTGGAATTGGTTTCCCCCCCAGGATTATTGGGAAAAAATTTGGTGAAACTCTATATTCTTTAAACCTTTTACCGTTTGGTGCTTTTGTTAGAATTTATGGGGAGCAGGGTGGAATTGAAGATTGCCGCAGTTTTATCGGCAAGCCCATATGGCAGAGAGTTTCGATTGTCTTGGGAGGAGTGGTCTCTTTTTGGATAATTGCCGCCATTCTTTTGAGTATTGTTGCTGGCGCCTGGGGATTACCTACTGCCGTTTCAGACGAAGAGAACCATGCTTTAATAGACCCGAAAGTTCAGATTATTGCTATAGCTCCTGGTTCTCCAGCCCAAGAGGTGGGATTGGAAATTGGAGATACCATAGTTGGCTTTGATAAACTTAAAGAGGTTCAAGAATTTGTTGAAGCCCATAAAGGAGAAGAAATCACTCTAGTTATTCAAAGAGGGAAAGAGGTTTTTGAGAAAAGAATTATTCCTCGAGTTTCTCCTCCTGAAGGAGAAGGAGCGGTAGGGGTAGGTTTGACTAGAATCGCTTTAAAACCCTATTCCTGGTATCAGGCGCCGGTGCAGGGATTTATTACTTGCGGTCAGCTGACTTACAATATAGTTAATGGTTGGGGCTTGGGCCTGAAAAGTGCGGTAGGTTTAACCCAGCTGCCCGCGGGTATGAAAATGGAGATGATGGGGCCATTAGGGATTTTCGACCTATTAAGAGAATATTTCGCACTAGGCATTAACTATTTTCTCTTTCTCATATCCTTAATTGCCGTCGCTCTAGCCTTAATCAACATTCTGCCCATTCCAGCTCTGGACGGTGGCAAGTTAATTTTCTTGATTATTGAGGGTATTAGACGTAGGCCGATCAACTATAAATTGGAGCAAAGAATTACGGTTACTTCCCTCGCTTTACTAATCATCTTGATAATTTTCGTCACCGTAAAATTTGACATTCCAAGAGTCCTTTAACAACTTCCAGAGACTGTCTAGGAAAAATTAAATAGAAAAGGAGGTTCGGGTTAAAATGAAAAGATGGAAGATGTCGACAATTTTTCGCCTTTCTCACTTATTGGCAGCTTTGTTAGCCTTTGCCTTGGCAGCAGCAATTTGGGCATCGATATATTTTTCGAATAAAGCCTGACGGGATGTCTAACCATGAAATCTGCCCCAAAGAAAAGACCGCTATTAAAAAATAGTAATAGTGGTCTTCTTAATTGACGAACATTTTGGAAATATTATAGAATATATTAATATGCTAAGATCTAAAACTGAAAAAAATAAAAATCAAATCAAAGTTTTAATTAGTCCAAAAATCTATCCTTTGGAATCTGTCTATGGGGCAGCCTACGTTTTTTTAGACAGGGCCTATATTCGTTTAGATGGGGATCCCCAAAAGAAAATCATTATTCAAATCAAAAGCAAAAAGAAGATAAATAAAAAAGGATTGGAAAATTTAGCCGATGCCTTTTTAAACGAACTTTTAAATTACGGATTACGCTATCAGATTTCCAAAAAAAACAAGAAAATAAGGGAATACATAGTGGGCACAGCTTTATTATCTGCTCTAGGAGAAAGTGTAGAAGAGAAAGGGAAAGAGAAAGAGGAAGAGGATTGGCAAAAGGATACTTTGGGAATAGCTATTCCTTGGGAAGAAAAGTACGGCAAAAAATAGTATGAATATTATTTTTAATAAGAATTTTTATAATTTAAAAGCTATAAAGAAGGCGATTAGAGCTTATCACGAGTTAGCTGATTTTAGAATTGAGGAAAATACTAAAACTTATAAAATTAAAATCAACAATATAATAAATGAAGAAACAAAGGCAGTTATCGAGGGTGAATTTTCTAATTATGTATTAGCTGAAATGAAAAATGAATAAAAAATCTAAGGGAATTAAATTCCATCCTCAAAAAGTTGGTTTTTGTCGTTTTAAAAAGTTGGGCAATAAGTATTTGGTTACTAATGATATCGGCCGATATGTTTTTCTTTCTCCGGATTTATTTAAACAGTTTATGAAAAGTACCCTAAAAGAAAACAGTGAGACCTATCGAGAATTAGAACAAAATGAGTTTATTAAAGACTCTTTGGACAAAAAAATCTTGGTGGAAAAATATCGCCAGCGGAACAGTTTTGTTTTTCTAGGCCCCTCTCTTCATATTGTTGTGGTGACTTTACGGTGTAATTTCAAATGTATTTATTGTCAGGCAAGTTCGCGAGACCTGAAAGAAAAAGGCTATGATATGGATATTGCCACAGCTCAGAAAGTGGTAGATACCATTTTTTGTACTCCTAACAACCTAATAACCATTGAATTTCAAGGTGGAGAGCCATTAGTAAATTGGCCGGTAGTAAAATTTATAGTTGAATATGCTAGAAAAAAAAGCGAGGCAGAAGGAAAAAATCTTTTTATAACTTTGGTTTCTAATTTTAGTTTACTAACAGAAGAGAGATATAAATTTTTAACTAAAAATCGGGTAATTTTCTGCACTTCTTTAGATGGGCCAGAGGAACTCCATAATAAAAATAGACCTTGGCCTGGCCACGATAGTTACAAGACAACAGTTTCTTGGATAAAAAAAATTCAAGAACACCAGAAAAAAGACTCAGACCTTTACCACCTTTCCGCTTTATTAACTGTTTCCAAGTTTTCTTTAAAATATCCAAAAGAAATTATTGATACTTATCTTAAATTAGGGCTTTCGGGAATTCATTTAAGGCCCTTAAGTTTTTTAGGTCTTTCAGGTAAAATGAGAAGTAGGATAGGTTATTCGACAGAAGAATTTATGAAATTCTGGAGAGAGGCGATGGACTATATAATTGGTTTAAATTTAATAGGGAAAATATTTCAAGAAAGAGGTTCTCGGATAATGCTAAAGAAAATTTTAACTGACCAAGACCCGAATTTTCTTGACTTAAGGTCTCCTTGCGGAGCTGGTATCGGGCAAATGCTTTATAATTATGATGGCAAGGTCTACACCTGTGACGAAGGAAGAATGATAGGGGATGATACATTCGTGATTGGTGATGTGAAGAAGAATACTTACAGAGAAACAATCTCTCACGACACAGTAAAGTCAATGTGTGTTGCTTCTTTACTTGATAATCTGCCCTGTGATAACTGTGTCTATAAACCTTATTGCGGAGTCTGTCCAGTCTTAAATTATGCTCTTTATGGCGATGTTTTCGCCTCTTTATCTCACAATGAACAATGTAAGTTACATCAAGGCATGCTGGATTATTTATTTGAAAAATTGCAAGATGATAAAACAAAAAATATTTTTGAAAACTGGGTTAAACCAAAATTAGATGATAAACTATGAAAAAAATTCCCTCAATAAAAAAGAATATTAAAGCATTTTTAACCAGCGAAGAAGGAAAAATTACTAAAAAGAGTGCTGCCGAATTGGGGGTGAGTTTGGCTGTTTTAGGGGTATTGCTAGGAGGTAGTGCGTCAGCCCATGATAGTTGTTGGAAGGGGGATCATAGTTCTCATGCTTCCCATGCCTCCCATTCCTCTCACGGCTCTCACGGCTCTCACTCTTCCCATAGTTCTCATTCCTCTCACGGCTCTCACGGCTCTCACTCTTCCCATAGCTCTCATTCTTCTCATTCTTCCCACGGTTCCCACGGCTCTCACGCCTCCCATTCTTCCCACGGTTCTCACGGCTCCCACTCTTCTCATAGTTCCCACTCTTCCCACTCTTCTCATTCCTCACACGGCTCTCACGGTTCTCATAGTTCCCACTCTTCCCACTCTTCTCATTCCTCACACGGCTCTCACGGTTCTCATAGTTCTCACTCTTCTCACAGTAGTTGCTGTCCTTTTATTATTCTTTGGAATGGAAAAAATTTTGTAATTGAAAATAATATTTTACCCCAATCAGAAAATCTAAACAGGAAAAACCTGTTTGTTGAGGATTTATACAAAATCGAATCAATGCTTAAACCCCAAGATGGGAAGTATAAATTAAGAATCGTAGAGTTTGAGCAAGAACATTCTTATTTCTCTAATTTTGAGTTAATAAAGGTTATTCATCCAAAAACATTAAAAGCCGGAGTTATTGATAATCAAATCGTCTTTTATAAAAATGTGAAGAGACCTGCCAAAATTATCAACAAACAAGGAAAAGATTTAACCAATTCCTTAAATAAAAACGGCGGCTTTAACGGTAAAACTGGCGATATTTTAAAATTAAAATTTGGGAGCATAACCGGCAAAGAAAGCATTCTTATCTGGCGAGCCTGTTTGAGGGCGGGATATCCCAGAATAGATAGCGTGCAAAAAGCATTGGGGAAATTAAAAACAACCCAGCAATTAGACAGGTTTTTGAATAAAATAGTGTCGATACCTTGGAGGGTTCCAATAATAGGCTGTATTGGTCTTCATGGGAACCACAGTAGTTGTAAAATTAGTATAATTTTTTATCTTTCTCTTTCCGGTAAAAATGAAAAAGTTGGAATAATTCATCCCCGTGAGAATTTCAGCACAGGATTAATAGATTTATCTCCTCATTTTAAAAAAGACAGTTCTTCTTCTTTAGAGCTTAGCTTAGAATGGACTAATACTCATAAGTTAAATTTTATTGGTTTGGCCCAATTAGCTTCTTCCCAAGAAATCAAAGCTACTAAAATTAATAATCTAAAACCAGAAACAATAAAACATTCGCGCCAGAAAGAGATTAATAAAAATGACTTAGAAAAAGGAAAAGTAGAATTAATACCGGGACAATCATTAGAATTGACTTTTCCTTATACCAAATCAAATCTTAAACCTAAAGAAACTGTTTCTTATCTCTTAAAATCAAAAGGATATTATAAGAAGGTTTAGAATACTTCTATTCATTCAGAATAATGCCTGCATAAATCATCGATCCGATGGTATTTTTTTTGGTCATCAAGGCGTAGATAACTTGATTTTAAAATATTCAGAAGTTCAAAAGGAGAATATTTTAAAAATTGCAAAGTGGGATAGGGAGTAATAATCTTTTCTACCAATGCATTTTCGGCAGCAGATACCAACTTTTTAACATCTGCCCCCTTGTTTAACAAAAAATCATCAAGCAAAAGAGCTTCCCTCTTTTTAGGAAATTCTGTTATTTTTTCTTGGTTAGGATAATTGTATCTTAATATATCGGAGATTGAGGGAATCACAACTCGAACAATTTTTAGGGGTAATTCCGGAATCGAGTAATTCATAATTAATGTTTCCCAACCATTTTTTTTAGAGATATCTTTGATTATTTTTATATCCTCTAAAAAATCAGCAGTATCATAACTGGAAAGGGCATTAAGAGAGATTGTTGGTGAATGTTTATTTAGAAAATTAAAGTTTTCAAAACTTCTATTAGTAGAAATTAAGGGTGCATAATCTCCTCTTAATTTATGAATAACTTTCATTTTTTCATTTTGGGAAAAATAAGCGTCGACTATATTGAACTCCGGATGATACATAAAATAATGGATGTTAAGATTGGCTAGTTGCCATTCTTCAGTAAAACAACGCATTATGGCCTGATTGAGGTCGAGATGAGAGCCGGCATGGAGAGTCCGGTAAAACATTTTTTTCTTCAAGGTGTTTTTTTCGTGAGCTAAATTTTGATTGGTGAATAGGATCCCCATAACTGGAATTTTATTTCCCAAAGTAAGGTCTTTAATTTCAACGTCAATATTCATTGAGTTAAATAATTCAATAGCTTTTTGGATATTTTCATTTTTTATTGTTGTAGGATCTACAGTTGGGGCCGAGAGTTTATTAATAACGTGTTCAATTAAAGAATGCCTTTCACAGATTTCATAAAAAGCCTGAGTAATTGCTTCTTCTAAAGTATTCCCAGCTGCACCGCCATTCGAGCCAGATATTTGTTTAATTAACAAGTGAGGTACTTTTTTATATTTATTTTCAGTCAAAGAAAATGCTTGGATCCAGTGCTGAGCCAAATTGCTCCTTTCTATTCTATTTATTTTTAACAAAGGGAAATAAGTAAAAAATTTTTTAATTTCAATTGTATTTTTTATTTCTTTTTGGCTACCGTAAATATAGCCCGAGAAATCAGAGCAACTTTCGAAATCTCTTTTTAATTTTAAATAAGAAATGAGAGGAGAAATATTAAAAGGAATTCGTTCTATTGATTCAGCATAAGCACTTGCCTCAGATAATTGATGAGTTATACCCTTTCCTGACGAAATATAATGATTATTATAAGTAAGTCGTCCTCCATAAATTAAAAAATCTTTCCCTATTTTCTCTTCTTCATATTTCAAGTTTTTTAAGTTAATACCTAATCTTGCTAAAGATTTTTTACACCTTAGGATGGTTTTAGCAGGAAACTCACTTTTATAATTTTTAAATATTTTCGGACTTGGTTTTAATTTAAAAACATTTGTCATAATTTTGATTTTCCGAGAGAAAAAAATTTTGTAAAAGTCGGCGATATTTTTTTAAAACTTTAGCTTCATTTTTTTGGTAATCTTTGAAGATTTTACCTACTGGTATTAGATATAATGGTTTTTCGTCCTTTGCTAGACTTAAAGCCTTTTCCACCCTTCTTTTCTTAAAACCACCTATACATACAGTCCCTAAGTTTAGAGAGGTTGCTTGTAAGGAGATGTTTTGGGCGGTATGTCCTATTTCCATAAACACAAAGGAGTTACCTTCCCTTCCATATTTGCTTAAAGTTTTCCAGAACACCCCGCATAGTACAATTACCGCCGGAGCTTCTTCTATCCAGAATTGAAAAAGAGTAGCTTTCAATAATTCTTTTCTCTTATCTTCGTTTAAGATTTTTATTAACCGGTGAAGTTTTGGTTGGTATTTATATACTCCCGGTGGAATCCCTTTTATTTTTCCTGAAACCAAATATATCTCTACAGGATAAAGTGCTCCCGCCGAGGGGACGGTTCTCTTTCTTCGCTTTTTTATAATTCCTTGACCGGCAAAAAGAAGTTGAGAAATCTCTCCAACACTTAAATGAGTTTTTTTGTAGGCTCGATAGCTCTTTCTTTGATGTAGTGCTTTTTCTAAGGAAAAGCTACTTTGAAGTTTTGGCTGAGGCAGCCGAATTGAAATTGGCTTTGGCATTTATAGTTACTAACTCTCCAATTCGTTTTGTAGAGAATAAACTTTTTGGAAAATAGATTCTCCATCTTTAAACCACCGTAATTTCTCAATAATGGAATAAATTTCTGGAGATATCGATTCTGTTAATTCTACAGATTTTTTAATTTCTCTTTTGGCTTCCAGAAGATTATCCATTTTATAATAAGTAAATGCTATTCGATAATGAAAAAGAATTTCCATAAAACCGAAGCTAAACTTGTCTTGGAATAGATTGAAGGGGCCTTCAGGTATTTCATTTAAACCCCGTTCGAAATAGTTTTGTGCTTCTGTATAGTTTTTGAAATGTAAAGCTATCTCTCCTAATCCGTCATAGGCATCGACTTGGGTGTAAGCAGCTTGAAAATTTGTGTCAAATCGATCTTCTTCCTTCATTTCAAGAACTTGTTTAAAGTATTTCTCAGCTGAAATAAAATCCTCCATATCTAAAGCGGTTTTGCCAAGCTTGTTATAAATTTGAGCTTCGTAGAAAGCGTATTGGAGTAGCTGAGGATAAAGGCGAAGTAATTCAAGGCTTTTCTCTAAAGACTCCCTTGCCTTATCGTAATCTTTTAAAGCATGGTAAACCATGCTCCTACCAAAATAGGGAAGGAATCTTATTTGAGAAACTGGTATGTCTGTTGCTAAGATAAGAACTTTATCCATCGCAATGCTTTCATTAAAG
>Ga0210050_1004004_pt1 | contig 12592 bp, 9 predicted proteins | sample CryGey132114_all_FD_185463 | JGI IMG/M metagenome (GOLD analysis project Ga0210050, IMG submission 185463) | Groundwater microbial communities from aquifer - Crystal Geyser CG22_combo_CG10-13_8/21/14_all (SPAdes) (version 2) | ecosystem: Environmental > Aquatic > Deep subsurface > Groundwater ...
GCAAGGGAAAAACTACTGTAAAGGATCTCTCACCATTCAACTGATTCCTTTTCTCAGTCAGGATGATTATGATCGCTTATTATGGAGTTGCGATTTCAATGTGGTGCGTGGCGAAGATTCATTTGTCAGAGCGCAGTGGGCTGGCAAACCTTTTTTATGGCATATTTATCCTCAGCAAGACAAAATTCATCTCCATAAGCTAGAAGCCTTTCTTGAACTCTATTGCCAAAACCTCACAAAACCAGCCAATAATGCATTAAGAGCCATTTCGCAAGCTTGGAATCAAGATGATAATATGAAGAATAAATGGTCAAATATGCTAGAATTGATGCCTGAACTGACCGAAAATGCTGAAAATTGGTGCTTTCAGCAAGCAAAACAAATAAATATTGCTGAAACACTAGTACAGTTTTACCAAAATTGGTTAAAATACAGTCCCAAAATTTGAACCCAAACACCTAATCTGGACAATCATATGAAAACCGCACAAGATATTAAGGTCAATAACGTAGTACTTATCGATGGACAGCCTTGGATTGTTCAAAAGGCCGATTACACAAAATCTGGTCGAAACAGTGCCATCATGAAGATGAAATTAAAGAACCTTTTAACAGGCTCAACCTCTGAAACTGTTTATAAGTTTGACGACAAAATGGATCAAGTGATGCTTGAGCAAATTGATGTTACCTACTCCTACAGCATGGATAATGTTTACGTATTTATGGATGAAGAGTTTAACCAATATGAACTCAGTGCTGACGACATAGAAAGTGTTTTACCTTACATCGTTGATGGTATGACAGACGTTTGTAAAGCGGTATTCTTTGAAGGCAAAGTGATCTCTGTTGATTTACCTATTACCATCGTTCGTCAAATCGTTTACACAGAAGGTTCAGCTCGTGGCGACACTTCTGGTAAAGTCATGAAAACTGCCAAACTCAGCAATGGCACAGAAATCAAAGTCGCTGATTTTTGCAATATAGAAGACTGGATCGAAATTGATAGCCGCACTGGTGAATACAAATCTCGAGCTAAGGCACCAGTATAAGCTTGCGTTAACCGTCAAATAGAAAGTTTTGCATATTCTATTTGACGGTTATCAATTCACATATCCAATAAAATTGTGCAGTGCTTCCCAAAGAGATAAAAAATATTATTTGCTGCCGCCCAATCATTTAGAATGATTGCGCATACAACTGTGAAATACTGCAACCCTAGATTTCTTCCTTAACAAATCGTTCAATGAACAATCAATTTCAATAACCCATAAAAATGTAAAGGAATGCTGAATTAACTACGCAAGAATAGGATGCTGTAATTGCTGAGTTGTAATCTGTTCAAACACAGCATAACACTTATAAACATTCCCACATTTATTAAAGCTCAATGTAAAATCGCCCTTGTTTTTATATTATTATTGGGATCGATGCAAACTTTTACAAAAATTAAGCTTGCAATTCCCATAGTAGAACACCTTCCTGGATTGTAGATTACCAACTAAAGTTAGACATTGACAATATTTCAATGTACTTTTCTAATTTAGTAAAGTTGTAACTGATGAAGAGTCATAATTATGCCCGTTAATTCGCCAATCATACAAATAACACATCGCATAGCGAGTTCAGCCGATATACCGCAGATTATTGAACTTATGCAGGCATCAATTGAATGTAATATGAAATCCTTCCTTACAACAGCTGAAATTAATGCAGCCAAACAATCCATGGGCTTAGATCGTACTTTGCTTGAAGATCAGACTTATTTTGTGATCGAAACCATAAAAGCAGGTAAAACAATTATGATTGGCTGTGGTGGATGGGGAAAAAGAAAGACTCTCTATGGTGGAGATCACACTAAAGGACGAGATGATAGTTTCAGCGATCCCAGCACTGATGCCGCTAGAATAAGAGCCATGTATACTCATCCAGATTGGACCCGTCTGGGTATTGGAAGCAAACTTTTACAGCTTGGAGAGCAGGCTGCACGTGCGCATGGTTTTAAACGGATAGAATTAGGATCTACTCTGCCAGGTGAACCCCTTTACCTTAAAATGGGGTTCAAGGAAATCAGTCGTGATATCCAAATTTCAGACAATGGTTCAAAAAATGTGATTATTAAGATGTCAAAAGATCTTTAATTATCTTTCCTTCTCGGCAATACCCACTCAGGTCGAATAAAATGACAGGTGTAACCACTGGGAAAATGTTGAAGATAATCTTGGTGCTCTGGTTCTGCTTCCCAAAAGTCTCCTAGGGGTTCAACTTCAGTCACAACGGGTTTAGGCCAAAGACCCGATGCATTAGCATCTGCAACAGCGTTTAATGCTTCTAAACGCTGTTGCTCCGAAACTGTGTAAATAGCGGAGCGATATGATGCACCTCGATCATTCCCTTGTTGGTACGCTGTTGTGGGATCATGAATTTGAAAAAAGAATTCTAAAATTTTTCGGTAACTCAAAATGCTATTATCAAAAATAATTTCGATGCCTTCAGCATGAGTTCCGTGATTACGATAAGTGGCATTTTTCACATCACCACCAGTGTATCCCACACGCGTGGACTCAACTCCATTTAACTTACGAATAAGTTCCTGCATTCCCCAAAAACAACCACCCGCTAACACCGCTTTTTCAATCGACATGATTATTCCTCCACTTGAGTAATATAATCCCCATAACCTTGCGCTTGCATATCTTTCAGAGAGATAAAACGCAAGGAAGCAGAATTAATGCAATAACGCAATCCACCTTTGTCCTCTGGCCCATCAGTGAAAACATGCCCTAGATGACTGTCTCCAATGGTTGAGCGAACTTCCACTCTTCTCATGCCATGAGTAATATCAGAAAGTTCTTTCACATAAACTTTCTCAATGGGTTTGCTAAAGCTGGGCCAACCACAGCCTGAATCAAATTTGGCAGAGGATGCAAATAAGGGCTCTCCAGAAACAATATCCACATAAATACCCTTTTCTTTATTATTTAAAAATTCTCCAGTCCCCGGATGCTCTGTGCCATTTTGCTGAGTAACTCGAAACTGTTCTTCATTCAAAGCTGCAATAGCTTCTGCGGATTTTTCATATTCATGCATTCGATATCTTCTATTTACTCAAGTCACTTAGGTATATACATCATAAAAGTGAAGGAAATGAAATCTCCTAATTTTAACATCAATTGAGTAATCCCTTAATACTATTATGCATAAACATCAGCTATTATGCCATCGATCCAGAAACAAAACCTTAGGGTTGACTGAATTAGCGGCCATTCTATTAGCTGGAATTATTGCAACTTTGGCTGCTTATTCTGCTTGGTGATATAGTATTAATTTTGTATTATGAATTCAGTCACAAATACAGCAGATGTATTTTATTGGGATAATTTTTTTATTCTCACGCTTAGCGCATGGTTATTTTCTAAGAAAATTAAACGACCTAGTGCCAAAAAGCACATTTAAAAAAATACGCTCAATCTAAATAGACCATCGAAAATACCGTTAAAGAGGATTCATTTACTTAATCGCCTTGATTCAGGTAAACTGTTGCGGCTTCCATGCCTTTAAGAAGAACAATCATTAGGAGATATCATGTCAAAACCTCTATTTTCAGCGTTTGTGCTCTCGGCTTCAGTGTTTTTAAGCATCAGTGGCTGTTCTCTAAATACCACTGAAAAACCAGTCAAGATGGCAACTGAAACCCATGAGACCATGGACAAAAACATAGGAATAACGATTGCTTCAATGGATACCTCAGTTAAACCTGGTGATGACTTTTATTCCTATGCCAATGGCAATTGGATGAAAACTACAAAAATTCCAGCAGATCGTTCCAGTGTGGGCGCTTTCTTAGTCGCCTCCAAAGAAACTGAAAGCAACAATGCTGAGCTTATCGATGGCCTGCTTCATTCAACCCATGCAGCGGGCAGTAATGAGGCTAGAATTGCCGATTTTTACAAAGCATTTATTGATACAGATGCTATAGAAGCCGCAGGTATGAATCCCATTCAAGAAACACTTAATCGCTATGCAGCAATCACCAATAAATCCAAACTATCCCAAATCTTGGGCGCTAACTTGCGCGCTGATGTGGATCCTTTGAATGCCACCAATTTTTTCACCGAAAACCTCTTTGGTATTTTTGTCACCCAAGGATTATCAACCCCGGGTGAAGTCCTGCCTTATTTTTTACAAGGTGGACTAGGAATGCCAGAGCGTGAATATTATTTATCTTCGGATCCCAAAATAGCCAAAATTCGCACCACTTATAAAGCTTATATTGAAGAATTACTGACTAAAGCAGGTATCAGTAATGCATCGACCAAAGCAGTGCGCATTTTTGCTTTAGAAACTAAAATTGCACAAGCTCACGTTAGCAGAGAAGAGAGTGAAGATTTTACCCAATCATCTGCAATTTGGAGCAGGGCCTATTTTGACAGCAAAGCACCAGGCATAGACTGGTCATTATTCCTAGAGGCTGCCAACCTAGGCCATCAGCAAAAATTTGCAGCCTATCATGCTCATGCCATAACCACTCTAGCGGCTTTAGTTGCCTCAGAGCCATTGGATTCATGGAAAGACTGGCTAGTTTTCCATCAGATCAACTCACATGCTTCAGTATTACCATCGGCCATTGATCAAACTCATTTCGCTTTTTACGGCACCACCTTATCAGGCACACCTCAACAAAGAAGTCGTGATAAAAGAGCATTGGCGGCACTAGATGTTTATTTAAGCGATGCTGTCGGACGTGCCTATGTTGACAAATACTTCCCTGCTTCTGCTAAAAAAGAAGTCTCCTCTATGGTGGAGCAAATTGTCACCGCTTTTGGCAAACGCGTACAAAATATCCAATGGATGGCTGACACCACTAAAACTGAAGCACTAGCAAAAGTCGCTTCATTGGTCGTAGGTGTAGGATATCCAGATCATTGGCGAGACTATAGTCATTACAGGGTAGATGCCAATAGCGCTTATACCAACATGATCAACGGAGAGAAAACGGAATACGCTCATCAACTGGCTAAAATTGGTCAGCCCATGGATAAAGGCGAATGGTGGATGTCACCTCAAGTCGTCAATGCCGTGAACTTGCCCGTACAAAATGCTTTAAATTTCCCAGCCGGTATTTTACAACCCCCCTTCTTTGATGCCAAAGCAGATGCTGCTTATAACTATGGTGCTATTGGTGCGGTCATTGGTCATGAAATTAGTCATAGCTTTGATAACAATGGCGCAGCATTCGATTCTACTGGGGCTATGCGTAACTGGTGGACAAAAGATGATTTTGCCCGTTTTGCTAAACAAGGACAAGCGTTGGCCGATCAATATGATACCTATAAGCCCTATCCAGATATACATGTCAATGGCAAACTAACTCTAGGCGAAAACATCGCAGACGTGGCAGGCCTTGCGGCAACCTATGATGCCTATCGCGCCTCATTAAATGGTCAACAAGCACCTGTCATTGATGGATTTACTGGTGATCAACGTTTCTTCATTGGCTACGCGCAAACTTGGGCTTCAAAAATGCGTGAAGAAGCCATGAGAGCCAGAATTGCCACCAATGGCCATGCGCCTGGACAGTATAGAGCTTTGACGGTTCGCAATATTGACGCTTGGTATACAGCTTTTAATGTTCAACCCAATGATAAGCTTTATCTTGCACCAGAAAAACGCGTTAAGATTTGGTAAAAAACACCTAAATTAAGGGCAATAGAAGAAAGTCTTTCTTCTATTGCCCTTAATTTTTTCTTTCCGATGAGTACAACCAAACTCATCTCAAAAGAGATTCTTTGCCTCAAGTTTGCGATTCCCTTCAGATAACCCTAAGATAGACTCACACTTATCACAAAGATTGTCTCGGGATATTCATCATGCTTAGGTTAAAACTCGCCATTTTGTTCTCCTTTTTATCTTTTTTTATCTCACCAAGTGCCCAAAGCGCCCCCGATAGAGTGACAGGTTTGAATTTCGCCACGCGTTCTGAGGTGATTGCTCAGCATGGTATGGTTGCCACTAGTCAGCCATTGGCTACTCAAATTGGACTAGATATTCTAAAAAAAGGAGGCAGCGCAGTGGATGCAGCTATTGCTACCAACGCTGCTTTGGGCCTAATGGAACCGACGGGTAGTGGTGTTGGAGGAGATTTATTCGCCATTATTTGGGATAACAAATCTCAAAAACTATATGGTTTAAATGCAAGTGGGCGCTCACCTCAAGGTTTAAGCTTAAAAATATTAAAGTCGGAAATTTCTAAATTAGGAAAAACGACTATTCCTCCCTATGGCATGTTGCCCATCTCGGTTCCGGGGGCGGTAGATGGCTGGTTTGAAATGCACAAAAAATTTGGCAAACTCAATATGCAGCAAAATCTACAACCCGCCATTGATTATGCTAAAAATGGTTTTCCCTTAACGGAGTTAATTGCTTATTACTGGAATAAAAGTGTCCCAAGACTCTCTCCACAGCCTGGCGCTTTTAAAGAAACCTATACCATTAATGGACAAGCACCACAAAAAGGGCAAATCTTTAAAAACCCCGATCTTGCCAACACCTTATCCCTTATCGCGTCCTTTGGACGCGATGCTTTTTACAAGGGGGAGATCGCTAAGAAAATCGATAATTTTATGAAAAAAAATAATGGTTATTTACGCTATCGAGATTTGGCGGAACATCATTCCACATGGGTTGAACCCCAGGCAACTAACTACCGTGGCTATGATGTTTTTGAACTACCGCCCAATGGTCAAGGTATTTCTGCCTTGCAAATGCTCAACATCCTTGAATTATATGATCTAAAAAAAATGGGCTTTTTAAGTGAACAAGCTTTACATATTATGATTGAAGCCAAAAAATTAGTGTTTGAAGATAGGGCTAAATTTTATGCTGATATGGATTTTTTTCAGGTGCCTTTAAAAGGGTTACTCTCTAAAACATATGCCAAGGAACGCGCCAAACTCATTCAAGAAAAGGCAGCAAAAAGAGTCGATAACGGAAATCCTGCATTGTATCAGGGAGATACCATTTATCTCACCACTGCCGACAAAGATGGCAACATGGTTTCTTTAATACAAAGTAATTATCGTGGTATGGGATCTGGTGTTGTGGTCCCAGGTTTGGGTTTTATTTTTCAAGATCGGGGAGAACTTTTCTCATTGGAGGAGTCTCATGCCAATGTATACGCACCAGGAAAACGTCCATTTCACACCATTATACCAGCCTTTATCATGAAAGATGGCCAACCCTTTATCAGCTTTGGCGTTATGGGAGGTGCAATGCAACCTCAAGGGCATGTACAGATCATTACCAACCTGATTGATTTTGGTATGAACCTACAAGAGGCTGGAGATGCTACCCGTTGGCAGCATTTTGGTTCAACAGAACCTACTGAAGAAAACGCTAAATACATTGAAGATGGTGGCATTGTCGCTTTTGAATCAGATATTCCTTACCAAACTATCAGGGGATTGATGGACAAAGGGCATAAAATCGAATTTGATAGTGGTAGTTATGGCGGCTACCAAGCCATTCAATATGATGCTATAAATAAGGTCTATTATGGTGCTTCGGAATCACGCAAAGATGGTCAAGCGGCGGGATATTAACAAGATCGCTATAATCATTATAAAAACAGGATCTCTATGAAAAAAATTATTGCCCTAGCAGTTTCTGGTTTAACTTTAATATTGACCAGTCAAAATGCTGTAGCCCAATGCCAGTTATATCAAAATATTAAAGGGTACACACCAACCAGCCACACGCTGAAACTCACTCAGTTTGACTGGTTGGCTTTTGATCAGGGAAAAGTGCTTGCAACAGGTATCAAAGGGACCACCAATCCTTATCAACATTGTCAACCTATTGATGGTCATCAACAATTTATGTTGCCGGGACTTATTGATGCTCATGGCCATATCGCAGGTTTAGGTTTTGAAATGCTCAGTGTGAATCTGAGAGGTATTGCTTCAGAAGCACTTGCAGTGGATGCTGTTAAAAATTTTGCGACAAAAAATCCAGCCTCTCAATGGATTAAAGGAGGAGGTTGGAATCAAGTTTTATGGCAAAATAAACACTTTCCTCATAGGGACTCACTCGATAAGTCTGGTATTAAAAAGCCCATTCTTTTAGAAAGAGTAGATGGCCATGCGGTTTGGGTGAACAGTCAGGCGCTAGCCCTTGCTGGAATCAACAAAGAGACGCCTGATCCGCAAGGTGGTAAAATTGAACGTGACGAGAATGGAGAAGCAACAGGCGTATTAATCGATAATGCCATGGAGTTTGTTCGAAGCAAGATCCCACCTATCTTGGCCGCCGAACAAGAAATTGCATTGGATAAGGCTTTCGCTCATTTGTTATCTCTAGGCATTGTCAATGTGCATGACGCAGGGGTGGATGAAAAAGTCATTAACTCTTACATAGAACGAAACAAAACTGACCGGCTTCCCATTCGCATCTATGCCATGCTGGATGGTTCAAGCCAAAAATTAACTCAATGGTTAGACCGTGGCATTATTTCAGACCATAAAGACTTTTTATCCATTCGCAGCGTTAAGCTCTATGCAGATGGCGCTTTAGGTAGCCGAGGCGCAGCTTTGTTAGCCCCCTATTCAGATGATATCCAGAATACAGGATTATTACGAACGCCAACATCCGATCTTGATACCTTAGTACATCATATCCTCAGCAAAGGATTTCAGGTCAATGTTCATGCTATCGGAGATAAAGCGAATCGTTTAGTGCTAGATGCTTTTGAAAAAGCCTACAAAACCGTAAACGCCAAAAGTTTACGGAATCGAATTGAGCATGCACAGGTAGTTTCTCTTAAAGATATTTCACGCTTTAAAAGCCTTAATATCATTGCATCCATGCAGCCTGTTCATGCAACCAGCGATAAAAACATGGCTGAAGATAGGCTAGGAAAAGAACGTTTAAAAGGAGCCTATGCTTGGTATAAGTTTTTACAACAAGGCACGATTATCGCGTCAGGATCAGACTTCCCTGTTGAATTAGCCAATGTTTTTCATGGATTGCACGCAGCCATTACTCGCCAAGATCATACGAATCAACCCAAGGGGGGGTGGTTAGCCGATGAAAAAATGACACCGGCTCAGGCTTTGAGAAGCTTCACCCTCGATGCGGCTTATGCCGCGCACCAAGAAAAAACCTTAGGTTCGCTGGAGACAGGAAAATGGGCCGATTTTGTTCTGATAAATCAAGATGTTATTCATGGCAAGATGGAGGATATTTGGAAAACCCAGGTGTTCGAGACGTGGGTTTCTGGTGAGAAGCGTTATACTAAAAACTAAGAGAACAATGTAATTTTTTTGGGTTATTTCTACAGTTGTTAACTATCCTATACCCATCTCATCCAGATCATTGAATTGGGATGCGATGAATAAACATGCCAGAAATAATCAATTTTTTTCAAAACCTAAAGAATTTCGAAAACGGATCGCTTTTTCGACATAACGCTCCCTGACATTGCGGAGCCATTAAATAGTACAATCACCGACAATTTTCAAAAACCGGGATCGGCTACTTCTGCATTTTGAAGTAGCATTGGTGTATCAAGGTACTTATTCTCAGAATCAGTCGCCTTATCAGATTTTAGCTCTTTACTTAATCCTTAGATGCTAGTAAAAGTAAATAATCCAACCCACCTATAATGGCGGCTACTTGCGCTTTAACACAATCAGTCTCACTGACTCTTGGGCTATCGGGATAAACTTCGGTCGTTGTACAATATGAATTGTCCGAAAATCCCGTACAAAGCCCTAGCTTTTTTGTCTCATAATTAATCACACCTTCTTGGGTTAGCAACTCTCCAATAATCCGGCCTTGTTCATCCGCTGGCGCTATATGAGTGACTTTTTTCACTGACGCTATCATAGCTTTTTGAAAATCTGATCTTGGATTGTCACTATCTCCCACCAAATAAAAGCCATCTGGGATATTCCAAACTTTTTGTTCAATACCATCTCTTGCAGCCAAAGCTGGTCGAAATACCCTGTTATCGGTATCGGTCGTTTCATGCAAATCAAAATGAGCAAAAACTGTTGTTTCTAATGAGGCTATTTTCGCCATCAATGCCGCGCATTCCTCCGCCGGAGAATCTTTATAAAATGATCGATTGGGATCGATAGCTTGAGGGTTCCATCGATTAATGGTTTCATAACCCCAAGGGCTAATACAGGGCGCAACCACAATATTCCAAAATTCGCTATAACGAAGTGCTTCTGTTTTAAGAAAAGAAAGTGCTCCCTGAACGCCGCTGGTTTCATAACCATGAACACCACCCGTCACCAGTATGGTTTTCTTTTGACTATCCCATGGTCTGGTTTTAACTAAAAAAAGAGGGTATTTCTCTGGCTCCAGTGAGAGAGCGCCATATTGCTCAACTTGAAAATTGATAGCAAGTAATTGAATTTTTTTGACAACCTCATCCCAATAACTACGCTTAACAAACTGTTGCGCCAACCATTGATGCCTCTGCAAATCACCCCATTTTTGAGGTAAATTGCCAGAAGCGTGTGATTGATTTTTAATCATAAATTCCCCTTAGTTTTAATGCTTAGATTATCACAAACGCAGTGACCACAAACACAGTCACAAACGCAGTGACTGTCATGGCTAATAGTATATGACTTCTTTGCCAACTTCACCCTACTGCTTATCCTGATCCGCATCACTGGAGTCATTGCCTCTATTCGATGACACAATGAAAAACTCGTAAATCCAATGATTACGGGTAAAAAGGACTAAACCCCAAGGTTATCCCACAAGTAAAAGGTTATCCCCCGAAGTAAAGGTCACTAAAAACTAAGCAGGGTTTTTAGCGGCCTTTCACATGAATCATCCTATCTGGCTTTTTTATGGCCTGAGCATCATGACCTCTGACCACGAGCAAAATAGAAAATATCTGCTAGAATTTACATATCAACTTCTATTCTCCACTTTTATTGTAATAACAAGGGCTTATTTGTGGACTCATTGCGTAATAGTTTGAGATTTAGAGTCATCATCGCTTTCTCTTTTTCTCTATTTTTAATTCTCTCATCCCAGCTCATTGTGCGCTTTGTTTGGACTATCCCCGAGCTTAAGAGCATGGAAAATATTTCTGATGAAAAAGATGTCCAAAGAATTCATGGAGCGATCGATTCCATCTTAGAATCACTGGCACTGGTCAATTATGATAATTCTGTTTGGGATGATCCTTATAATTACATGGTAACTCATGATCAGGCCTTCTTAGAAGCCAATTTTATCGAGGATGTTTTTCGAAGTATCAACCTAGATGGCATTTATCTCTATGATCGAGAAGGTGTTAAAATTTGGGGAGAAACCAGATCTCATGACAACTTTCAATTAATCCATTTTGATAGCTTTGACACGCCTTCTGATAAAGTTAAAAAATTCATTTTAGTGAAGCCAGAGGAAGTCAAAACAAAACCCATCACTCACGAGGGTTTTATCCGATTGGAAGGCAAAAACATTCTCTTTGCAGCCACCAGCATTATGCCTTCTGATGGCCGAGGAGAACCTCGTGGCACCTTGGTTTTTTGGCGATATTTTTCTGATTCGACTGAAAAAGCCATTGCCAATAAAGTCAAACTGCCTATAGAGTTTCAATGGCTGGATGGTCAGATCCAACAACCCGTTCAAGAAGAAACACCTTCTATATTCAAAATGCTCTCGGGACGCAATCATCTCCGAGATCAGCACAATATGATCAGCACAGACTTGTTTAGTTTTGATAATAAAAGATTACTAAAAATCAAATACCAAGCGAGTGCCAGTTTATACAATGATCAATTATTTGATATTTCACTTGTAGTGGGTACTTTACTATCCCTGACCAGTCTTATTTTCTTGCTATTATTCTTAGATATACAGTTATTGAAACCCTTTAAACACTTACATGCTTTTATGAATAAGGTGATTGAATCAGATAGTTTTCAATTACGGCTTAACTCAGATCGCAAAGATGAGTTTGGCAAGTTATCCCAACAATTTGACAAAATGATTGCGCACATCCAAAAACAGAATGACTTATTAAAATTACACAATCTTAAACTAGAAAAATTGAGCTATACAGACAAGTTAACGGGCGTGGCAAATCGAGCGGCTCTTGATGATTATCTCAACACTATTTTTACTGCTTATAGAGATGACACACCCATTTCATTATTGATGGTTGATATCGATTTTTTTAAAAGTTTTAATGAGCATTATGGGCAACAAAAAGGGGATATGGCGTTGAAATTAGTCGCTACCGCTATAAAACAAAATACTCGCAATGAGACCGACTTATTAGCTCGATATGGTGACGATGAGTTTATGATTGTGCTTCAAAAAACCAACTCTGTCGGTGCGATGTTAGTGGCCCAAAAAATCTTATTAAGCGTACCAAACTTAATGATCTCTCATATTTATTCAGGCTGTAGTAAAGTGCTGACGGTGAGCATAGGCGTCACCACATTTATTCCCCATGCCAAAAGCTCTATTGAAGAGGCAATAACCGAAGCGGAGGAGGCTTTATCTCACGCCAAAACTCAAGGACGTAATACCTGTATTATGTCTGAAAAGAGCCAATGGTACGG
>Ga0210050_1004005_pt1 | contig 12590 bp, 8 predicted proteins | sample CryGey132114_all_FD_185463 | JGI IMG/M metagenome (GOLD analysis project Ga0210050, IMG submission 185463) | Groundwater microbial communities from aquifer - Crystal Geyser CG22_combo_CG10-13_8/21/14_all (SPAdes) (version 2) | ecosystem: Environmental > Aquatic > Deep subsurface > Groundwater ...
GGAAGGCTATGGCGCGGCCCACACGCTTCAAGAGATGCTTACTATCAAATCTGATGACATAGTTGGGAGAGCTGCCGCTTACGAGTCTATTATACGCGGCGACAAAATTAAGAAGCCAAATGTACCAGCTTCATTCAATGTGATGGTGAATGAATTGAAGGCTTTGGGGCTTTCGGTCGAGCCGCTCTACGACGAAGTGGCAGATTCTGGAGAGGCCGCCGGTTCGCAAGCTGAAGAAAATTGATATGGAAGTAAAAGAAACAAAAAAAGACACGTCAGTTTTCAGATCGCTGAACTTTAGCGGTTTGAAGCTGACACTGGCGTCGCCGGCTGATATTTTGAACTGGTCTTATGGCGAGGTGTTAAAACCGGAAACGATCAACTACCGGACGCAACGCCCCGAAAAAGATGGGCTGTTTTCCGAGCGTATTTTCGGCCCAACCAAAGACTGGGAATGTTACTGCGGCAAATACAGGAAGATCCGTTATCGCGGCGTGGTCTGCGACAAGTGCGGCGTGGAGGTTACACGCTCCTCGGTGCGCCGCGAGCGAATGGGGCACATCAAGCTCGCATCCGATGTTGTGCACCCATGGTTCTTAAAGAGTGCCCCCTCGCGGGTCGGTCTCGCTCTAGATGAAGCCGTTCGTAAGTTGGAACGAGTAACCTATCACGCGGCATACATCGTTACCTCTATTGACGAGACGAAACGCAAGGTGGCGCTCGATGAAATCGCCCGCGAACTTAAGTCCAAGCGCGGCAGTATGAAGGGCAAAGAACAAACAATGTTGGAAACGGCGGCGGCCTCGGCGAAGACGATGCTTATGAGTCTGCGACCCGGCAAAGTTCTGGAAGAAGTAGAATTCAATTTCTTGGGCAAGCGTTTCGGCAATATTTTTACCGTCGGCTCGGGCGGCGAAGGCATCCGTAAAGTTTTGGAGGAGATTGACTTGAATAAAGGGCTGAAAGCGATCGAGTTAGAACTGAAAGTTGTGGAGGACGACGCAAGGAGAAAGAAACTCCTGAAGAGATTGAAATTCTTTAAGTCAATGATTAAGAACGGCCTCCGTCCAGAGTGGATGGTGATGACTGTTTTACCCGTTCTCCCGCCGGATCTCCGCCCGATGGTGGCCTTGGACGGCGGCCGCTACGCAACCTCGGACTTGAACGACTTATACCGCCGCGTCATCAACCGCAACAATCGTTTGAAAAAACTTTTGGAGCTCAAAGCTCCAGATGTAATTGTGATTAACGAGAAAAGAATGCTTCAGGAGGCGGTTGATGCCCTGGTTGATAATGCCGCGCGCCCGGCCTCCAAGCAGACAGTTGGCGGCAAGCGCGCGCTTCGTTCATTGGCGGACATATTGAAAGGTAAACAGGGCCGTTTCCGCCAAAACCTGCTTGGAAAGCGCGTGGATTATTCCGGCCGCTCGGTAATTGTGGTTGGGCCGCACCTCAGGCTCGACGAGTGTGGCCTTCCGAAGAAGATGGCGTTGGAACTCTTTCGTCCATTCGTTATAAGGGAAGTGTTGAAGCGGGAGCTTGCCCATACCATTCGGAACGCGAGTCGCTTGATTGACGAAGCGTCGCCGGAGATTTGGGCCATTTTGGAAGAAATTATCGCCGACAAGAAAGTGCTCTTGAACCGCGCGCCGACTCTCCACCGGCTGAATATCCAAGCCTTTAAGCCACGCCTCATTGAGGACTTATGTATTCAAATCCCGCCGTTCGTATGTGCCGCCTTTAACGCCGACTTTGACGGCGATCAGATGGCTGTGCATGTTCCACTCTCCGAAGAAGCGCAAGCGGAAGCTAACGATATAATGCTTTCCTCGCGCAATCTGTTGAAACCTGCATCTGGCGAGTCGGTTGCTAAGCCGGACAAGGATGTGGTATTGGGCTGCTATTATCTTACGCTGCTCAACCTAGGAGCGAAGGGAGCTGGCAAGATATTTGCTACCACAGGCGAGGCACGACTGGCATATAACAATAATTTCATTGATATTAGCGCTCCGATTATGATTGGTATATTTGGCAAGGGTGGGTTTGAGACCAGCGCCGGGCGGATTATCTTTAACGAGATTCTGCCGGGAGACTTCGGTTTCGTGAATGAAACCCAGACTAAGAAAAGCCTAAGCAGACTGGTAAATCGTTTAATAGAGCGTTATGGGCAGGAGGGCACTAAAGATGTCTTGGATGCTATAAAGGAACTAGGTTACCGCTATGCCAGCACTTCCGGCATCAGTTGGGGTATGGACGATATACCTGAACTAAAGGAGAAGGCCGGTCTGATTGAAGAGGCCAGAACGAAAATTGGCGAAGTGTGGGGTCATTATACAAACGGGCTACTTACGGTGAAAGAACGCCGCAAGCGCATAGTCGAAATTTGGGAGAATACCGCGGATAAAGTCGGCGAGGCGGCATCAAGGACGTTGCCCAGCGGCAACTCTATCAATATTATCTTTAGTTCCGGATCGCGTGGCTCCTCACATCAGCTCCAGCAGATGGTCGGGATGAAGGGAGTTGTGATCAACACGAAAGGCGAACCTATTGAACTCGCAGTGACAAGCTCTCTGAAGGAAGGGCACACTGTGCTGGAGTATTTCACCACGGCCCACGGTGCGAGGAAGGTATTGGCTGATACCGCGCTGGGAACCGCCAAGGCCGGTTACCTCACCCGCCGATTGATTGATGTCTCACAATCGGTCGTAGTTAAAGAAGAGGACTGTAAGACCAAGAATGGTATTTCGATTTATCGCGATGGCGGCGGAATAGTCAATTACAGCTTCGCGCGGCATCTGTCATCGCGGACGGCGCTTGAGAATATTAAAATCGGCCGCAAGACCATTGTTAAAACTGGCGAAATTATTGACCGCGCTGCGGCCGAGGAGATTGAAAAGTCCAGTCTGAACGAGGTTAAAGTCCGCTCACCCATAACCTGTAAGACGCTTTACGGTATCTGTTCCAAGTGCTACGGACTGGATTTGGGCAGAAACGAGCCGGTCCAGGTAGGAGAGGCGGTGGGAGTTATCGCAGCTCAGTCAATTGGCGAGCCAGGCACACAACTTGTGCTTCGCACTAAACATGCCGGAGGCATAGCAGTGGCTATGGATATAACTAAAGGTTTGCCGAGGGTGGAGGAGGTTTTTGAAGCCCGTTCGCCTAAAAACATGGCGACCCTGTCTGAATATGAAGGTAGAATCGCGAAAATTGAGGATCGGGGTCTTTTGAGAACCATCGGTATCGATACTGTCGTGCGCGGCAAAAAGAAACTGGTTGAGTATCAAATTCCACGATCCACCACCGTGAGAGTGAGTGAGGGCGATAAAGTAGAAGTCGGCCAAGTTTTGACCGAAGGCAATGTCGATCTTCAGGAATTATTCCGCCTCAAGGGTAAAGAGGAAACTTACCGCTACATCATAAACGAGGTTGAAAAAATTTATGCGAGTGAGGGAGTCCTGTTAAGCATGAAGCACCTTGAGGTCATAGTTCGCCAGATGTTTAGCCACGTGAGAATAATGGAATCCGGCGATACTGATCTAGTGGTGGGCGACATTGTAGGCAAGTCCCGTTTTATTGAAGTAAACCAGGCGGTCAAAGCCGACGGCGGTCTGCAAGCAAAAGAGGGTGAAATTCTTCTTGGTATCGGCCAATCTGCGTTGCACGCCGAGGGTTGGCTCGCCGCCGCCTCTTTCCAGGAAACCGCGAGGGTCTTGATACGTTCGGCGGTGGAGGGACGAGTTGATCGCCTGATCGGTCTTAAGGAAAACGTGATTATCGGCAGACTCCTCCCGATCGGCCCGGTCTTCCGTGGTGAAACGTTAGTGGTTGAAATACCGCGGGAAGAAGAAACCACGGTTGCCGAGGCTCCAAGAGAAAACGCTGCGGGGTGACGTTGATGCGTTCGGCAAACTCAGCATGGCTTCGACTGAGCTCGGCCGAATGTCCAATCCTGAGCAAGCCGAAAGATTGATTTCTTGTGGCCAACCTGCTAACCTAGGCTAGCTGAAATGGAAGAGGAAAAGGATATAAAACCATACGAAATCTCATTTTTACTCAAGAACGAGGAAGATGCCGCGTTGGTCGTGAAAAAACTTTCGGACCACGGAGCGGAGATCATAGGCGAGGGCGCGGTGAGCTACATCCGCCTCACTTATCCGATAAAAAAGGAAGAATCGGCATACTTCGGCTACGTTCACTTCAAGGCGGCGCCGGAAGCAATTAAGAGTGTTAGTGATTCACTGAAACTAGAGCCTAAAATTCTTCGTTTTCTTGTTGTCACCCCGCCTCTCGAAAAAACTATTCCACGCCGTCTGGACTTTCGGCGCCAAACCGACCGCGGCGCCGAACTTCCTGTAATCGCGCCCAAGGTCGAACCACTCTCTAACGCCGAGCTAGAGGAAAAGCTCGAGGAAATCTCAAAGTAAATCAATGAATCTCAATAAGGTATTCATTATCGGAAGGCTAACTGCCGACCCGCAGTCCCGGACTACCCCCGGCGGCGCGCAGGTCACCACTTTTTCGGTGGCGACCAACCGTTCTTGGACAGATAAGAACGGCTCTAAGAAGGAATCGACCGAGTTCCACAATGTGGTAATTTGGGGACGGCAAGCGGAAATTGCGGCGGAGTTTCTGACCCGCGGTAGCACCGTCCTAATTGAAGGGAGATTACAGACTAGATCTTGGGAAGGCAAGGACGGCCAATTGCGGAAAACCACAGAGATAGTCACGGAACGGATGCAGCTCGGTCCGCGGCCGGGCGGGGCACCTCGCGGTGACGTGGGTTCCAAAGGTTCCAAAGATGCGCCGAGAAAAGAGGGCACTGATGCCCCCGCGGCCGAGAAGATGCCGGTGATTGAAATAGGGGATGAAGAAGTAAAACCCGAAGACCTGCCGTTCTAAGAAGATGAAGAGGAAAGAACAGTGCTTTTTTTGCTCGCAGAATGCCGAGGACATCGACTACAAAGAAGTCGAGCTTATCAGGCGTTTCGTTTCCGGACAAGCTAAAATCGTTGACCCGGTGCATACGGGTACTTGTTCCAAACACCAGCGCCGTTTGGCTCGCGCAATCAAGCGCGCGAGATTCATGGGTCTACTGCCGTACGTACGGCGCTGAAACCGATGTTTGCATTAGACGTATTCATCCTGCAGGCTCTCCGGCATCTTGTTGGTATATCTAAACTTACCGATTGGTTAATTATCTTCTTCGCGGAGTATTTAATCTATTTTATGGTCGCGGCGTTTTTGTATTTTTTATTTAAAGCTGCCCGAGGGCGCAAAATGTACTTCTTCGCGCTGGCGGCGATATCCACAATCCTTTCCCGCGGTATCATTACAGAGCTGATCCGATTTTTCTTCTTCCGCCTGCGGCCCTTCGCGGCTTTGGCGTTTAGCCCGCTTGTCGCGCAGTCCGCCGCCGAGGCCGCTTTCCCCTCCGGGCATATGGCATTTTTGGCTCCATTGGCGCTTGTGTTCTGGTATATGGACCGTAAAAAAGGGAATTGGTTTATAGCGTTAACCTTGCTAGTGGGCATTGCCAGGGTTATTGCAGGGCTACATTATCCAAGCGACATATTGTGTGGATTGTTGATAGGATTGGCGAGCTTCTTCGCAATCAGGCCGTTTTTGCGCAAGGCAGATGCGGCATCAGGTGCGCAATAATCATTCTGGAAGGATAAATTTTATTTACAGTCGCGCTAAGCGCGGCTGTTTTCGTGGAAATTTTTATTGCGCGCGCGCCAAGCGCGAGTTATCCACCGTTTTTAATTTTTCATTTCTGATATAATAAAAATTGAGAAGCGAGTTTTAAATTTTTGATAAAGGTCGAGCACCTAGCAAGGTTAATCGTTAAGAAAACAAATGGCGAAAAAGAGGAAGGCTGCTAAGAAGGCCAAGAAGGGCGGTAAGAGAAAGAGATAACTCTCCGCCTAGAAACGTGTTCTTAAAACCTGCCCCAACCGGGGCAGGTTTTGTTACTTTTATATTTGTGCCGCGGGAGAGAGTCGAGCTCTCACGACCTTGCGGTCACAGGATTTTGCCTGCCCCGCACCGAGCTTTACTCTGGTGCGGGGAGTCGTGCGCGTCCCGCACTAAATCTTGTTTTGTGGGCGGGGAGGGAGTCGAACCCTCATGAGTTTCCCCACACGATTTTGAGTCGTGCGCGTCTGCCATTCCGCCACTCGCCCATATGATTAAACAAAATTAGTGCGGGATAAATCTGCCATTCCCTGCCTGCCGGCAGGCAGGCGCCACCGCGGCAAGATAATGTTGGCAAAATTGATGGTGCCACATTCTCGGACTATAGTAAACCCAGTAGTAGAAGTTTGGCTTCCTTCGGAATTCGTGTTTTGCTTCGTAAAACACCTGCCAAACTCTCACTACTGGGTAAAGAAAATGGCGCGAGTAATAGCTATCTGCAATCAAAAGGGCGGAGTCGGTAAAACCACGACCGCGGTAAATTTGGGCGCCTACCTTGCCGCTTTGGGTCGGCGAGTGCTTTTGATAGATTTCGATCCGCAGGCCAACGCAACTTCTGGCCTTTCCGGCAGGAAAACTTTTGATAGAAATATCTACCACGGACTCACAGACCTTGTGCCGCATGAGGAACTTGTCCAGCCGAGCGGAATTTTGAACTACGAATACATTCCTTCATCAGCTGACTTGGCCGGCGCGTTAATCGAACTTGTTTCCATTCCGAAGCGCGAGTATTACCTGCGCAACTTTGTGCATCATTTCCGGCATCGTTATGATTATGTTCTGATTGATCTCCCGCCGTCCTTAAGCCTTCTTACGGTAAACGGACTGATGGCTGCGGATGAAGTCATCATTCCGGTGCAGGCCGAGTATTACAGTCTGGAAGGTTTGAGCGAGCTTTTGCAAACAATAGATCTTTTGCGCGGACGTTTGGGACACCCGCTCTCCGTTGCCGGAGCGCTAATCACGCTGTATGATAAGCGGGAACGCTTATCAAGGGATGTGGCCAAAAATCTGCGGCGACATTTCCCGTACAGAGTTTTCAGCGTGGAGATCCCGCGTTCGGTGTCGTTGGCCGAAGCGCCGAGTTTCGGTAAGCCAATTATTATTTATGATCCTTATTCCGCGGGAGCGCGCGCTTACCGCAGCTTGGCGGAAGAGGTGATAGCCCTCGAGGAGCATCCGCAAGAATTTATGGAATTAAGTAATCAAAATACCTTCTAGAATGCTAGGCCGAGGATTGGAAGCCCTTATCCCGGTAGGGGAAAACGGTGCGAATAACAGGGTAAATACAGAGGAAAACCGCGCTCCAGAGGGCGTTGCTTCGCGCCCAAGACCCGCTGAAGCCATTTTTCAAATCGAGGTTGAGTGCATCAAGCCAAATCCACATCAACCCCGGCGCAACTTCGATGAAGTAACCTTGAAAGAACTGGCGCTCTCGGTCCGCGAGTTCGGAGTGCTGCAGCCTCTGATTGTGACCAAGGTTGAAAAAGAGAGCGACGAGGGGACCAGCGTGGAATATGAACTGATTGCCGGCGAGCGGAGACTGCTTGCGGCGAAGATCGCGGGCCTCCGCACCGTCCCGGCCATCATCCGCCGCGCCACCCCGGAGCGCGAGAAACTTGAACTCGCAATCATAGAAAATGTCCAGCGTTTGGACCTAAACCCGATTGAAGAAGCGCGGGCCTATGCCAGACTGCAGGATGAGTTTAAACTCACGCAGCGCGAGATCGCGGCGCGATTGGGCAAGAGCCGTGAAGTGATTGCTAATGCCGTGCGTCTCCTGAACCTCCCATCGGAGATTCAGGATGCGGTATCGAGCGGTAGAATAAACGGGAGCCAGGCAAGATTGCTCTTGTCGGTGGAGGATATCCCCCGTCAAAGGGAACTTTTCGTTGCGCTTATTCGTGACAATATGAGCGTCCGTGAACTGAAGGCAAAAGTTGTGGCTGTGAAACCAGATATGGCATCACATCCTCTCCCCCCAACTATTCCTGACCCGGAACTCGCGGCGGTGAAAGAACAACTGGAAGAATTTCTAGGCACCGAGGTTGCACTCTCCCGTTCCGGCGAAAGCGGTCGGATAACCATCGCGTTTTATTCACCCGAAGAGCTGCATGGGATATTGGAGAAGATTCTTAGAGTTAGAGAAAGTGGTACTCAAGCTCTTTAATTTCTTTGACCCCTTTTAGTTTTACTAGCAGCTTGGGGACTTTGTCGCGGTCGGCCGTGTCAATCACGATCTTCAGGGTATGGAAGCGGCCTTTGCGCTCCGAGCTGGAGTGAATTTGTAGGATATTGAAGTGCGAGCGCGATATTACCGCAGCGATGTCTTTGAGCACGCCGACGGAATCCTCCGAGGTTATTTTGAGTTCGGTTTTCAATCCAATCTTTTTTAGAAGTCCGCTCTCACCCCGCAAGGCGGCTTTTATTTTCTTCTTGGCGTACCCGGTCACGACGAAATTCAGCCACGAGGCCGAAGGTTTTTTGCCTTTTTGGACTAGAATCTCAACAACATCCTGCGATTGCAATTTATGGTCCAGTGATACGATCTTTCCGTTCACTTTCGCTCCGCTGCACTGGTTGCCCAATGTCGTGTGGATGCAGTAAGCGAAGTCGACTGGCGTTGCTCCCTGCGGCAGGTCCACAATCTCGCCGCGGGGAGTGATAACGAAAATGCGGTCTTTGAAGAAGTCGATTTTTAACGAATTCAAAAATTCTTTCGGGTCGGCAAACTCGTTCTGCCAGGCACTGAGCTGTTTCACCCAAGCCAACTCACGGTGATTGGTAGTCGAGATTTCGCGTCCGGCGTATCCCTCGCCCTTCATCGCTTTGTAAATCCAGTGGGCGGCGATTCCGTTCTCGGCTTCCTCGTGCATCTCTTTGGTGCGAATTTGAAATTCCACGAAATACCCGCCCGGCCCTATCACGGTGGTGTGCAAGCTGCGGTAACCGTTTGGCTTGGGCATCGCTATATAATCCTTGATTCTGCCCGGCGCCGGCGGCCACAGTTTGTGGATGATACCCAAGGTGGCGTAGCACTCCTCTACATTGGAAACGATTATGCGGAACGCAACCAAGTCGTAGATTTTGTCTAGATCCATATCGTAGCGCTGCATTTTCTTGAGGAGGCTGGAATAACGCTTGGCTCGGAAGTCTATAGTGAAGGGGCTGATACCGCCTTCGTGTAACGCTCTTTCTACAACTGGCCTTATTGTTGTCATATACTTCTCTCGTTCTTCGTAGCGCTCAGGCACGTTCTCTGTAAGCCAGTTATATTCTTTCGCGTGGGTGTACGGCAAGGCTAAATCTTCCAGTTCGCCTGACAAGCTCTGCATCCCGAGGCGATAAGCCAGCGGCGCGTATATCTCGGAGGTTTCCGCTGCTATTCTTTTCTGTTTTTGGGGCGGGAGGGCGTTCAATGTCGCCATATTGTGCTTGCGGTCAGCCAGTTTGATTAAGATGACGCGGATATCCTCCGCCATCGCGAGAATCATGCGGCGGATATTGTCAGCCTGCTCTTCTTCGCCGCGGTACTTGACCTTGCCTAATTTAGTAACACCCTCAACTAGGAACCTTATCTCTCCGCCGAATTCTTTTTCGATATCCTCGAGCGTCCGAGGCGTGTCTTCCACGGTGTCGTGGAGCAATCCGGCCGCGATCGTAGTTTCGTCCAAACCCCATTTGGCGAGTGATTCCGCGGTGGCAATACTGTGGTTGATATATAGCCCGCCGCTCTTGCGAGTTTGGCCAGCGTGGGCAATGCGGGCGAACTCATAAGCTCGTCCTATCAAACCAGACTTATCTTTTATCGCTTCTTGGAGGTCTATCAATGTACCTCCTTTTTAGCTCCTTCGCTCGGCTTTGTCTAGTTTCGGTTTGGTCTCCCACCGCTCGTAAAGTTCTCGGAGTTTCACCTCGCTTTCAGGCTTCTTATTGATGATAAATGTACAATCGGGGAATCGCGTACAACCGTAGAACAGTTTGCCGCGTCCGCGTGACTTACGCTCAACAATATCCCCTGGGTCACCGCGCCGTTCCGGCGCGGCTATGCAATTCGGACATTTGAAGCCGATTTTATTCCAGATCTTTTTAATACCTTTACATTTCGGATAGTCCGTGCATCCCAGGAAGTAGCCGAATCGTCCGCGCTTCACCGCCATCGGTTTCCCGCAGATGGGGCAACGCTCGTCCATAGTCTTCTCTTGTAGCTCTTTTATTCTCGCCGCTTCTTCGGGCATGGGCAACGTCACTTTAGATTCCGGATCGGGGCAGGCCAGGAATTTGCCCATCCTCCCGAACTTTATAAGCATCGGTTTCCCGCAGTGCGGACAAGGTACGTCTGAAACCTGAACTTGTTTCTCTACCGTAGCTTCTTTTTCTAAAAGTTCCTTCTTGAACGGCTCGTAAAATTCACGGCATACCTTTGTCCAATTTCTTTTACCTTCCGCGATTTCATCCAATTCTTCCTCAATATGCGAAGTAAAATTAATGTCCACGATTTCGGGGAAGTTCTCCACCAACATATCGTTTACTAATATCCCGATTTCTGTCGGCTGATATTTTTTATCCACTTTCTCCACGTAATCCCGTTCCTGGATCGTGGAGAGGGTCGGCGCGTATGTGGAAGGCCGGCCGATGCCATACGCCTCAAGCGCTTTCACCAGCGTTGCGTCAGTGTAACGCGGAGGCGGTTCGGTGAAGTGCTGGTAAGGTTTTATTTCCTTCGCCGTTACTTTGTCGCCGGTTTCAAGTGGCGGCAGAAGCCCCTCCTCATTCCCATTTTCGTCGTCTCGCCCCTCGGTATATACACGTATGAAACCGTCAAAAATCATAACCTGGCCACTCGCGCGGAAAACGTATTTTTTGTCTTCGCTCCTGATATCGGCTGCAGTTTGTTCCAGCGCCGCGGATTGCATTTGTGAGGCGATGGTGCGTTTCCAAATAAGCTCATAAAGTCGTTTTTGGCCGCGATCCGAGAGTTCGAGGTTCTCACCGACTCTACTTTCCAGGTTCGTCGGACGGACAGCCTCATGCGCCTCCTGTGCTCCTTTCGATCTGTTCGAAAAATGGCGCGGCGCGGCGAGAACGTATTTTTCGCCGAACTGCTCGCGGATTACCTCGCGGGCCTGCGTTGTCGCCGCAGTCGAAAGATTCAGACTGTCCGTGCGCATATAAGTGATATGACCGTTCTCATAAAGCTGTTGTGCGATCATCATCGTCTGTTTTGCGGAGAAACCCAATTTCCGCGCCGCTTCTTGTTGGAGCGTGGATGTGGTAAATGGAGGAGCGGGATTGCGTGAAATTTGTTTTACCGCGACATCGGAAACAGCATACTTAAGACCATTTAGATTCTTGAGGATGGCCGCTGTTTCTCCCCTGGTTTTAATGGCCATCTTCCCAAGAGACTTTCCATCCACCGAATATAATTTGGCCGCGAAGATTTGGTCGTCTTTGCGAAACTTACCCTCAATAGACCAGTACTCATCCTTCTTAAAGTCTTGGATTTCGCGCTCGCGCTCCACGATGAGCCGTACGGCTACCGACTGCACGCGCCCGGCCGAAAGACCGTAACGAATTTTGCGCCAGAGGAACGGTGAAAGTTCATAGCCTACCAAGCGATCCAGTACCCGCCTGGCTTGCTGGGCGTCCACCAGGTTGATATCCAGATCGCGAGGCTTTCCCAGCGCCTCCTCAATCGCTTGTTTGGTAATCTCGTGGAAAGCGATGCGTTTCAAGCTTTCGGACTTGCCTATAATCCCCGCGGCGCGGAATATCTCGGAAATGTGCCAGGCAATAGCTTCGCCCTCCCGATCCTCATCGGTTGCGAGAATTATGCGACTTGACTTAGCAGCCAGTTTCTTAAGGAGAGTAACTTGTTTCTGGCTGCCACGCGGCACGACGTACTGCGGCTCAAAGTCGTGTTTGACATCAACCCCCAGCTTGCCTTTCGGCAAGTCGCGGACGTGTCCGTATGACGATTCCACTTTAAAATCGGACCCGAGGAAGCGACCTATAGTTTTTGCTTTTGTAGGAGACTCTACAATTACTAATTTCATTTTTCTGCCGATAGTTTTTGTCCCGCCACTTCACGAGCGGAGCGAGTACGAAGTGGGCGAGGATCCAGCCCATATCCCGATGCTGATGTATGTACTTTAGGAGAGATAATGGAAGTGGCGGGATCAGCGCCCTTTAACCTCGCCGCGTTTCGGCTCGGGATATGGGCGGTGACCTTTGTTGGTGATTCCACTATCACTAAAGATTCCATAATTCGTATATACCGTTCCCTTCTTTAACTAATCCTTTAAGAACCAGGATAGCGACGGCGGTGTTTACGGTCTGGGGCTCAAGTCTAGTCAATTCAACCAGTCTGTCAATGTTAAGCCCACAGCCGGCGTTCCGTAAAGCTGAAACAATCACTGCTTCTTCTGGGTTCAAATCGTCCGTGGCGGCCTTGTGCTCTGTGGGCGGCATTACTCCAAGATCGTGGAGAATATCATCGGCGGATGCGGCTAGTCTCGCGCCGTCGCGGATTAAAGCGTGCGAGCCACGGTAATTCTGGTGGTTAGTCGGCCCCGGTACTACGAAGACTTCGCGGCCCTGCTCGGCTGCGTGACCCG
>Ga0210050_1004006_pt1 | contig 12589 bp, 10 predicted proteins | sample CryGey132114_all_FD_185463 | JGI IMG/M metagenome (GOLD analysis project Ga0210050, IMG submission 185463) | Groundwater microbial communities from aquifer - Crystal Geyser CG22_combo_CG10-13_8/21/14_all (SPAdes) (version 2) | ecosystem: Environmental > Aquatic > Deep subsurface > Groundwater ...
GGAGCAGGTCACGCCGGAGCAGGCTTGCGCGCATCCCAACTGGAGCATGGGACGCAAGATCTCGGTCGATTCCGCCAGCATGATGAACAAGGGGCTGGAGGTGATCGAGGCGCACTGGCTGTTCAACGCGCCCGCCGACGCGATTCAGATCGTGGTGCATCCGCAGAGCGTGATCCACTCGCTGGTGCAATACGTCGATGGCTCGGTGCTGGCGCAACTGGGCAATCCCGACATGCGCACGCCGATCGCCTATGCGCTGGCGTGGCCGCAGCGCATCGATTCTGGAGTTGCGCCGCTCGATCTTTTTCAGATTGCCCGCCTCGATTTCAGTGCGCCCGATTTCACCCGTTTCCCCTGTCTCGGTCTGGCCTATCAGGCCCTGGCTGCGGGAGGCACCGTACCGGCTTTGCTGAATGCGGCGAATGAGATCGCGGTCGCCGCCTTCCTCGAACGGCGCATCGCCTTCCTGGATATTCCGCGTTTGATCGAAGACGTGATGGGGCAGGTGGCGCGTGCCGAAGTGAATAAATTGCAGGACGTGCTGGAGGCCGATGCCGCCGCACGCCGCGCGGCGCAAGAATGGATCGCGCAATGAAATGTAAAACAATTTGCCACAGAGAACACGGCGTTCACAGAGGAACCGGCGATTCTCTCTGTGGTCCCTGTGTATTTTGTGGTTTGAAGTTCGGAAGTTTTTGAATATGACGACGCTGCTCGCGTTCATTTTAGCAATCGTCGTGCTGGTGGTGTTCCACGAGTTGGGACATTACATGGTCGCGCGCTGGTGCGATGTCAAGGTGCTGCGCTTCTCGCTCGGATTCGGCAAGGTGATGTACGCCAAACGTTTTGGCAACGGCGAGACGGAATGGGTGATCTCCGCCATTCCGCTCGGCGGCTACGTCAAGATGCTGGACGAGCGCGAAGGTGAGGTGTCCGCAACGGATTTGCCGCGCGCGTTCAACCGCAAGCCGGTGCTGCAACGCATGGCGATCGTGGTGGCCGGGCCGGTCGCCAATCTGTTGCTGGCGGTGCTGTTGTACTGGGCGTTGTTCATTTACGGCGTGCCGGGCGTCAAGCCGGTATTGGGCGAGGTCAAACCGGGCACCCCGGCGGCCATGGCGATGCTGCACGAGCAGGACATTCTCGTCGCGATCGACGGTATTGCGGTGCCGAGCTGGCAGGATGCGCGCTGGGTGTTGCTTGACCGGGTGTTGCAGGGCAAAGAGGCCCGGCTCGACGTGCAGTCCGCGCAGGGCGACACTGCGCTGCGCACGCTGCGTCTGGCCGACCTGACCGCTGCCGATCTCGACGGCGACTTCATGGCCAAGCTCGGTCTGCAACCGTATCAGCCGCCGGTTTATCCGGTTATCGGCAAATTGGTGGCGGACGGGGCGGGGCAGCGGGGCGGCTTGCGCGAGGGTGATCGGATCGTGCGAGTCGAGGGTGCGGCGATGCCGTTCTGGCGCGACTGGGTCGAGGTGGTGCGCGCGCATCCGCAGCAGCCGCTGCGAGTCGAAATCGAGCGCGCAGGGCAGTTGCAGCAGCTGATCATCACGCCTGACCGGATCGAAGAAAACCATGCAGCCATTGGCCGCATCGGCGCGGCGCCGCAGATCGATCGCGCCGCTTTCGATGCCATGCTGATCGAAGTGAGTTATCCGCCGCTGCGCGCGGTGGAAGAGGCATTGCGCAAAACCTGGGAGACCTCGGTCATCAGTCTCAAGATGATGGCGAAGATGGTGGTGGGCGAGGTGTCGCTGAAAAATCTGTCCGGCCCGATCACCATCGCCGACTATGCCGGGCAGTCGGCACAGATGGGGCTCGGCGCCTATATCGGTTTCCTGGCGCTGATCAGCATCAGTCTCGGCATCCTCAATCTGTTGCCCATCCCGTTATTGGATGGGGGGCATTTGCTGTATTATGCCGTCGAACTTTTCAAGGGCAGTCCGGTGCCGGACGCGCTGTGGGATGCGGGGCAAAGGGTGGGTATCGCTTTGCTGCTTGCGTTGATGAGTTTTGCTTTGTACAACGACATCAGTCGCCTGATCTTGGGTTGAAAATAATGGATTTAAAAAAACTGGCGGGCGTGTGGGCGCTGCTTTATGGCACATCCGTCTGGGCGGGCGAGCCGTTCGTGGTGAAGGACATCCGGGTCGAAGGGATTCAGCGTACCGAAGCCGGTACGGTGTTCAGCTATCTGCCGTTGAAAGTGGGCGATACGCTGAATGACGAGCGGGCGACGGCGGCACTGCATGCCCTGTTTGCCACCGGATTTTTCAAGGATGTGCAGTTGTTGGCCGACCAGGGCGTGCTGGTGGTGCGGGTGCAGGAACGCCCGACCATCGCCAGTGTCGAGCTGAACGGGATCAAGGATTTCCCCAAGCCGCAGTTGCTGGATAATCTTAAATTCGTGGGGCTCGCCGAAGGGCGCATTTTCGACAAGGCGATGCTGGAAAAGTCGGAGCAGGAGCTGAAGCGCCAGTACATCGCGCGCGGCAAATACGCGGTGGTGGTGACCACCACGGTGACCGAACTGGAACGCAACCGGGTGGCCGTCAAGCTCGATGTGACCGAAGGCAACCCTTCAAAAATTCGCCAGATCAATATCGTCGGCAACGCGCATTACACGGAAAGCGATTTGCTGGACGAGATGAAGCTGACCACACCCGGCTGGTTCACCTGGCTGACCAGTAACGACCAGTATTCCAAACCCAAGCTGGAAGCGGATATGGAAGCGTTGCGCAGTCTGTATCTCAATTCGGGTTATATGGATTTCGCCATCGATTCGACCCAAGTCTCGATTTCGGCCGACAAGAAAGATATCTACATCACCCTGAACATCACCGAGGGCGAGCAATACACCGTGTCCGACGTCAAAGTGGCGGGGGCGAAACAGGTATTCTCGAACGAGGCGTTGCGCGCCATGATCAAGATTCAGCCGGGGCAAATCTTTTCGCGCGAGGCATTGACCGCGGCCTCCGACAAGATTCGGGAGGAGATGGGCGACAAGGGCTATGCCTTCGCCAACATCAGCGCCATCCCGGATATCGACAAGGACACGCATCAGGTGGCCTTCACTTTCATGGTCGATCCGATGCAGCGCGCCTATGTGCGCCGCATCAACGTGACCGGCAACGACAAGACCAAGGACGAAGTGGTGCGGCGCGAATTCCGCCAGATGGAAGGCGGCTGGTTCTCTACTTCCAAGATCAAGAAATCGAAACAGCGCATCGATAAGCTGGGATTTTTTGGTGCGGTCAACGTCGAGACGCAGCCGGTCACCGGCAGCAACGATCAGCTTGATCTGAACCTGAATGTGGAAGAGAAGCCGACCGGCAACTTCCAGATCGGCGCGGGTTTCAGCAACGGCGAGGGCGTCACCCTGATGGGAGGCGTGACCCAGTCCAATCTGTTCGGCACCGGGAATGCCCTCTCCACCCAGATCAATACCAGCAAGGTCAACCAGACCTTGTCGATCTCCTATACCAACCCGTATTACACGGATGATGGAATCAGCCGCGGTTTCGATGTGTACAAACGCAGAACCGATGCGACCACCACTTCGATCAGTCAATACACTTCCGAAACCTTCGGTGGCGGCGTGCGCCTTGGTGTGCCGATTAACGACGATGAGACTTTCCAGTACGGCCTGTCGCTGGAGGACACCACGCTGGCGCTGACCAGCGAAAGTCCGCAACGCTTCATCGATTACATCAATACTTTTGGCACCCATAACCAGAACGTGCTGGGCACCATCGGTTGGACGCGCGATACCCGAGACAGCGGGATCTATGCCACCGAGGGAGCGACCCAGCGCGCTTTTCTGGAAGCTTCGTTGCCGGTCTCCGGCCAGCGTTATTACAAGTTCACCTATAGTCAGCAGTGGTTCCAGCCCCTGGGCCAGCATCTGACCCTGCGCCTGAATGGCGACCTGGGTATCGCCGGCGGCTATGACGGAATGGTGTTGCCGTTCTTCAAAAACTTTTACGCCGGCGGCACGGGTTCGGTGCGCGGCTATGATTCCAACTCGCTCGGCCCCCGCGACAGCAGCGATTATGCGTTGGGCGGAGACAAGCGGGTGATCGGCAATGTTGAGCTGCTGTTCCCGTTTCCGGGTATGGAAAAAACCAAGTCGGTGCGTTTGAGTGCATTCCTCGATGGCGGCGCAGTGTATGGCGGGCAGACCCAGGTGCCAGCCTCGGAGGGGATGCGTTACGCTGCCGGTTTGGGTATAAACTGGTTCTCGCCGGCGGGTCCGATGCAATTCAGCTGGGCCAAGCCGCTGAACCAGCAGCCGCAGGATAAGGTACAGAGTTTCCAGTTCACGCTGGGCGGTTTCTTCTGACGCCGGTCGGACTGTGGTCCGGCAGGTTGGAGCGAAACATAGCTCCGAAAACTACACCAGATCATCGCAGCGAAAAGGAGTCAACATGAAAAACGGAATCGTGACAGGCATCTTGCTGTTCGCATTCGCCGCCGGTGCGCTGGCGGAAACCGCGCGTATCGGTTTTGTCGATACCGAGCGCATTCTGCGCGAATCCGAACCCGCGCTGGCCGCGCAAAAAAAGATCGACAAGGAATTTTCCGTGCGCGAGCAGGAAGTCAAGGCCTTGGCCAAACAGTTGCAGGATGCCAAAGCGGCTCTCGAAGCAGCCGGGACAACCCTGTCGGATGCGGCTCGGCGCATCCATGAGCGCGAGATCGCCAATTTGAATCTGATGCTGCAAACCCGGCAACGCGAGTTCCGCGAGGATATGTCTTTGCGCCAGAACGAAGAGCTGGCGCAGATACTGGCCAAGGCCGACCAGGCGATCAAACGGATTGCCGAGAGCGAGCAATATGACGTCATCCTGCAGGAAGCCGTTTATCGCAGTCCGAAAGTGGATATCACCGACAAGGTGCTGAAATACCTCTCTGGCGAACAAGTTGAGCCGACGGGTAAATAAACCTTAAAACCTCAGTTGACCGCTTGCCATGAGTTATAGCGTTTTGGTTCTAAACAACTTTAGTCGCAATTTTACGCTCACCCGTTTGGTGAGGGCGCTACGGGCTGGATTGCACGGTTTTATTCCATGAGAAATCCGAGTTTTCATTTGTCAGAAATCGTCGCCCGCCTGGGCGGCAAAGTACTGGGTGATCCCGAGACCGAAATTTTCCAGGTGGCGACCCTGGAAAAAGCCGCGCCCGGCAATATTGCATTTCTGGCCAATGCCAAATATCGCAAGCAACTCGCCGACAGTCGCGCTTCCGCCGTGATCATTGCCGAAAGCGATGCCGGGCTCACCGGATTGCCGCGTATCGTGGCGCCCAATCCCTATTCCTATTTTGCCAAATTATCCGCCTTGCTCAACCCCTTGCCGGCCATGCCGCCAGGTATTCATCCGACCGCGGTGATTGGTGCGGGAGCCGTGATCGCGCCGGATGCGCATATCGGCACGCACGTCAGCATCGGTGCGTCCGCGTCCATCGGGGCGGGCACTGTGGTGATGGCGGGTTGTGTCATCGGCGAGCGCACGAGCGTGGGCACGCAATGCCAGCTCTATCCCAACGTGACGATCTATCACGACTGTGTCATCGGTCGGCAGGTGATCCTGCATGCCGGAGTCGTGATTGGTGCCGACGGCTTCGGCATCGCCATGGATGAAGGGCGCTGGCTGAAGATTCCGCAGATCGGCCGCGTGGTCATCGGCGATCAGGTCGAGATCGGCGCCAATACCACGGTCGATCGCGGCGCGCTGGACGACACCGTGATCGAAGAGGGCGTGAAGCTGGACAACCAGATTCAGGTCGCGCACAACGTGCACATCGGCGCGCATACCGCCATCGCCGGCTGCGTCGGCATCGCCGGCAGCGCGACCATCGGCAAATACTGCCGTATCGGTGGCAGCGCCGGCATCCTCGGCCATTTGCAGATCGCGGACAACGTCGAGATCGCGTCCTTCACCCTGATTGGCAAATCGATCACCGAAGCGGGCAGTTATGCCGGGGTCTATCCGTTCAGCAAGAATGACGAGTGGCGCAACAATGCCGTCCACCTGCGCCATCTGGGCGAGCTGGTGAAACGGGTCAGGGCGCTGGAAAAAGAGATTGAATCAATAAAGGGAGAGAAACTATGAGCAGTGCAATGGATATCCACGAGGTGTTGCAGCATCTGCCGCACCGCTACCCGTTTCTGCTGATCGACCGCGTGCTGGAGGTCGTGCCGAACGAGCGGATCGTGGCACTGAAGAACGTGAGCATGAACGAGCCATTCTTCCCCGGCCATTATCCGCATCATCCGGTGATGCCGGGCGTGTTGGTGATCGAGGCGATGGCGCAGGCGGCGGCCATCCTGTCGTTCAAGACGATGGGCACCCTGCCCAGCGATGATTCGGTGTATTACTTCGTGGGCATTGAAGGCGCGCGTTTCAAACGCCCGGTCAGTCCCGGTGATCAGTTGCTGCTAAAAGTGTCGATCGCAATGAACAAGCGCGGCATGTGGAAGTTTATCGGCCGCGCCGAAGTGGACGGGCAGGTCGCCGCCGAAGCCGAGCTGATCTGCACCCTGCGGACCAAATAATGGATAACGTGCGCCACCCGACCGCGCTCATCCATCCGAACGCGAAACTGGCGGACGATGTCGCGGTCGGTGCCTATTCCCTCATTGGCGAACACGTCGAGATCGGCGCGGGCTCGGTGGTCGGGCCGCATGTCGTCATCGACGGCCATACCCGCATCGGCCAAGGCAACCGCATCTTCCAGTTCAGTTCCATCGGTGAGATCCCGCAGGACAAGAAATACAAGGGCGAACCGACGCAACTGATCATCGGCAACAACAACACGATTCGCGAAAGCTGCACCGTCAATCTGGGCACGGTGCAGGATGGCGGGGTCACCTCCATCGGCAGCGACAACTGGATCATGGCCTATGTGCATCTGGCGCATGACTGCCATGTCGGCGACCACAATGTGATCGCCAACTCGGTGCAGTTTGCCGGGCATGTGACGGTCGGCGACCGTACCCTGATCGGCGGCATGAGCGGCATCCACCAGTTCGTGCGCATCGGCGACTTTGCCATGCTCGGTTTCCAGACCCGCCTGACCCAAGACTTGCCGCCCTTCGTGACGGCGGTCGGCAACCCGGCCGAGGTCAAAGGGCCGCATCAGGAAGGCCCGCGTCGCGCCGGTTATTCCGCCCCGCGCCTCGACATGATCAAAAAAATGTACCGCACCCTGTATCGCGCCGGCAGCAGCTTCGACGCGGCGCAGCAGGAGATCGCCGCCATGCGCGGTCAGGTGGCGGAGGCCGATGCGGATATCGACAACATGCTGAACTTCCTCAGCCACGCCAGCCGCGGCATCGTGCGTTAACATGAAACTCGCGCAGCGATTCGGTGGCCCCCTCTCCCCCCGGGGGAGGGTTGGGGTGGGGGAAACAGGCATGGCAAATCTTGTTCTCGAAGGTGGCGATTTCATGCCTGTTAAACAGCCATGAACCAGACTGCAAAGACCATCGCCATCGTGGCGGGCGAGGCGTCGGGTGATCTGCTTGGCAGCATGCTGATGACGGCTATCCGCCAGGCCAGACCCGGCGTGCATTTCATCGGCATCGGCGGTCCGAAAATGCAGGCCGCCGGCATGGAAGTGCTGTTCCCGCTGGAAAAACTCGCCGTCCGCGGCTACGTCGAAGTGCTGCGCCATTACCGCGAGATCGCCGCTATCCGCCGTGCTCTGCGCGCGCGTTTTTTGGCGCACCCGCCCGATCTTTTCATCGGCGTGGATGCGCCGGATTTCAATCTTGACCTTGAACTCGCGCTCAAAACACACGGTATTCCCACGGTGCACTATGTCAGTCCCTCCATCTGGGCGTGGCGCGGCGAACGCATCCATAAAATCAAACGGGCGGTCTCGCATATTCTCGCGCTGTTCCCGTTCGAGGCGCCGCTGTACGAACAGGCGGGGGTCCCGGTCACTTATGTCGGGCATCCGCTGGCCGATTTGTTGCCGGAACAAACCGACCGCGCCGCGATGCGCGAGCAGATGCGCATTCGCCAGGATGCCCGTGTGTTCGCTCTAATGCCCGGCAGCCGCCAGAGCGAAGTGCGACAACTGGCCGCCACCTTCATCGAAACGGCCAAATGCATTCTGCAACAATGTCCGCAAGCGCAGTTCCTGGTGCCGCTGGTCACACGCGAAACACGCAAACTCTTCGAGCATGAATTGTGGCAGCAGGAGGCGCAGCAGCTCCCCTTTACGCTGCTATTTGGTCATGCGCACGATGCCATGATCGCGGCCGACGGCGTGCTGGTTGCTTCCGGCACGGCGACGCTGGAGGTGGCACTGCTCAAACGCCCGATGGTGATCGCCTACAAGATGCCGTGGCTGACCTATCGTTTGATGCGTGCCATGAGATACCAGCCTTATGTGGGGCTGCCCAATATCCTGGCCGGGCGTTTCGTGGTGCCGGAGATTTTGCAGGACGATGCCACGCCGGAGAACCTGGCGCAGGCGCTGCTGAATACGGTCAATAACAAGCGTGCGGTGGCGGCGCTGGAGCAGACCTTTGGCGAGATGCAGCGCAGTCTGCGCCAGGATACGGCGTACAAGGCCGCGCAGGCCATCCTGCCTTTTCTTGCATGAGTGAACTCGTATTGATCTGCGGCGTGGATGAGGCGGGGCGCGGTCCGCTGGCCGGACCGGTGAGCGCGGCCGCCGTCATTCTTGACCCCGCGCGGCCGATTGAAGGCCTGGCGGATTCCAAGAAACTCTCCGAAAAACAGCGTGACCGGCTGGCGCCCCTCATCCGCGCGCGCGCGCTGGCCTGGGCCGTCGCCTATGCGGAAGTGGAAGAGATCGATCGCCTCAACATCCTGCAAGCCACCTTGCTGGCGATGCGGCGCGCCGTGGAAGCGCTGTCCATCCGGCCGCAGCAGGTGCTGGTCGATGGCCTGTATTGTCCGCAGACCGGTATCCCCAGCCAGGCCATCGTCAAGGGCGACAGCAAGGTGGCGGCCATCTCCGCCGCCTCGATCCTGGCCAAGACCGCGCGCGATGAACTCATGCTGGCGCTGCACGGGCGCTATCCGCAATACGGCTTCGACGCGCACAAGGGTTATCCCACCGCCGCCCATCTCGCCGCCTTGCGCGAACACGGCGTGTCGGCGGTGCATCGCAAAACTTTCAAACCGGTGCGACAATTAGCGGCCAATCATTCAGGAGAACCGACGTGATCTACTTCAAACTCATCCATCTGCTGGCGGTTCTGGTCTGGGTCGGCGGCATGTTCCTCGCGTATGTCGTGCTGCGACCCGCCGCCGTCGAGGTGCTGCAACCGCCGCAACGCCTGCAACTGTGGGACAGCGTATTCCGCCGCTTCTTCAACTGGGTCTGGGCGGCGGTCGTGCTCATCCTGGTTACCGGTTTTTACATGATCTATCAATACGGTGGAATGAGTCATGCGCCCGTATATGTGCATAGCATGCTGGCGCTCGGGTTGCTGATGAGCGTGATTTACGCCTACGTTTTCTTTGCGTGCTACGTGCCGTTCAACCTGCATGTCGCCAAGGAACGCTGGCCGGAGGCGGCGGCCTTGCTCGGCAGGATTCGCCAACTGGTCGCGGTCAATCTCGCCCTCGGTATCATCACGGTGGCCGTCGCTGTAGTGGGCGTCAGCTGGGGTTAGGCCGCTGTCGTTTTTTTCCACGCGGAGGCGCGGGTAACGCGGGATCAATACCATGACAGATACGTTTTTCTCCGCATCGCCGCGCCTTCGCGTGAATGTCTTCCTGCTCTCCCTCAAATTGTTGCGCCGTGACTGGCGTGCCGGGGAGTGGCGCGTGCTGTTGCTGGCGCTGGTGTTGGCCGTCGGCAGCCTGGCCACCGTTGGCCTGTTCGCCGATCGCGTATGGCAGGCGTTGCAACAGCAGGCGCAGAGTCTGATCGGCGCCGATCTGCGCATCACTTCCACCCGACCGATTTCTCCTGCCTACCGCGCGATGGCAGGGGCGCGCGGCCTGCAAGTGGTGGAGAGCCGCACTTTCCCCAGCATGGTGGTGCATGGCGAGCGAGTGTTGTTGAGTGAGATTCAGGCGGTGGAGTCGGGGTATCCGCTGCGCGGAAAGATCGAGATTGATGATGTGGGTCGGGCTTCAGCCCGACAGCACGATGTCGGGCTGAAGCCCGACCCACGGCCTGCCTCGATCCCGCCTCGCGGTTCAGTGTGGGCGGATGAACGTCTGCTGCGCCGCCTCGGCTTGAGCATCGGCGACGAGGTCGGCATCGGCGTGCAGCGCTATATCGTGGCGGCACGTATCGTGAAGGACATCGACCAGTCAATCGGCTTCGCCAGCTTTGCACCGCGTGTGTTGATGAATGATGCGGACCTGGCGTCCACCGGATTGCTGCAAGAGGGGAGCCGCATCTCGTACCGCTTGATGGTCGCGGGTGATGCGCCGCAGGTGGCCGCCTTGCGCGCGGAGCTGGAGCAGAAACTCTCCGGCAACGAGAAGATGGAGGACGTGCGCGATGCGCGGCCGGAGATCCGCAGCGCACTGGAACGCGCCGAACATTTTCTCGGCCTGGCCGCGTTGACTGCCGCCATCCTCGCCGGCGCGGCGATGGCACTGGCGGCACGGCGTTTCGTGTTGCGCCATCTGGATGGCTGCGCGGTGCTGCGTTGCCTCGGCGCACAACAAGGACAAGTGCTGCGCCTGTTCCTGTATCAATTCATCCTGCTTGGCGTGGTGGCGGTGTTGCTCGGCGGCTTGCTGGGCTATGCCACGCAAGCGGCGCTGGTCGAAAGCATCGCGTCCATGCGCGAGGCGAATCTGCCGCAGCCCGGTGTGTTGCCGCTGCTCAAGGCGGCCGCCAGCGGTTTTGCGCTATTGCTGGGTTTTACTTTTCTGCCCTTGCTGCAATTGCGCAAGGTGTCGCCGTTGCGCGTGCTGCGCCGCGAACTTGGTATGCCGGAAGCCAGCGCCTGGCTGATCTATGGCTTGGCGGTGGGCGTGTTGGCGCTGCTGTTTCTGTGGCATGCGGGGTCACCGAAACTGGGCCTGGTCGTGTTGGGCGGATTGCTGGCGGGCCTGTTGCTGTTTGGCTGGCTGGCGTGGCTTGTCGTGCGCGGTCTGGCTCGTTGCTCAAACAAACTGCCAGCCCATTGGCGTCATGCATTCAGCAATCTTGCGCGCCACGGACGCAGTTCGGCAGTGCAGGTCATGGCGCTGAGTCTGGGCGGCATGGCGTTGCTGCTGCTGACACTGGTGCGCGGCGACCTGCTGCAAAGCTGGCAGGGCAAACTGCCGGCGGAAACCCCCAACCGCTTCATCGTGAGCATCCAGCCGGATCAACTGCAGCCCGTGCTGGATTTTTTCGCGCGCCGGTTTATGCCGCAACCGCAGTTGCTGCCGACGGTGCGCGGACGCCTGGTTGCCATTAACGCCCTCCCCATCAACGGTGACAGCTATGCCGACCCGCGTGCGCGTGGCTTGGTGGAACGCGAGTTCAATCTTTCCTGGGCCGAGGAGATGCCGGAGTGGAATGAGTTGGTGCAGGGGCGGTGGTGGCAACCATCAATCAAGAAGCAACAAATGCCGTCATTCCCGAACAGGCAGGAATCCAGTGGGGTAATAGAAAAAATGGAGTCCCGCCTGCGCGGGAATGACGAAGCGCCGGAAGAGCGCAGGGAATTATCGGTGGAAGAAGGTATCGCTAAAACCCTGAACATCCATCTCGGTGACGAGCTCACCTACGATGTGGGGGCTACGCCCTTCACCGCGCGTGTCACCAGCCTGCGCAAGGTGCAATGGGACTCGATGAAGGTGAATTTCTTTGTCATCACCGCGCCGGAATTGCTCAGGGATTTTCCGGCCAGTTATCTCGGCAGCTTCTATCTGCCGCCGAACAAGGTGAGTGCGGGCGACGAACTGGCGCGCGAATTTCCCAACGTGCTGCTGATCGATACCGGCGCGGTGATCGCGCAGGTGCGCAACATCATGGATCAGATCGCGCAGACCATCAGCGCGGTGTTCCTGTTTACATTGCTTTCCGGCCTGGCGGTGCTGTACGCGGCGTTGCTCGCCACGCAGGATGAGCGCAGCCGGGAAGCGGCGATCCTGCGCACCCTGGGCGCTGAAAGTCATTATTTGCGCCGCCTTCACCTGTCCGAATTCGCCTTGCTGGGCGGTTTGAGCGGTCTGTTCGCGGCGGCGGGTGCGGTGCTGCTAGGCTGGGTGTTGGCGCGTTTCGTGTTGGAGATTCCCTGGCAGGCGAATCTTGCCATTTGGTTCATTGGTATAGGCGGCGGCATGGCGGTGGTGATGCTGGCCGGATGGTTGGCTACTCGCAAGTTGGTGCTGCGTCCGCCGCTGCGGATTCTCGCGGCAGACTCGTAGTTGATTGACAACAGAACGAACGTTCTCTACCATGCTGCAAACGTTCACTCTGTTCGTTGATCACCATGCAGCAGCGCCCCATCCAGTTTCCGGCTTTAGGCATTGCGCCAATCCACATGCCACTGTTCAGTCACAAGGTAGCAGCAGGCTTTCCATCTCCTGCGGATGATTATATTGAGGGCCGCCTCAGCTTGGACGAGCACCTGATCCAGCATAAA